>Ga0136643_10019960_pt1 | contig 10130 bp, 7 predicted proteins | sample TergutLab28metaG_FD_96883 | JGI IMG/M metagenome (GOLD analysis project Ga0136643, IMG submission 96883) | Labiotermes labralis P1 segment gut microbial communities from Petit-Saut dam, French Guiana - Lab288 P1 (version 3) (version 3) | ecosystem: Host-associated > Arthropoda: Insects >... | reverse complement strand
TTTATTTTATTTTATTATATAATTTATTTTATCTGATGGAAGATTATATGTTTTTTTATTTTTGATATTACTTTGTACTTTAGTTGAGTTTTTTTTATGTATAATGTTTTTTTGAGTTTTTGTAAAATGATGGTCTATGTGTTGTAGATGTTTGGAAAGATTGTGGTGGGGGGGGGGGGGGGGTAACTTACATAATGCATGTCTAAGCTAATTCCAGAATGTCACAAACTTGGCAAGATTCGTGTTTTTAAGATTAAACAGTCTTTAAAATGGAGAATCAATACCCTGGAAATTTAATAACCAAACGTTGTTTTATTTCGCTGGTCTTGATGTTGGAAATATGTAATGATTTTTACTGTGCTGGGTTTCTGGAATGATGAAATATGTGACAAAAGTCACATTGTTTGTGTGTTACTGGTAAAACTCCAAATTTTTAATCTTATTTTTTAAATCTGAAGGCTGAAAATTTTTCTTGAACCTTGAAAGGATGGAGTTGGTATATAAATTTTAGCACATGATTGATAAAAAAAAAATCCACATTTTTTTATAAATCATGTGCTAAAATTTTATTATTTGAATATAAAATGAAAAATTATGATATAAACAGTAGTTTGTGGAAAATAAAACATACATTAGGCAGCGTGTCTTATAAGTACAGTAAATATCCTTTTTGGCTACATATATAAAATGAATTTCTAGGGGTGGTTTTTTTTTTTTACATGTGTTTGCATATGCAAACTTTGGTTGTACAGAGTTTTATACACTTGAAGTTTATAATTTATACTTGACATTCCATTTCTAATATTATGGTATGAAAGAACTTGCTTCTTGCATTCCAAGTTAAAATTATTAAGTTTTATTCATATTGTGATTTTATTGTTATGATTTCGATTAAAAAGCACCAGATTGTTTATGAATGAAATGCATGTATTGGTGGAAAGTCCATTACATGTGTTATGCTCATTTTATTAATATGGACCATGGCTTTCTTTATGTTGTGTAATATCAAGAGGAAGTATTAGTTGTAAGATATATACTTTCTGCTATATATGGTTTCCATGTATGTTATAAATACACTCATTATTCATTCACTATTATGATTTTTTATTAGATTAGTATGAAGTGTAATGCAGGTAAATAAAATGTTTGTTAACAACAGCAACTCAATGAGTTCTCAGAGAAAGCATGGGGTAGCCGTACTGCATTCAAATCCTGTCACTTGAAATATAGATGTACATGGAATATTCAAATTTTGTGTTGTAGTGGATTGTAAAACATGTTTTGTGTGTCATTATTATTGACTGAATTGTCAGGTTCGATTCTTATCAACTGACATATCAAATATATTTGATATGCTTCTTATACAATTTAGTATTGAACTGTGTACCGCATCATATCTGTGATATCGTAAGTTGTTTGTAGGATACATAGATTGTTACTTAGTTGTTTAATGCTTTTGTACATAACCATGGAATGTGCATGGCATTTTGCATCTTGCTGCACTGCTGCATCAATACTATTGAGATACACGAGCCATTTAATTGGGCTGTAACTGTCAACATTGGTTTTGTGTAACTCACTGGTGGCAAGTATTAATGACTTTTTGAAGTCCTGGTGGCATGTACATATACAGCTTGTTGTGCATAGCACAGCTGTCTCCTTCATTTTGAACTGCAGTTCTGAATCTCTAAATTTTTTTTATCATTTCTGATTGTCAGGGTGGAAGTGATACCCTTCTCTACGATTAAAATTTCTGTATATCTTCTGTTAAAGTTGTGTAGTATCAAATGAGATGATACTAGTTTTGATATTTTCATGGCAGTACAGTTGAGGATTCCATTCTTTGTGGACCTTGACACCCTCTGAAAATGAACTGCAGACCTTCAAAGTGTCAGGAGCCACTTAACCAGCATCACAGTATCATATTCTGTGAGAGTTGATTCCTCAAATGAGATGGATGTGAAAAGGGAAGTCATTATCTAAAAGGAAAATGGGCATGACTTTCACTTCAACAATGGCTTTCACTTAATGACATGATTTAAGAAAGAGACATGTGATTCATTTAATGACTTGATTACATGATTGAAGATACTAAGTACTGAAATGCTAGCGATACGGATACAATTGTATGAAATGGGAGTGGTCAGATATGAAACTTTCACAGCAGTTACATGCACTAAAATCTTCTTGGGGAATCAGCCACACTAGAGTTGAGATAAAAAAAAAGTGTTTGCATTACAGATCTGGTCTCTAAAATGTTGCTTTTTATTTCAACTGTGATGTGGCTGAGCGCTGAAGACAAATTTAGTGAGCTGTGTTTTGTAGCTGTCATTTTGATTTCACTGCCAGAATACAGTGCTCAAAATGAGGCTTCATAATGAACACTATAAATGGAGCATACACAGTTCTGTCAGTTGAACATATGAGTGCTGATGTGCACTGTTTGATGTATGAGGGAGAAAATACACAGGCACTGTGAAGAAGGTGCAACATGCTCATGGATAACCATTTGGTGGGTCTCAGTTGACAGTTCAGGGGAAATAACGTCAAAGTTACACTGCATTTCCAGAGTCCACGATTAAAAAAGTTAATAATTTAAAACAACAAAGAAGTTAGTGGCAAAGTGATGTCAGTAATTAAGTTATGACATGTGAACTGTACAAATTAGGCACAAATATTTTAAAAGTTTGTACAGAATTTTATTTTGAAAATGCCCAGTCACAAGGTTTTAATTCCAGGTGCATATAAAGTAAAGGTTGCATGTGTCAGTGTGTTGTGTGACAGTTTCTAAGGTAAACAAGTTTGTGATTGAATTATAAATAAAATAAGGTATATAAACACTTGTAATACGAGTGAATCTTTTGTTCTGTAAAATAAAAAAAAAAGATGAATTGTAATATTTTAGTATAACAATTACTGTACCTACAATTACTGTACCTACAATTACTGTACCTACAATCCCCTAATTTCGAACAGTCTTCCTCAACCATCTGTATCAGATACCATCTTCAAGTTGCTGATTGGTGTGTCATAATCATGATAAGAACTTAATGATATTTTCGTGATGAACTGATTTCATTCATCTAAGTGTACAGCAGTTTTTTTAAGGAAATGTTCAGATTGTACATTCAGTTCAGAATTCTCTTGTGAGTTTTATGGGATAATGTCATAAATTCAGATTGTGGCCTTCTAGGAGAAGACATCATGTACTTTTGTAGGTGGTTACCAACTTCTGTTCAGGAAGAATTCCTGTTGCATGTCTGGATGCAGCATGTTTGAAGCATTGGTGACCATCTGTGAAACAAAGCAAAGGAAAACCTGCTGGAAATAATCAGTTACCTGACTGCATTGTTTGACCATGGCTTTCTGATAAAGGTGTACATACGTGGGTGAAATGTATGCTCATCCGTATCCTGTGCATCAGTGTTTTGAGAATCTAAATTGAATTATGAATTATGGCACTTGCAATGATGCATTAAACACTGGCATATTGTCATTTGGGAAGTAATAGTTTGGCATTAGCATACCTGAAAATAAACAATTATATACTTATCTAATTGACAGTGATTAGCTTAGCACAAAACTAATATTGATTGCATGTATGTACATTCTGTTCAGATGTGCAGCTCTATGCGTGCATGCACACACACACACACACACACACATTTCCCTCAAGCAAGTGCATACATGTGCATGCACACATTAACACAATGTCTGAACTTTCCACCATAATCATATTGTGTTGAAACAAGAAAGGTATACAGAAGCTTCACACAAACCACATAGTCATCCCTGTAATATGTGACAATTTTACCAAATTTCATGCAATGTTTGCAGTGGATTTCAGCAGATCAGTTGCCATTACATAAATAAAATAATCCTTTCACTCAACATTCTTAATCTACTGGTTATTCTTGTAAACACTACACTGTTTTAATGTGACATTTCTGGAAATTAGTGCACTTTGTGTGGTGACAACTTGGTACAGCAGAAGCAAATGATTAAGTGGACAGATAGAGCAAAAGTGTGAGCTGTTGGAACTTTGTTGTGTTTTTTGACAGTTGATACTGTTAGAGTAACATTACATTGCATTGTTCTGCATTATTGCCATAAACACTGTACAATTTTAATTAATCCTGAAGTGAACTCTCACTTCCTTCCTTATGTATTCATTATTATTTTGTTTTACTTTATTGAGGCTTTATTTAGGTAGAAATGTACTACATTTGTACATACAGTGGCACCCATGTTCATACCATCTCAAGAGTTAACACAATTATTGTATTGGGGTTAGTAGTTAATTCCAAGTCTTGGGTAATTTTTCAGTGAGGACTGAGCTGTTAATCATGCTCCATAATGATGTTGGTGATGAATGTAACATAGGAACATAAAATGTGTGTTTTGATTTTATCTACAATTTTGTGTGAAACATTTCTCATTCTAAGAAGAATTGTACATAGGTATTCATTCAGAGTACCCATTACTGTTGGAGATTTTAATGAGACTTGAATTTTCTTGACAAATTTTTTAAAAATACTCAAATATCAAGTTTTATGAAAATCTGTTCAGTGGAAGCTGAGTTGTTCCATACAGATGGACAGACATGATGAAGCTAATAGTCCCCTTTTGCAGTTTTGCTAATGTGCCTAAAACAAGTACAGGAGTAAATAGATAGAAATTTTCTGAAATGTATTATGATGTGCCCTACATGAAATTAGGGCCAGAAAATAAAGATGTAATTCTTATAATCACGGGCCACCCTCTTACTTTCTATTAGTGAAGTTACTCCAAGAGCTCATGTGACAGGAATCCAGATGCTACATCCTGTCAGACAAACAGAATTCATTCTGAAAGAATCCACAAGAAGTGTTAGTATTCTGGATGTTTGGGGACCCCCCATGCCATGGGGTCAGTGGGGGCCTCATCTACACTGTGAACAGTACATGAGCAACAGTTACATCTGCAACATACCGGCAATGCAAGCAGTGAGAAAGCAGGTTGCACTGCCTGCAATGAAGGCTCGAAATGCTACTTCTGTTATAATGTTCTTCTGATTGGGAGCCAATGTTGTCAGTATTCCAATAGAGATACCCACAGAACCAGGGTTGGAGAATCCACAAAGAGCATACGTTGCTATCATTTCTGATCGTGGCTGTAATTAAGTTTAATTGTATATGAAGTTTTAATTTATTATTATTATCTGTAAGTAGCATTCAAATTAACTTCACAAAATAATTGGATCATTTAATCATTCATATTATAAAACTTGAAATATTTTGGAGCATAATATTAATTTGAAACTTAACTAAACAGGGTGCAGGATGTGGAATGATATCATTTGACTGAGGACAGGGTCCAGTAGGGGGCCCTTGTGAATGTGGTATTGAACTTCAGATACCGTAAAAGACAAGGAATTCCTTCAAGAGTTAACCTATCACACTGACCAATTACAGTCACCCGTGATACTAACGTAATGGTCACAGATGATGGAAAATGATGTAACCCAAGCTTAAAATGGAACCTGCTCATACAGTGTGCATGAATGATTGTATAATACAGAGCATTTTTTATTAATGATGGGACTGCTTGCCATAAAGTGGAGGATACCAGTGCTGTAAGGCAACAGATGAAGTTGCCTGTTGTGTAGTACTCAGTCCTGCTCAGCCCCATGTTAAAAAACTCTTGTATATGCATCTCCGTTTTCATAAAACACTGTCAAACAATGTGATTGAGGTACGAGATCATTCATGCAGTGTTAATTTTTTAAGGAATAACTAATGGACAAGTGGAATGAGGAATATGAAATTTGGTCTGCAGATAGATTATAAACATTCATAAACAATGTGTGCGAAGCACTGTAAATCCACAATTACAAACATGGCAGTGCAAAACTTTGAGGTTATGTCTGACAAATACAATGTACATCAAACCTGTATTGAAGTGATACACTGCTCGCAGAAATCAAATACTACTACTGCTACTGCTACAACTACTACTAAGACAGCAACTTTTATCACTGCAAGATATTAAAAAAGCTATTTGAATATGATTCAGACTTATGATCATGTATACTCAATCATAGCATTCTATTTTAGGAAATAAAATATATTTTATTTTGTTAATTATTAACTAATATTACATAATTCAAAATATATGCTTTATAGGACTAGAAGTTTAGAGGTAGGTAGATATTTGTATATACCAACAGTGCAATTAGAACTCTTCTTACCGAAAGTTGATTGGCACTCTTAAGCTTCCCAAGCTGCTCGTAGGCTACAAATTCATTCACTATAGTCTTCAGTCCAATGAGCTGAGCTACAGCTTCACATTCTTGCCATTCTACACCCATCACCCATGCCAGTGGAACGAAAACTTTGCTCATAATATACTGAAATCGGTAATTTTCATGTGTTAGTTGTGTTGACTGTCATTACATAATAATTAGTTGAAACAATGGGATGTTCAGCTTTAAAATTAAGTTAGAACACTTCGTAAGATTTTTTTACTTTAAGTAAAATGTGTCTTTTTTTTTTTTAGTAATAAATAAACTGATCTGAAACTACAAAGTAATGAGAGCACCTAAATAGAGCAGTATACTTCTATCTTACCTCAAAAGTTATGCCATCTGCACCCACAAGCATGCCAAGCCAGGAGAGAATGCCATTGAGAAATGCAATGAATGAAATAAATGCAATGATATTGGCAATAATTCCCAGCACCAGCTGAATAGCAGTCATAGCTCCTTTGGTGGCCGCATCCAAAACACTAGATTCATCACTGAAATTACAATTACTGAACTTGCAAAACCAATTATTCATGTTCTACAATTTTTGTACTATCAAAAAATGTGGTTGTGTTTTGTATTCAGCCTCTCAACTGTGCATGATTTTTGAAACGTCAGTATTTTTAGAAATTCATATCTAAAGTATGTGAGATCCAATACTGTTAAAAAGAATACTATATTCTCCCATGGCCATCATTGTAACTTCTAGTCACCTCTCTTATGGTAAAGTCATATTCATAAATCTGTTACCTGATAACTTTTAAAAGAGATTTGTATAAAGGTATTAAAATGGGGACTGAAAATCCTTTTGAAACAGTCTCATCAGCTTTAATGACTGTCATTTTAATTGAAAACTTATGGAATAAATGTGCGTCTTGTATACTAATTTTATTAACATATACATTATAATCACTATTGTAAAATGTGCTACATGTGGCTGTACAGACTCACCCCTTCTCCACTATCATATTCTGTGCTTTGTTCATACTCTCTTCTGTTTCAGGATAGAACAGTTTAGAAAAACACAGGGCAGCTGGAGCTGACATAACTGATGCTGTTACAAGATGAGCAGGCGAAATTCCAAAACTAATGTATGCTGCCAAAACTGTGCCTGGAATATATGCATGTAGCTACAGACTACTCCATAATGCACTGAATTATGTTTGTCATAATTTCTGTCCCTTCATTATCATTGGCTGCATTCTTAGTTATCTGATGACTGAACATTTAGTCTCAAAGTTGCTGATTGATCTCCTGCACTAAGATCAGTCTTGTTTTCTTACTAAATTGTAATTACAGTAAGGCAGGTACAATTGTATTATGCTACAGAGTGATGTTTTTAGACAGTGCCACCATGAAGTGAGTGTATGTGATATGAACAAGCCCACCCACATTTTCTGCTTTAACTCTTGCAGTAGTGCTTGAGGTGACAATCAGCAGTCATTTGCTGAGTCACGGTGTCATACATGACAGGTATAATGGAACACTTGGTGTTCATGCATACCTATGTGGAAAGTGAATCTACAGGAAAACAAAGATTATTTTGACATAATTTATGGGATTTTTGCAGTGACTACTGTTACTGTTTTATATCAGAAGGATCAAGTTCATCACAAATCATTGTCTCCACACAAAAAGGTCTGTCACATCCAATAATCTTATTGGCAGTTTTGAGCAAGCTTCATTTCTTCTGTACATTTACGTGCTACAGAAACTCTTGTATCATTCTGATACATGATTTATTCATGTTTTGATTTGTGCTCAAAATAATCTCACTTTTTCTATCTCAATTTTCTGGCATTGTGCTACCTTTCAGGCAGTCAGTCGAAGACTGTTGCTTGCATCAATGTCTGTTAGTTTGCTGTAATACATTACTGTTAATTCCCTGTGCCAGCACTTTTTCAGTCATGTTTTTGTCCACTAAAGTACAGCAGCAATGAAAAACTTACTGCAGCCACAAAACAATTGTGAATCCTAGCAAGGACTGTGCATATAACTACCCAATTATGGAGTCACATGATCAGTGTGCACTAATTCACTAGTTTTTCTAATTTTTGCACATAAATACAAGTGTAGTTATTCATTTTGCCTTAAAAGATCAACAGCCATCCAAATTACAGTAAATACTGCTTTTGCTTATGTCTAATTGTGTATCTATAACATGATATTAAATAATTTGAACAGTATATAATACCAGGTATTAGACTGAAAGTGTATAACTGACAGTAACTCAATTTAACTACACAGAATGTTGACAGAACCTGTCTTCCGTGTCTGTGTATGTGATGATTGACTGACACATGTTTTTAAACAGCATGACTGACTGCATGAACAGCTCCAGGGTCACACTGCAAGGAACTGGTAACCATTGGGTTCAATCTATGGACACAGCATATAATTCCTCCATTGACCTGTACAATTACTGACCTTTATAGTAAATATGGTATAGGCACACTATCAGGCTGGACTGTCAATATGTGGAAGACAGTCAGTGATCAGTTATCCAGCATGGAGCAGGTATCTATGAATGGCATCTCCAAGAAGCTCTGCATCATCAGTGACAACTTACAGAAATCATCTCTCAATATTCAAATCATAATGTTTCTGCAGGTAGCAGTGTTTGTACTTGGTGCAGCTGAATTGGATAGAGTGACAACCTTTACAGACTTGAGTGTACAATGATTTTTTTAAAAATGGGAGACTCCTTGCCGATGCATGTATTGTAACTCCTCGTGTGCCTTTCATGTTCTCAAGCCTTTGTTTTTGCCATAAGCCTTATTAGAAGTGCCCCATTTCTACAAGTTACTGTTGATTACTGAACTGATCATATTCTGGTAGGTGCTAATTATGCACTTCTTAGTGGTGAGACTGAAGGTTACTGCAAACTAGAAAGCCTCACTGCAAATTAAATTTACATATTCTGTAATATCAGTTGTGGAACATCTACTAGATATATGTGGTTGTTTCCGATGGTTTCCTCAATAACTAAATGTCACCTCTAATAATCATCACCTAGTATCATCACCCTAGATTCCGTGTGACACAAAAGGAAATAAGGTGCTCCATATAGTTTGTGCTTTCCCGTATCCTAGCAATGGTGCTATATGGGGCATGGTCGAAATTGTACACATGATTTCTCCCCATATCATAGCAGAGGCACTAGTTTGGGTTCTCCCTGAGCAATGGTTTACCCTGGGTGCAACTTAATTGCTTATAAGGGTTGTCCCCAGACAGCACAATGTGCTGAGCAAAGAAACTGGTTTGGACATCAGCCATGTGTGTAACAACGAAATTAATTTTTTTTCCAGTTTTCCTTACTTTTATATTTAACCTTTACACACACACACACACACATACACACACACACACAAATACACACACATACATACATACATACACACACGCGCACACACACACATAAACACACACATACATACATACACACACGCGCACACACACACACACATCATGTACTGATGGACTACAAGAGAAGCCTTTCTTCACATGAAAAAATGGTGTATCTGTGAATTTACCTGCAACTGTAGCAAATCCTCCTGTCATTACAGCATGCATCTCAGACTTTGTGAGATCTTTAATATAAGGCCTGAACAGCAGTGGTGACTCTGACTGGTATATAAAAGTAAAGAAAATTAACTTTTACTGCATAATTAATTTACAGAAATATTTCCTAAACTGTGATCAAGACAGTCCTTGGTAATGGAATGTTGTAGTTGTGGTAGCAGTAGCAGTAGTAGTAGTGGTAGTAGTGGTTGAAGTAGTGTTGGTAGTGGTGGTGTTGGTGGTGGTAGTAGTGATGGTGGTGGTGGTAGTAGTAGTAGTAGTAGTA
>Ga0136643_10019957_pt1 | contig 10131 bp, 7 predicted proteins | sample TergutLab28metaG_FD_96883 | JGI IMG/M metagenome (GOLD analysis project Ga0136643, IMG submission 96883) | Labiotermes labralis P1 segment gut microbial communities from Petit-Saut dam, French Guiana - Lab288 P1 (version 3) (version 3) | ecosystem: Host-associated > Arthropoda: Insects >... | reverse complement strand
GTTGTACTTGATAACGGGTTTCTATTAATTTTAATAGTTGTGACCCTTTGTGTGTGGTAATCGTAGTGTTCCTTTGTGTGTGGTGAGTTTTTTAAGGAACACTACGATTACCACACACAAAGGGTCACAACTATTAAAATTAATAGAAACCCGTTATCAAGTACAACGAAGCGACAAAGAAATTCACACCGAACATATACCACTAAGAACTATAATTTTACATTAACACTACTTCTTCCATCTTTACAGAACGAAACGACCAATGTGGTAATCAACATTACAGTCGTGAGCTCTTGATGATGGGCATAGTAGTGCCCGAAACATGTTGAGCCTATAAGAAGTACAATAAAATAATAAGTGGCATCTAGTTGGTTATTATTCTTCAGTTATCACAATGATGCACGGTCCAACACATATCAAAATATTTACGATAAATTGTGGTTTTATGTGATGGAGAAATTATATTTAAAAAACTTGTAGACAGAAGGAAAAGCTATTATCCTCCAACATATCTTTAAAATTAAACAATAATTAATGCATTCCTAAACACAATAGTTTACAAAGGGTAAGATTATCTTTTTAGTTCTTTTTCTATACTTATTCAGGGTCATTCACGTTATGAACATAACTAAAATTTTGAACGTGGATCCTGGATATTGGTGTTCCAACCTTATGACATGATGGTACTTTGTAATTTACATATACAGATCGTTGTTCCATCAAGTTGGCAGACATGCAAACCGAGCAGAGAGTGGCTTGCATGTGTTACTCTAAAGTTTGCTGATCTAATTTCACGATAGTTTGAGTTGACGTTAAACGCGGCGCTAGTGCTCATTTGTTTTCGTCACGTGACAGGTCTCCATTGCCATCGTCACTAGCAGTATCATCATCAGTGACCAGCAACGTATTCATGAAACAAAAAAGCCAACTCAACACAGTAGTCTTCTTAATTAACGATCATAGCCCATAACAACACTTTCTGAACGAATCTATGTCGCATGTTGGATATTTAAAATAGTAAGGTTCAAAAACTTCCAGAGATAAAAACTGAATGTGGATGTCAGTTTTGGACTGGGGGACATTGCAGTAAAATTTAGCTCATGTTATCAGTTTCTGCAGAATTTGTAATTTGCTTCGACACGCAATCACATGAGGACAGTGGAGGAAGAGGAGAAAAATATAAAGAGAGGTACTATTAGGGAGACAGACAGACAGACAGACAGAGAGAGCGACTGTTGAAATTAGAATCGAGAGGAATTATCTGCTGTGACTAAAATGTCAATTCAGCTCATCGCTGTTATTAGACACCTGCGAGAGAACAATGGCTGGTTTTTGTGTTGTTGACACGTCTCACAAAACGATAAAATGTTGTAGGTTCTGACGTCTTTCATGGAGGAGGTCCGTCAGTGTAACTGTGTCGTCCTTCCTACTTCTCAATATCAAATTTACTCTAATGTATATTACCAGTTATCTACACAGCTCTTCCATTTTCCTGAGAGACGTCGAATTTCCTTTCATGTCACTTTATCTGAATCATTTAAGTGAAGTCACTGGAAAAAGTAAAGTTTTTATTCTTTACAAAATTTCACAACGTTTAGAAGCAGCACAGATGAAATTTTTGAGACACTTACTTGGAATAACAAAACTAGATAAAGAAAAGAATCAATGTATTAGGCAGAAAACTGGAGCACAGAACACAGTAAAGGAAATAAAACAGTACCAGAAAAATTGGCTACATCACGTACAGAGGATGGACACAAACAGACTACCAAAACAAGCACTGCAATATAAACCAAAAGGACGAAGGAACATAGGACGACCGAGGAAGAGATGGAGGGACCAACTTAATCTTGAGGTTTAAGTACAATGAAACATGCCTAACACTTTAGGAACATGATGATGATGATGATGATGATGAGAAAATTTAACTTCACGCTCGTAACGATATATATATAGTACGTTACACTGCAGTCCATCATTTTCGTCACGACAGAAGTGGTATCTTGCGGGAAACAATTCAGTTAAACCATCAGGAATAAAATGAAGTGCGAAACAACTTCAGGTGTTCGGAATAAAAGTTGTGTACGTTCAGAAATTTTCAGAAAATTCAGACACACCAGTCGTACATTTGTCTCAGTGAAGAAAGGCCATATCATGTGAAGTTTTCTTGATAGTGCATCGGTTTACAGTGCCGGTGTATCACAAATAATTTTTCTACTCTGACACTAAATAAATGCCTTCCTTGCTTATGCTTTAGTTTTGTTATTAAAGATCCAGTTGTAAAATATCTAAAGGGATAGACTAGAGTCGCCGGTTTGTAATTCAACTCTATTTTTACAGTAAACATATTTAATTTTTGTTACACAGAATTTACATTTAGCAGCCCAGAAAACAGGAGGACTTGGGCAGTAGTCGATGGCAAGCTTGTCACCAGTGACAAGTCAAAAAGTGATACTTGAAAACAAAACTTCAATGATTATTACTATTATTATAAATAATTCGGAAAGTACTAATGTAAAAATACAATAGATTCAACACTGAAACTAACGATATAAGCACCATAAATAGTAACAACAGAATAGCTGCAACACTGTATTCCCTAGGGACATAGTTTGTCTCAGGAATGTAAATATAAATACCCTCCATAAAGGAGATGATGATGATAATAATAATACTAATTGGATATATCATGAGTTGTAACAAAAGCGGTGAGAATCTAAGTTTTGCAAAATTAATTGAAATCATTGAAGAATAAATTATTAAAATTTCAATTAGCGTCCATATGTGTAAATTATATTCAACTATTTAAGAAATTATTTAATTTCTGCGGTACGTCTGTAATCGAAGTTTCTGGTTCTTTGTTATATTACTATGTGTACAGACCCTAGAAGGTAAAGGCACTAGGTACTTTCGAAACGTCGTAATAGGGTAAATTTACAGCTACACACCACAATATCCCAGAATATTATAAACCTCAGCATCAAAGCTTATAAACCTCAAATAATGGGTTTTTTTTACTGTTAATAATTTGTAATTTTCACGCAATGTTGCTAAAGTGATATTGCCAGTAGTGACCGTGAAGTAATATAGCCAGTGGTGACCGTGAAGTGACATTGCCAGTGGTGACCGTGAAGTGATATAGCCAGTAGTGACCGTGAAGTGATATAGCCAGTGGTGACCGTGAAGTGACATTGCCAGTGGTGACCATGAAGTGATATAGCCAGTAGTGACCGTGAAGTGATATAGCCAGTGGTGACCGTGAAGTGATATTGCCAGTGGTGACCGTGAAGTGATATTGCCAGTGGTGACCGTGAAGTGATATAGCCAGTAGTGACCGCGAAGTGATATAGCCAGTAGTGACTGTGAAGTGCGTCACAGCAGCACCTTCACTTTATACGATTATCTAGCATAGGTGACAGGTAACTGAGCATGCAGCTTTTGTGGAATGATACCGACAATATAAAGTCCAAGCACTCAGAAAGCTCTGTCCCAATGTCACTTTGTCTACCATAAATTTCACATGGACTGTCTTGGAACTAAACCCGAAACTCGGAGAATTCAAAACCAGAAGTAGAGAATTTTCTGGAACTGTCGGATTTATGGAAGACGTTAGATACTGAAATATATAAGTCGTAAAGTACAAAGCTGAGAAATTACGTGAAAAAGTCTACTGATTAGAGGAAAACATGGAGACCGTTCATGAAGACACGGTGCTTAAAATCATGGAACAAGGTCTAAGGGATGATGAAGCAAATGTGCTTTCGGTTTATGTAGCAACAGATATTTATTACTTAATCAAGTGGGTGAGTTTTTAACTTACTCACTTACCCACTTACTTACTTACTTACTCACTTACTTAATTACTCACTTACTCACTCGCTCACTCACTCACTCACTCACTCACCCACTCACTCACTCACTCACTCACCCACTCACCCATTCACTCGCTCACCCGCTCGCCCACTCACTCACCCACTCACTCACTCACTTACTCACCTACGTACTTACTTACTTACTCCCTCACTCGCTCACTCACTCACCCACTCACTCACTCATTTACTCACTCACTTACTCACTTACTTATTTACTTACTCACTTACTTACTCACTTACTTACTTACCTACTTACTTACTTACTGACTGACTGACTCACTTACTTACTTACCTACTTACTTACTGACTGACTGACTCACTTACTTACTTACTAACTAACTTACTTACTTACTTATTTACTTACTTACTCCATGGAGCAGAATCCTTTAGAAGCCAACAGATTCCGAGGTAGTCAAGAATTTCCCCGCATTTTATGGAACCCAAACTTTCATTACCGCATTCCCTCTTGTCCATATTCTGAGCCAGATCAACCCAGCCCATGCCCCATCCCAACTCTTCAAGATCCATCTTAATATTATCCTCCCATCGACGCCTGGGAATTTTATAAACAACTCCGTCAATAATTCTAATAACCTGTTCACTTTTTTCTTTTTTCCTTGCGTGTTACAGGGACAGCGCAGTCACTACAGTGACTGGAACCCCATTTTCTCTGTCGTCTATTCCTGTTCCATTTCCAGCAGGGAGGCGTAATACTGACTATAGGCCGCCATTGAACGCCTAGAATAAGAAGGCTAACAGCTACGTCATCAACTGATTGACACAGCTTCATGCCGTTTTGTTGCACTAATTAAGTACATGGAAATATTACCTTACTTGTATAAATACCTACAGAATTATTGACACCGCTCAAGCACGGACGAGTTGTGATATCGTAAACAATATACACAGGCATGAGATGAATGAATTTTCGTCTAAAACAAACACGAATAGAGGGGTCGATAGATTAATAAGTTGATTTTCATGCTGATGTTCTCCACGGTTCGGCGTTATGTGCTGTTGTGATCAATAATGTTCTAGCCCAGATAAGCGCAAGCTATCTGGCCACAGGGCTTCTATTTATTTCTCATCCTCTTCAAACATTCGCCGTCACGAATGACAGGGTGTCACTGCTGCCTGCCCAGGAAATCTGTCAACATATCAGATCAGTTTCGCGCCTTCCCATAAAATAGGACACAAAGCAGAATTACGATGTTCTGCTGACCGTGCATCTCAGTATAATTTTAGTAATTAACCAACTTAATGCACAAATTTTTGTTTTATAATAAACCTATTATAAAACAAGAATTTGTGCATTAAGTTGGTTAATTACCAAGAAAGCAGAATTAGCTACCTGGGATTGTGGCTTTAGATTATGATACACTTGTTAAATATCAGACTCTTTTACAGTAAGACGCCGTTTATTTTTAATCAGTTAAACGGCGTTACACACCTAATAACGAGAGAACGTAGACACAATAATGACGGGGAAAGGAGTGTTGAAAATGTAACGTTCTATTTGTAAAAAGCTTCTTGTCCAGCGAGTACCGGCAGAATTTTGTCCCGGAATTAAAGTGATCGGTGCACCAACTGACAAATTACTACTCTCTGGTGCCGAGTTTAAGAATGAGTGAAGCTATACCTACACTTCCTCCCACGCTTTCATGGCGTGAACAGGGCCACCATTACGTTTACTTTCATCCCTAAAGAGGAACTGACTGATTACTGTAGACAATTACAAAATGAAAAGCTTCAAAATTATAATCTTACAATTATAATCTTAAAGGGGATATTTAACGTTAACGAACAGACTGGACACCCACATAAACTTTGGTGGGAAAACTACAAAGAAAGAAGACATTCTGATTATCTAGGAGTAGAAGGAAGAGTGACATTACGAATACTATCAATGAAATATGTGGACCCGATAGCTCAGTCGGTATAGCGACTGAGCTATCGGGCTGGACGGTCCGGGATCGAATCCCGGTAGGGACGAGATTTTCCTCCCGTCCATACCGGCCCTGGGGCCCACCCAGCCTCCTGTAAAATGGGTACCGGGCTTTCTTCGTCGGTAGAGACGGCCGGGGCGTGCTGCTGACCACTCACCCCCTTCTAGTGTCGCGGTTATGGAAGAGTAGAGCTATACCTCTCCCACCCTCTGGGCCACACCGGGCCTGTAACGGGATCCCTTTACCTTTTATCGGTGAAATGTCTTTAAAATTATTGACTGACTTGGATCGGTTACGGTTGGTAACCAGTAAGGAGCTGGTGTAAACCTCGTGGCCTACCGTGCCAGCCGGCAGCACCTTGGTGTCCTGACGAAAAGAGGGGCTACTAGGAACAGTCTATTCCACGCAACTAGACTTTATTCGTAGCAGTGAGTCGTGTTCTGTCATTTGAATATCTTTCAGTCCTTTACAAATAAAGAAGAAATGACAACTAACTTGGCCGTGTAAGTTTTCAAGTTTAGTACAACGAACAGTTAAGTGTTCTGGGGTATGAAGCAGTGCACTTTGTATACACGTTTTACAGAAACGTGCTGTCTCCATTTCAGGGCCACCGAGAAATTTTACTGTCTACTGTCTCTTGGGTTGTGAAGCCATGTGCTTTGATAGATAAATAACAATATTTTGCAGCATCCTTCTCTCATGACATTCACTCTGAAACATCAGTATATATTTACTACTCGGCGTCAAAAACAAGAAGACCATCTTTTGTACCTGATCTTGCGGAAATCACACCACTAGCGAAGCGTGTCGAAGATTGCTTTCGACCTGCGCGTTACAGGTTGCTGACCACAGACATGACCAACTATGCTGGTGTTTGTCAATTCCTTATAACACGTCAGGTGGGCACACAGTTTCTTCAATTAAACATGTCCTGTCTGGTGTTCAGAGAGTGTCCACGGCTGCGTGAGCCTGTCTGGTTAGTCTACCTGCGCTGCAAGGGATAATAAATCACATTTCAAGCGCTGGTGCCTTCATGAGTGCCAGTTTCATTGCAGGGCTGCTCAGATTGCTGAGGCAAATTTTATTATACATTACTTCCTAATCGCAAACATATATAAGCCCTAAGTACTGCCTATCTTGCTCATTTCTTTGTTACTTAATTTAACAGGATAAGTCCAAATTTTGGTTTTGATCTGGCCTAACTTATTCCGCTGTGGATTTAAAACAACCCTTCGAGTTTATGGACCGCGGACCGCATGTGGCCTGCAGATCTTTCATTCGTGGTAGGTGGAGTTTTGTGTCGTATAAAGAAAAGCAATTACGCATAACGAATTTTATATGCATGGGTCCGTGCATCGTGAATCGAATTTAATAATTGTCCGACAAGAAGCGACCTATTCAGTTTATTACATTTCTGTATGCAGCTCTACATGTTTCGGGTGTTGACAGCCATCATCAGGAGCTGGTACAGCTGTAATTATAGCTTGTGGTATTGATTAACCGGATCTACTACCATCCGCTCTCGTTGTTGTGTTGGAACTTACCAGCTAACCAACTCAACAACGAGAGCGGATGGTAGTAGATCCGGTTAATCAATACCAGAAGCTGTAATTACAGTTGTACGAGCTTCTGATGATATGTGTCAACACCCGAAACATGTAGAGCTGCCTATAGAAATGCAATAAACTGAATAATTCGCTTCTTGTTGGACAATTATTAAATACGCATAACGAGTTTGAAACTTGCCGTTTCTTACATTACTAAAGCGTGTTTGGACTTCTTCGGAACCCAATCAAGGAGTTCAATATAAAGCACCCCTTGGAAGTCCCAATGGCTGGCACATATGATTATAAACAGATTAAAAAAAGGTTCCAAGGAATGTTAATAAAAATCCAACTAGATGCAACAGGACGCATATATTTATTTACTTTCTCAACTATTAAAATACCTTTATCCTGTATTTAAATGCCGTTGTTGCACTTAGTGTAACGTATTTCTTCTTTTAATCTTATTACACAATTGAATTGTTGTTTCTTCCACTATGTGTGCATACAATTTTATTCTTCTCTGGTGTCTGTTTTCTATTCCTTGTATTTTTGCCCTTCTTGTAATTGATATTTAGGTCACAGCGACAAACTTATAAAATTATAATTTAACTTAATTTTATTGTATGTAATACAGTGCCTCCTCGGTAATATTTCCAAACTTTTCCACCTTACGCTTAATTTGTGTTTGAGTGCACCAGCGTACATTTAAAGCTGCCTATTGGCACTATATTTTTTCTTCAGTATCCAAAATTAATCCAACAGCAGTATTATATTACAAAAGATAATGTTATTGTAGTCAAGAAATAATATACCCGGAGAGCTAATTGGCTTCTAAGTACGAGGATGTAGGAATGACAATGAAAATTAGAGGCTATGCAATGACATTCCCTTTCCGTTCGCAAATAAGAAATAACTTTATTATAAACAACCCAAATAAATGTGTATTCCACGTACACAAAGAAACAAATATCAGAAAGCGAATTTTGAAGAAACTTTCCAGTGGAAGTGCTGTCTAATGCTTAGCTCTGCGGTGGTTACAATCGCGGCTTTCTACCCCTCTGAGGGTATGGATGCCAGTCCCATGTGTTTGTGGTGACAGGCTGATCACTCGTCTAGAGGAGTCCTACCGGATGTGTGTGGGTACGTGTGTGTGTGCGTGCGTGCGTGCGTACATGCGTGCGTGCGCTTGTGTGTGTGTGTGTGCGTGTGTCAAGTTCTGTTACCTATAAACCCCAAAACGGGGTGGTCTAGGCCCAATTTGGACTGCAGCGTCACAGAAAAAGAAATTGTAAAGAACGTATGATAAGGAGACGGATAAATTAAGGCTAATAAACAAGGTGACTAATATGGAAAAACATTATGCAAAGCAAGAGAATGATTTATGGATTATTCCAAACACATGGTCAGGTAGCATGTGAATTAGGGCTAATTAAGAACAATTACAAATGCTTCATGGGCCGGGTAGCTCAGTCGGTATAGCGACTGACTACGGGCTGGACGGTCCGGTATCGAATTCAGGTGGGGACGAGATTTTCCGCCCGTCCAGACCGACCCTGGGGCCCACCCAACCTCCTGTAAAATGGTACCGGGTCTTTCCCGGTGGTAGAGGCGGCCGGGGCGTGGGGCTGACCCCCACCCCATCTAGTGCCGAGGTCCTAGAAAAGAGTATAACTATACCTCTACTCTCCCTATGGGCCATCGTGGCCTATAAAAAGGGTGAAAACCTACCTACATAACAACACTGTTACATAAATTAAAAACAATTACAAATGCTTCACAAAACGGGGTCGTGGCCTGTTTGAAGGAATATTTCTTCCAAAGAAATGTCAGGCACGAATGAAAAACCTTGATCCATTTAACCCGCTTTCTGCGAAAAGAGTTGAAGCCGACACAAAGCGACCTATAACAAAACAAACCTTATTATCAACTGACAGAAAATGTCGTAATGACAGCGGTTCAACCTGGAATTTTTGCAATTTTAATTACATTCATAAAATAGGGTCAACTTCTCATAAGGCGTGTTTACTTGCCTTCGAAAACATGTCTTCAAATTTTCAACTTCTCTCAGTTAAACTCGTTCTTGTCCAAGCAACTGTCAGTGCAGTAGATGGTGCAAGCAATCCTTCCCAATTTACTGACTACAATAATCCATCACTTCGCTGCCATAAAGCCTTCCCATTTGAGAGTGCGTCCTCAAATAAATTCAGTAAGAATTAACCTACCAATCTTCATCTTAAACTCCCCATTGTTTTTCTATAGTATTAGGCTACAACTAACATGTACTTTCCTTCGACACAAATGTTAATATTACTATTGGACTTTCAGAGTATAAGGTAACATGTTTCGACCCACACTAAGGCCATCTTCGGGGTAATAAGTTACCGTTGCATGCGTAACTTACGTATTTACAGACTGAGTTCTCAAAACTTATTTAAAACATAATACACTTTTCTTGATTTTAAGCTTTCACCATGTTGTATATATAATGTGTTTTCTTTTGGGTAATTCCCCAGCGTCTGAGTTCTAATAGCCGACGTTTCGGAACCCTCTATCAGTTCCATATTCATAGGCAGGTGGATGAGGCATGACAGGGGATGGGATGTGTGGTGTATTTATACCTGACAGGGTTCTGACAGGCAAGTGGAGCAGCCAATGGAAGGCGAGTGACCGGTTGGGGGCGGGTAGGGTGCACAACAGGTTGTGGAGGGGGCAGGTATATAAGTGCGAGTGCGGGTGGGATCACTGTAGTGTACTCGGTGGCTGTCT
>Ga0136643_10019955_pt1 | contig 10131 bp, 2 predicted proteins | sample TergutLab28metaG_FD_96883 | JGI IMG/M metagenome (GOLD analysis project Ga0136643, IMG submission 96883) | Labiotermes labralis P1 segment gut microbial communities from Petit-Saut dam, French Guiana - Lab288 P1 (version 3) (version 3) | ecosystem: Host-associated > Arthropoda: Insects >... | reverse complement strand
TGTGTGTGTGTGTGTGTGTGTGTGTGTGTGTGACGTCAAAATTCATTAAAATAGGTCATTGGCTTTTTCCCGCGAATTTAATGACAATGTTAAAAAGAGGAAAATATGCCCCAGTCAAAGGCTTACGGAAATACTTCTGAACACACGTAATAATTTAAACCTTGTCAACAGAAACGGGAGCAAAGTACATTGATGTGCCGGCCATGCCACATAAAAGTTAAATCTGAATTAAAAATAAAGAGGGAGAACTTATAACTAACAATTTTTGTACCGTTTTTGAAGACGGCAATGATATTCGCAAGATTAAAGAAAGGTCCTAAACAAATGGTAATTTTCATATTCGATCATTTTGTTGTTTCGAATTAAACCCGCAATCTTCTGCTTATGTAGGTTTGCAAGGAATACATTTGTCATGTTACCATGATATAATACCTTCGACTGTGATCCACAAGAGCATTTTAGTATTTATTCGATTTGGGAATGAAATATTTTTATGTAATTTCAAGCCGTTCACACGAAATTCGTTTCGGCCATCGTCGATTGTACTATGTGTGACGTCATATAGCTACGGGGTTTGCAAAGTTTAGTAGAGGGAAGCCGCGCCCTACCCAGATAGTGGTCTGTAAACAGTTATTGCAAGAAAATAGTTTTAACGGACAATTACTATTCCAATTTGTGTTGTATGACTCCCTGACCCTCATAAAATCATCAGGGACGTTTTTTAAATGTGAGTATTGCTATTATTTTGTACCGGTATTTTGTGAAGTGTGGATAGTAGTCTGCAATCGGCGGAGGGGGACTGGCAATCTGCAGTATACGTATCTTGGAATACCAGGTAAAATATCATCTTATGATCATGTTAATGGACTGAATGATGTTGGTATGTGTATTTAGCAAGTGTGCAGAGGTATACGCGTTATGTATGATGCGTAATATTTCAATGAAGTGTTCTGAAAGCCATCACGATTAGGCTTATGAACCGTCATGGCCGATTAGTTAAAATTGAGTGCTGTCAAATGATCGCATTTCTGATCATTTTTTCAACATGTATGGTGTATGTTTAAAGTTTTGCAGCAGAATTAAAGTATACTGCTGTCTTAAATAAGCTGGGGTTGTTAAACATGGTTATTGAGTACAGTTCACATCGTACACCGCGCGTAAAGTGAGGTTATAGAGGAAACTGTTACTGTAGTTATAGAAATACTAAAATTCAAAAGATTTCGTTGTTTTAATTCATACATCGTGTTTAGAATTACCAAAAGCAAGTACAGATGTTCCATTAAATGTACACAGTAACTGTAAACATTATTGTGTGAATAACAGGGTGGGGACTGCATAAAGCAGCCATTGATTTTCATATTAGCATTCTTTTAAATGTATGTAACAAGGTAGAGATCACAGAATGAGAATAACAGTGATCTATAATTGTGTATGATCCCAGTGGGATGTATTTATTGGAAACTGTTTGTCAAATTTATATTCATTGATTTTTGGTTATGGCTGTCTTGAGGATATTTGTGATATTGAAACACGTAATTTATTACTTGATTGCAAAGCGTATTGATAATTGTTACTCTGTTACTTTGCTAGTCAATCCAGTTTGTCTAGAAGGTACAGTGTTGAATCTGAAACATATATATTGAATTATGGTGAGTGGTTATTGGGTGATATCTCCATGACCTACATTGGTTGTTTGTGTGTGTGTGACATTACCTGTTTTGTTATTCCTTCAGTTTTCCATTTGACTTTGAAGTTAAGCCTAGTAACTTCTGAGAGCTGTAGGAGTGATTTATTTAATTTGACATTATTTAGTTAATTATGTATGGTTTGGCATTAACCCCTTATAAAACTGTGGTACCCTTGTACCACCTGTTTTAACTTCAAAGAATCTCAGCATTTTGGGTGATTCTCACAGCATAGAGCAATTACTGCCTGAAGCAACATTACATGTTTGCTGTTTCCAATGGAGATGCTCTGTTTTGTGTGAAGAAGGAACTGAATGTGTGAGTATTATTTGGATAACATTTAAAGGGTTAAATTAGAGAAGTCCTTCCCTTTTGTCTTCTCATATTTGCCAGAGTGTAAGCTTGAATGACATGTTTTGCGTTCTTCAAAAACTGTGTTACTTTCTGAGCGGTCCCTGTGTTGGATACATGGTGTTGTGTGTAAAGCAAGAACTAATATTCAAATATTATTTTAATAGTGTTCATCAGGATAAGTTAGGGATTTCATTTTGTGTTTCCTTCTTTCATATGCCAGAGTGTAAGCATAGGTGACATTTTGCAGTCTGTAAAAGCTGTGTGGCTTTTAAATGAGTAATTTTGTTATGCCCAGATGAATTCTATGGGGGAAATAAGTTTGTTTTTGGTGTATGGTTTATGTAATGGTACTGTCAGTAGCTCAAACTAGTGTGTAGTGATGGGATGATTTGTGAGTAGTGAATTGGAAGGGTTGTGTTAGGAAGTGGCCACACTGATTTGATGTCATATTCTATAATTTTCACAGAGGGATTGAGGAAAACCTCAGGCTAGTTTTTAATCCTGATGTCTCATATATGAAAGAGGAATGTTAACCATATTACACCAGGTTTGGGAAAAGATGTGAAATGTCCATCATAGACTTTTGTAATATATTGTCAGGTTTTATGGTAACTAATTTGATGAGTCAGAAAACCATAAGGATGAAGTAGGGAATAAATGAATGTCAAATAAGGGATAAGTTAATGAACTGAATAGATAAGGAAAACTACTGTGGAATTGAAGATTACTGTCTTGTGGGATGTGACACTGCATAGCTTTGTAGAGAGATAAGAACATTTTAGGAATATCTTCTTCCCTGTAGGTGGAAACTGCAGATTTTCTGAAACATCAATACCTGTATACCACACTCTGTGGTAGCACACTGAACTTTGCAGAGAAGTGGGTAACACTTCTGCTTCATATTTTAGGATTCCTAGGTTCAAATCCAAGCCCATAGGCAAGCAATCCTGACATGTCTTGTAGTTTTCCTATGTTCAGGCAGGAGCCAGGGTAACACCTCAAGTTAGACCATGAATGTTTTTGTCATACATCCTTTACAGTTCATTGTGCTCTACCATTGAAACTCTGTAGTTTGATTTATTTGGCAGAATTTTTAAATAACCCATAAATAAATAATACATGAGATCACATCCAAGAAGACAGTAATCTTCATAGTCAATTCCAGTTGACCTCTGAATCGTACTGCTGATTAACTAATGAGTTGTGTTATTAGGTCACAATTAAATTTTTTGCACTGCGCAGATTTTTGTAAAATTTTATATTGGGAATTATTTACTGAAACCTATTGACCAAATTAAATTTTGGTTAAAATTTGACACAAATAAAACACTTTACTTGAAGTAGTACATAAAGTTCTGATGATATTTTGCTGAATTCTTCTTGATTTTATAAATGCTGAAGAAAAAATGTAGAGAAAATGAAAACACATGTTTTAAGTCATGCGTGCTATATAGAAAATAATGCATTTTACAAGATAATTACAAGAAATGTGGCAGAGACAGCGAGGCCAATTAAATATTTGATGATGATCAGAACATATGTGGTGCCATGAAGATGTGATTTACATGCTGTGTAAATGAGGCAACAACGCAAACATACAGCACAATTTGCAGTCAAAGAAATTATACAATGAATTGAATGTCCTTGCAGTCTGTTTAGCTACATTGTATGGGTGTAGTAGGCCATGAATGAGCAGTTGTTTTTTGTGATGCATTGTTTTTCTTTGATTGTTGGTACAACCATAGAAGTAAATATGTGATAAAAGTGCAAATTATTTGAAACATTATTTCTTTTAAAAAAAAGTGTGTAGAGTTATTAGAATAAGGACATTGCAAATGTAAATGGAAAAATTAGGATGCAAAGCTCCCAACAGATATTATTTATGTTGTATACCAAGCCTAGGCAAGTGCATCACCATCATGCTGAAGGTACAGACTGCCATCTTGAGAGCTGTATAGGTGAGGTGCATGTTTGTGTGCAGGTTTCATTACAGGTACTGACTGTTTGCACTTTAGACTTTCTGATAATCATATGAATGTGGAGGCCACAAGAACTAGTGGGATTTGAAGAACTAGTGATAACAGCATTCACTGTAGAATCCTAAAGTTTTTTATGATGAAAAATATTTGGAAATTCACACCTTTAATTCTTCACTTTTTTATTATGAAAATGGTAAATATGGGATGGTGTGGTGGGTGTTGATGTTGCATGAAATATGTGTAGTGACATGAATACAGGCAGCTGGCCATCCCAAATGCAGCAGTTTCTGCTGGGGCAGCTGCTGCTGCATAGCCATTTGACAGTTTGTTTTCTGAAGTTCAGTTGAATAGTTCGAAATAGTGGTTACTGATGTGATTGATAATTCATGAACTTCACTGATTCTCCTCCCCCATGAATATGACTACTGTATTTCCTGTGAAGTCGTGTTACTTGATGTCATTCTGCGTGTATATTGCTTAAGCGAAACGTAATGGAAAGCGGTGTGAAGTACATGAAGAAAGTAAAATGATTTACAATAAATAGTGAAGACTGTGCAACATTTCCAAAGTACCATTTCCATATTGATACGAAAAAGATTTCACATAAATTGACGCCTTTCACATCTCCTTCTAGTTATGCATCTGCCAGCAGTGGTGAATCCTGATACAGAGGTCAGGTCCAGTGGAAGGGTACACAATGTGGCATGGTACAGTTTCACCAGCCATGACCTCCAGATCAGGATTCACCACTGCTCATCAGCCTGCTTCACAGTATGTCCTTCAAGTTGTCTAGCTGTTCTGTTCACACAAATGTTAGTACAGATAGCATTTGCTTATAACAATCACTTTAGGCTGGTTGACAAAGTGCCAACGGGGTTTGGAGGGAATACAGTAAACAGATAGTGAGAAGCCCAGAGAATCATCATCCCTGTCATTCATGGTACTACTTTCCATGGCCTCATTGTAGATGGTGTTAATCCTTTTGAACCATAGTCTGCACCACACCATTGGCTAGTGCTTGTAATACATATTGTTTGCACTACTTAGAATTTGCACTTGTTGTTTCTTGTCCATTCAGTGATTGATTATATTGCCAGTACAGGGTGATATCACTCTTCATTCTTGTGTAAAGATACACTGGGATCATACTCAACTATCTTCTTTTAGATATGTATTGTTGCATAATCTCTCATGTGCATGTCATCACTGTTGTTTGCGTGAACATATTTTAAAGGAATTTGGTATTTACACTTTCTACCTAAATTTAGCAGTTTAATTTTGAAAGTTATTGACTTATAGGCTTGGCTTCCCATCTGTTATCAAAAAATTGTCAGTATTTAAATATACAGATCTGTAATTTTGAGGGAGGAACATAGATTGAGGAAGTTTGGTAACAGGATGCTGGGGAATATATTTTATCCAGAGAGCTAGACAGTAGCAGGAGGCTACAGAGATTTGCCTAAGGAGGGGTTGTATAATTTGTACGTGTTACCAGGTACTCTTAGGGGAGCAGATTGTGGAGGAATAGATGAGCAGGCCATGTGTCATGTGTGAGAGGGAATAGGAATGCAGGGTGTACCATAGTGTCTTGCTCTGGGGACCCAGGTTTGATTCCAGGGCAGTCCACCTGGGATTTGTGGAGTACAAAGTGGCACTGGGCAGATTTTTTGTCACATTTTAGCTTTCGTGTGTTGGTACATGCTGTCAATACTCCATTCATATATATATATATCTGCCACAAGTGTTATATAATCTTAGCACTTAACAGAGGAAGACTTGTGAACCCAGTAATGAACCTTCAGGTTCCACAGAATGTGGGGAATTTCTGGACTAGCTAAGAAACTGTAGGCATTTCAAGCAGGACTTGTACATTGTGACCTTTACATTTTGTTTGTTTAGTTTTATTCCTGTTTTACTGGCTTCTGAGATATGATACCATGTAATTTTGTTGATAGCTTCTTACCTACCAAACTTAGCTCATGGCATCATATCAGAGGTGCACGCACAGTTACAAAGTGTCATCTTCAAAGACAGGACTCTTCCAAATTAAGTCAGTCATATAGGATAACACTCCTTTTGGGATGCATTGCCTCATAGTCTGGTAAATAACATAGTGATGTTTCAGAGAAACTTGCAGGCAGCTTCTTGTGGGTAGATCTGTGGTGGAGTACACTTTTAATAAACGTTGGAGGACTTTCACACCTTGATGAGGCTATCTGCCTGAGAAGATTTTATTGAATTCTGTTGCTGCGAAAGCTTCAAGTCTTATAAATATTTTTGGTGAATGTATTTTTGCTGATTTTTTATTTCATGGATAGTTTGCCATTTCTGTTGGATTGTGGTGAATTCTTATGGCGAAATGAATGGTAGAATTTCGTGATGTGGAGAAATGTATGCATACAAGTGCAGAGGTAGAAGAATGGATGAAGAATTTATTGACAGATTCTATGTTGATCCTTTATACTGATATGTTATTAGACATTTGATTATACTGATATGTTATTAGACATTTGAAATTTTAGTCATGTGGAATACATAAATTTTTGGATTGTGATATGAAAATTACAGAAAAATATTCTAATTTCTTGTTTGTATCTTTTTCACCACGTGTCGCTCTCAGGGCTAGAAATAAGCACTAGAATGTTGTGTGGTTGAAGGGTACATAAGTTTTGCATCATGGTTCATAACATACATTTTATGAAAGTAAGTTTCTCTTCCAATGAGAGTCGTAGATTGTAAAATGGCCTTTAGTTCATTATGAACAACATTTTCTGTGATGAATTGCTGCAAAGAAGTTGATAATGTTGAATTGTGTTGTGATATAAAGTGTTGAATGTTGTGTTTGTTTAATGTGGGCCAGAATTAAATTTATGTTAACATTTACTTTGTGAAAACATGTTAATATTTACTATGTGACACTGACAGTATGAGATATCATCAAATCCCATGCAGTAATATGAGACAAAATCTGGGTATGGACACCCTTCATTGTGCAGGCGTTTATTGACCAAATTAAAAAATTATACATGTTCCATGCAATATAACAAGTCAGTATATATATAGGGTGAGCATGAAGTCTTTCCATGATTACAAACATTTATTACAAGAAAACTATGTGGAATACAAACTTTTTTTTTACCATTACCATGCAACAAAAGGAGCACATGTTGAAGTGTACTAATGTGTTGTAAAAAAACTTCTTGAGTTACATTTTGAAAAAAATTGTATGTTTGTATTCCACGTACAGTAGTTTTCATGTAATAAATGTTAGTAATCAGGGAAAGACTTTATGCTCACTCTGTATATATAAAATTAGATACATTGCTACACTAACATGTTTGTATAGTGTTGTATCAAATTCTAGTGCAGTTGATGGGATATATTTGGTGACATTTATTGGTCCTTGGAATCTTGAATTTAATCTAAGTAATATACTCAGTTCCTACCTCACAGAAAACATATCTCAGTTACAAGCACTAGTAGGTTCTTGCTGCACAAAAAAAGATTGCTGTTTATTGTGGAAATGATACAAAAAACATGTGACTGTGTGCAGAATGTATGGTTTTCAGTGATAGATACAGGTGGTGCATATAGTGACCACTGTGCTTTAAGTGGTTAAATGTTACATAAATGGTACTTTAAAAGTTAACAGTGGAACATTTGAAGAATGTGTCCAGTACTAGTGTTTTTGAATGTCTGTCTTGTCAGCTCCAAATGTCTACTGTTCTATTCTATACCTTCTTGGCTGACGTCTTTATTATGAATGTAACAGCCATACAGTGACATATGCCAGGTCTGCTGCCTTCCCACTTCTCTTCGTTTCATCTTGTACAGTCATACTGTCATCTGTCCCATGCTATCCACTTTTGGGTTTATAGTGTCATTAAATAATACAGGGTGAGCATAAAGTCTTTCCCTGATTAGACATTTATTACAAGAAAACTACTGTACGTGGAATACAAACTTTTTTTTTTCAAAGTGTAACTCAAGAAGGTTTTTTACAACACATTAGTACACTTCAACATGTGCTCCTTTTGTTGCACGGAGAACGTCAAATCGATAATCAATTTCTCTCCACGTGTTCTCCAACATGTCTTCAGCTATTGTAGCAAAAGCGTCTGTTATTCTTGCCATGAAATTTGTAATCTCTGGAACTGGTGTCTAAAACACTTGTTCCTTAACCTTTTGGCGCCGAAATGATTTTTTTTTAATTTTAGCACACCCTGTATATAAAATGTGACTAATACAGGAACCAAATACGTTAGAATTACGAAACAAACTGCATTTTGAAGAGAAAAAAACGGAGAGTATATACCATGTTTAAAATACCTCTATTTGTTGAATAAATATATAAAATGCAACTTTAGAGGTTAGCGGTGCGGTACGACCACTATAGTTGACATTAGGCGTCAAAAGGTTAACATACCCCCATAAAAAGAAGTCAAGGGGGGTGATATCCGGCGATCGTGGTGGCCAGGGTGTCGGACCATCTCTCCCATTCCACCTGTTTGGAAATGTTGCATCCAAAAACCAACGAACATGTGAACCCCGGTGTGGAGGTGCACCATCTTGTTGGAAAATTATCCACGACTGAAACTCTTCTAACTGAGGTGCAATGTAAAGCCCTTGTAATAAATGTTTGTAATCGGGGAAAGACTTTATGCTCACCCAGTAAATCAAACTGCTTTCCCGATGGGTTATTGCATAAGGTAGAAGCTTAACACTCTGAATCCGGCAATAAGTTTAGAAAGGAATACTTTTGTTATGTACCTCAGCGTTTATAATTTGTATTGTTAAAAACCACAGTTCGTTGGATTGTTTTGCCAGATGGGCGGAGAAAATATTTTCACAGATACAAAACACGTTATAGATAAACTTTATACTCAAAACAGTCGTAAAGAACATACAAAGCAGGATAAAATAGGCTATATGTTTCGGCTTATTAAGCCTTTAATAGGCTGTTGTTAAGAATATTCAAAAGACATTTCGCACTGCAATAGCCCGAGATCTACCCCTTTTGAAGTTCGAGAAACGATGGGTTTACGTTTGCCTAGCTCCACATATTTTGAGGTGACACATCCCCGTTGTGTTTTTCAGTTAAAGATTTTTTTTACTCAAAACAGCCCGACACAACGGGGATGTATCATCTCAAAACAAAACACGCTGTGTTGGAAGCCATAGCTGACGTTTCTCGGCAGTCTGTGAATTTTTAAGATGATATGAATACAATTCACAGTGCACAAGAGAAAGGGCCAAATGTTCTCGCATCCATTTTGAAGAAAAAGTTGGTCGGAATTTTTGCGTGCGATTTGTTGAAAGTGAAACGGTTTATGAGTAAACGTTCTTGAAATGAAGAGTAGGATTTGTCCCCTACGTATTGGCGTCACATCCTCTTGTTTCCAGACAGGATATTAATACCCACACAGTGTTCTTGTGATAGTAATGCCTATCATAGGTTGAGAGTTTGGGTGTAGTTCGTATTATGTGTGATTAGCCTCTACCCATTGGTGCTTTACTTGGCTAGGATGCGTAACGCCAACTTTTGTTTCGACGTACGCCACGTGTTCTTTGAAATATGTTTGAGGTTATATACTCAGTGTTTGTATTTTCAGGATATAAAATGACGGCAGTTAACCTACTTTCTGTAGCCACTGACCACAATTCAAACGTCGAAATTTCGTATCGTCGCATTGTTTACGTTCGGTAAATAACGAAACATTAGTATGAGTGATGAAGTTTTCGCGGCGACAGTATTCCATTAAATCCTGTCCGGGCGAATTACGCGGCTGTCGGCCCGAGAGGATTTTCAGACAGTAATGAAACATTGTTTTATGCAGAATTGATAGTTTGTGATTTGTGTTCATCCGAAGCTCTCAGCGCCGCTTCGTTTACGTGCGGAAAGCTAAATGTGATATGTGTTTCACATATCCGCCATGTTTTGAAGGATTTCCTCACTAAATATGCGTATTTTTGAAGATGTTATCACAGAATTTAATTGGCGTGTTATACCTGTGAATTAAAGACATTAAGACTAGGTACTTCTATATGCATTTCTTTTTAATTGTTGCTGTGGTGGTTGTATATTGTTTTGTAGTGTGTGTATGAATGGGTTT
>Ga0136643_10019953_pt1 | contig 10132 bp, 2 predicted proteins | sample TergutLab28metaG_FD_96883 | JGI IMG/M metagenome (GOLD analysis project Ga0136643, IMG submission 96883) | Labiotermes labralis P1 segment gut microbial communities from Petit-Saut dam, French Guiana - Lab288 P1 (version 3) (version 3) | ecosystem: Host-associated > Arthropoda: Insects >... | reverse complement strand
TGGCCATTATCTCCGTAACCGTTCAACTTTGGATACAGGTGTTTTGGGTTATATCGGTATACTTTAACATAAGGAACACCCTCCCGAAGTCTGGCACATTCCTCCTGGGACACCCTGTATATGGTTATATCTCCACTGAGATATCATATATTATGGTTATATCTCCACTGAGATATCACACATTATGGTTGTATCTCCACTGAGATATCATACATTATGGTTATATCTCCACTGAAATATCATATATTATGGTTACATCTCCACTGAGATATCATACATTATGGTTACATCTCCACTGAAATATCATATATTATGGTTACATCTCCACTGAGATATCACACATTATGTTTCTATCTCCACGTTGATATCACACATTATTGTCACGTAATTCCCGCAACAGCTTCTGAACTCCTCTTTATTTATTTCCTTCTTCATTTACATAAAGTTTTACTTACTCCGCCTTTCAAGATCTTAGAACAAAAGTAGGAATATTTTCAATACATGATTTGGAAACGACGTGGAAAGAAACGGAAGAGGCCTAATAAAGTAACCATTCCGGTATTTTTCCATGAGAACGGACGAAATTTGCAGAAGTCTCATTCAGGTTAACCGATCTGAATGTCGGGAACTGAAATTATTTCTTCCCGAATACAGGATACTTGTACCTGTTATACACAATAGCACTGTACCAGTATATTGCACGTGATTCCGAATCTTGTTTTGTCACCCTAAGGGAAATACAGACTGAGGGATCCAGAACATTTTTTACCACCGTGTGAAAAAAGGTGAAACCGAACATTGCTACAGATATGACAATTGTCTCTTAAAAAAAAGATTGTCATTGAGTTTGGTCTTCTAAAAAAATGATTTTCACAACAGGGACAGGACTGACAGAAGGCTGATGTTAATTTTAACATCTAACTGAAGTGTTCCATATATGAAAAACATAGGTGTACTCAGCATGAAATATTAACAACGCGATTAAATAAGGGGGGTCAGCTGTAGCGTGCATTGCAATAGAAGAAATGGGTACAAAGTTACTTTACAGTCACAAAACATGAACTGAAAATACAGCATGTGAGAACCAATTGTGTGTATGATGACAGCGAAATGAACCTTAAGTGGAATAATATAAGGTCATGTAAATTAGAGTCTAGGGTCTTTGGGCAGTTGATCAGTGGCAGGTTCTTGTGAATGTAGTAATGTATCTTCTTTTGCCAAAAGAACTGTGGAATGCACTGATCAGCAAGGCAGATATCAGCTTGTACAATAAAACTGTAAAATAAAACAGATCAGTCACTTGAACAGACGTTATAAATGCTGTCAGCAATCCGTAAAATATAAAAAATTTGCAAGAAAGCTTCACAATTTGTGTTGTTTACTACTATCAAATCAATAACCAGAACTGCATGGACTGAGCAAGTTTAAGTCTAAATTCCGCAGCGAATTATATTTGCAAGGTGGTAACATAACTGAAATTAATTAGAATAGATCTTTTGTAATAACAGTGATAGATCTGTACCTCTTTGATTGCAGCGTAGAATGTGCTCGTTTTGAGGTTTTCGCAGCGGTGTTGCTGAGAAATTGAAGCGCAATATCCCAGAATAACGAAATTCTTAGTATGTAATTATTTTGCTCAAAACATTTGAGTGTGTTTTATATGTGCTTGATTTAAATTCTCTTCTTCATGTCTTGGCTTTATTTATGATCTAATAAAGAGCATCCTGTCACGTGTTTAAGGAATTTTATATCCGAAATTTTAAGTTGTTTTTAATCGCCATCTCTCTCTCTCTCTCTCTCTCTCTCCGGTCCGTAACATAAGAAATAATATATCATTTCCGCCAAGTTTAATTCTAAACGATAAATTCTAAGCTATTTTAACATGGTTTATTTTCTGTACTGTTCTGACTTGCTCATAACATTTGCATTTCATTTATTTACAACTAAAATATTCAAATAATATTTACAATAAAACACTATCGAATTCCGGTTTACAAAAATCTGGCACGGTCTCTATTTTCAGACATACTAAATGGTAACAAAAATAAAATCGAATGAATATCGAGACACAATATTTGAGATGACGTCGCAAAATTTTGTTCACTTTTTGCTGGTCGAAGAGAAAAGAAATTATACTAAGGCAATTAAAAGCTAATAAAACATGGAGCCAATTAGGCATTGTAGATTAACGATTTTAAGAATGTTTTTCATCTAAATTGTGAATAAAAGTCAGCTCCAAACTGACAAAAAACACATTTTCCACTATGAAGCCAATAGATTAATGACCTTTACGGACATAACCATTATTTATTGTGAGAATGTAATGAAACATAACAAGTGTACTGCCTAGCAAAATACGGACTTTTCCTGTTACAGCACATGGTACATGTATTTGCACTGGGTTGTGAAATGTTAAACAAACAATTTGAAACAGGTTAGTGTTGCTATATACTAATTAACAGGTTAAACGTAAATTAAAAATTTGCCTTTAAATGCCTTTTGCACATGGTCAGCTATATAGATCCAGCGTGGGAAAATTGTTAACTAGCTAGAGGACTCAACTTCTAAAGAAAGCTTGAGACTTATGTTCTTCATTAGGCCCAGTCACATACGTATGCCTACCAATACACATCTAATGCCTACCAATACATATCTAATGCCTACCAATACTATCTAATGCCTACCAATACACATCTAATGCCTACCAATACATATCTAATGCCTACCAATACATATCTAATGCCTACCAATACATATCTAATGCCTACCAATACATATCTAATGTCTACCAATACACAACTAATGCCTACCAAAACATATCTAATGTCTATCAATACTTATCTAATGCCTACCAATACATATCTAACACTTATTCCGAAACATGTTCATAACGTAGAACATTAATCTCACACATTTACAAAAACACCAATTCATGCGTTTTTTATCTGACAAATGCCGAATGAGAAGGAGGGAATTTTAATTTCTGTCACATTGTCACAGATTATAGCATCTGTGCTTCTTCACACACATCATATCCCAGATTTCGAATCTACTCCCAAACAAAAGCCACTCTGTGCATGATTTATCGTCTTTTCACTCTACTTTAAAATAGGCTGCCATTTCCGTCCAGAGAGACAACAACAAATCATCCTTCGCACAATCATCATCCCATTCAACGTTTCATATTTCAAACGATTAGAACTATAAGTAGTGGCAGGCAGCACCACCTGCTCCAACACTGGGAAACAGACCCACGAAATATAATTATGTCTCGCGAAATTCTCACATTCTACACAGATGGTTTCCCTGTATAACATTTATTGTGTTTGTAAATCTGACTCAGAAAATCTGAGTATTTAAAAGGTTTAGCAGCCGAAAACCTGTTGCTAAGTAATCAAAGAATCAGTCCATAAATTAAAAAACATGATTTCAGTGGCAATAAAATTTTTCGATATTATTTTGGTATTTAACAGGCTGAAATTGGCTAAGCATATAGCTGGACGACAAAAAAATCTAGAAGAAATGTATGGTGAGAAACTACTTGGAAAGCGAAATTTTCGAACGTCCAGCAGAGATTGAAAGGAAAATTAAGCATTAATATTTAATTGAAGACATTATACAATTCCATGATTCTAAAATATACAATTCTTGAAGCAGATTGGATTTAAACGGCTCAACATTTAATAATTACAGAGGAGGTGTCTTCTGTTAACGATGGTGAATCATTGACTTATCATACGCTTAACAGAGGCTTAATGGTAACATAAGATAATTATACAGTCTTGATATTCGCCTTCGACCATTTTGAACTAGCCCTTGACCCTTGAATTTTAAAAAAGTAGGTTGTCCTGAAACGTCGGTAAATATCTACCAAAATACTGTGTAAAGACCTGCAAGATCGTGGCTCGAATATTGCTATATTCTGACGTGTGATACCATGTAGTTTGGTATGTAGGTATCAAAATGAACGGCGTCATACACCGGAATACATCAGTCTTCTTGTTCGTCGATGTGAATACTTCAAAGCTCAAGCAAAATGGCACTATTCAATTATTTTTAACCAGACATCATTCTGAAGCTAAAAAATGTTTAACATTTAATTCTGTGAACGGTAGGTCGGATCATCACTAGGACGAAGGCATGCGCCCATGAACTAAAGGGGATTCGATCTTGGGCACCTGCGTCTTATTAAAACGTAATTGTACAGTCGCCTCAAAACATATGACCGATGTTAATCGCTTCGCTTTATGTGTGTGTAAATACATTATATTTTAGGAAACAATCATATCTCTGCCCTGGTTGCAAATCTTTAAAACTCCTCAGTAAATATAATGCAAACATACGGAAATGTAATTGCAGGTGTTTGGGAGCAACACATATCTTCCGGAAGCGACTGAGAGAAGTGGTATTACAACAATGTACACAAACAATGTCTCTTTCCTTCTAATACGTGTCCTGGGTGGGTGCTTAAACTGAGAAACATTTTTTAACGTGGGCATCTGGTTTCTGTCTGCAAGATGAGGTTATGTTTGCCCCACTACGTATCGAAAATTTAGTGTCGTAACACGCCATCTTGTCCCATATTCTTGCTTGCTTACTTACCTTTAGCTCAATTAAAGGCTAGTGTTTACTACACTGTATATACTGTCAGGTTTAACAATAAAAACCCTGCATTTTATCCATACAATTTATTCATGCGTTTCGTACAGTTCTCACAACAAATATTCTCTACAGAACATTCATTGATCTGTCGCACTAATGGAAGCATAATGTGTTCTCTGTGAGGTACGAACTGAAACTTTTAACTAGTAACGTGGATTAGTCCTGCCATGGTTCAGGCGGTTAGTCTCCCCCCTCTCAGAAACAAGAAATGCTTCGATATCCGTCTATGTGACATTTGAGGCCGACAGAGTAGCAGCGACAGAGGTTTTTCTCCGAGTACTTCGGGGTTCATCCGCCAGTATCATTTCACCATTTCCCTCTAAACATCTTCATCTACATGAGGCACTTAGCTGGACTCACGGGCAAAGCAGTGAACCTAAAGAAATGCAAAATTCTTCCAGATGTCGGGGGGTACTGGGCCCACAAGTATTTTCATGTTTGTTTTCATAGGGTTAAAAAATTTTATAACATCAAAACTCCGATGATGTTCTTATCTGACATTTTTCAGCCAGTGTTACATTGCAGCTCTCCTTCACTGCATAATCACATTCTTGCATTTTTACCTACACTGCTTGAACTAAAGTAGTATGGGGCACATGAGGAGTTGTGGGTGAGGTCATATGGAGTTAAAATAACCTTAACACTACGAATATGTGCATGTTGAAGTGGGCACACAAAGGCAAAATTAATTTTTGTTTCAAAACTTAGCTAATTATAGATAAAGCATTACAGAGTTAACAGCAGTCGCAGTTTAATGTTTAGTTGGCCGTGCAGCATCGTGAAAAATCCGTGCAATAGGAACCAACAGGAGACAATGTTTACTTTCAATTTATTTCAGTAATTAACCTCTACATGTTTCGAGTTCCATTCCGATCCTGCCAACAGCCAGCCAACATAAACGCATGGCATATACCAATTGTTGTATATACACAGTAGCACCTCCTGATGGTGAGCAGTAGGCCTGCTCGAAACATGTAGAGGTTAATTACTGAAATAAATTGAGAGTAAATGGTGCGTCCTGTTGGTTCTTAATGTACGAATAAAGCGTAGTTTATTTTCTTGTGCAAAGGAAGATTTAGGCTGTTTTATCAAACGTATGACTTATCATGTTAGTACATTTTCGTGACGAATATAAAAATTGATTTCAAGGAGTGACTTACTATTTGTCACCAAACTGTTACACCTAATGCAAGAATAAACATAGCATAACATAGCATAACATAACACAGCATAGCATAGCATAACACTCAACAAAAACCTAAAAATAAAAAGAATTTATAGAAACAATTACAAATTTTAATATTAATTGTGCACTGCTTCTATGTGTACTTGTTGGTATACTAACAAACCTTAATTACAAACGTGTTTATAGTGAGAAATGACAATAACAATTAAAAAAATTGCATACTTCATAATTTCGAGACGCCACAGCGTAGTCGGAAAGGTGATTAGGGTGAGGGCTGGAGGAATACGAAATCGTCATTTGGTACCAAGAAAGGGGTAAGGTAATTCCAAATCGCCAAAACCAAAATTTGGCCCCCGCCAGCCTCCTCTTCAAAGGATCCCGTCGCGGTTTCCAAAGAACAAATTAGCAGACCCTAACACTGGCCTCTCATTGGCATCAAACGCTGAGTTCTAGAATGATTTTTTTTACATTACCATTTTTCCCTCTGCATTCATTCAGCGCACAGGTACAACTTATATATTACGATACAAGACAAAGTCTAAATCCATATATGTATACAACTTGTTCCTACTGCGCAAAGAATTAAAGGAATTATTTCTATTATTCCTTTCCTACATATCATTATAATACGTGTCACGAAAAGGAAAACTCCGTTATGACGATGTCACCACCTTTTAACAGACACGCTGCTGATCTTCGTTGTGGGTTTTGTGAAACATGCAATTTGTACCGTAGTGTTGAACACAACGTTACATTTTAAACTGGATGTTATTTTGTGAAGTATCACACGCCTTCTAGAAAGTCTTTCGTGACTTTCTTTAACATGTATGCTCAGTGGGCTATCGTTTATTTCATTTCAGGACAATACGTTTCAGAAATGTGAAAACATTTAGAAGAGAAACGGTGTTACAAAGGATGTGAGCATGCTTAAAGAGGCTTCCAACTTATCTGTTCTTACCTTCTCTTCGATTGTATAATAAAAAAAAATCTTTTCATAAACGTATAAAGCAATTTGCCAGACTAATTCTTCGAAGAGCCGTGCGATTTCGCCTTTACGTGTTTCATTTGTGCATTTAGTGTAAAAGAAGAATGAAAATTAGCTACAAGTTTCGATGTGTTAAATCGTGATTTTTATTCCTAGGATACACTTTTGGCTGCTTCGTAGTGTAGAATTTTAAATGGTGAGTTACGCGGAATGTTCCTTCACACATGGACAGGGCCATAACCTCTTCCTCTCTGCGTCTGTCCAGAAATGCCGAAGTAGACATAAGCAAAGAAGAAAATAATTAAAGTCAACATATGTTATTGCTTCAAGTTCACTGTTTGTTTCTTCTGGAGGCTTACAGTTTAGTTCCGTTCCCCATAACAACCGATACTCTACTACTTGTCGACACAACGTTTTCCTTAACTGTCTAATCTTAAAATTACGAGCCAAAAGTCACTGAAAATCATCATTGATATTTGAGGGTTGCAGTCTACAGATAATCTGAGACGATGTACAAAACCTTTGAATTTCTAAACATTTTGTCATTAACTAACATTTAAGAAGGCTGATAATCTGCTTTATCCAAACAACCATTTGATATTAGGGCAAAGAAAGGAAGAGTAATCGGAGTGTTATTAAATGTAGAATGAAAGGGAAGATAAGATATTTTTAGAGTTACGAGATTTTAGTCGATAAACTTTTAATGAAAAAGTCGTAGGCCTAATAAGATGGATCTGAGAGGAACTGGATATGAGATAGTTTCGACTTGCTTAACTGACATAAGGTACAGCGCAGTGACCGGTTTTTATACACTTGTCAAAGAAACGTGTGATTTAATACGTGGTTGGGGTTTTCTTGAATAACTGGACGTATGTTAGCTTTCCCAAAGAGAACTATTTTCAAAAGAATTTTTTGTCTTTGTTCTATGGAAACGCAATTTTCTCATTAAAGCCACGTGAGTAGTGCTCGCTGAGGTGGTTTTTGTTTCAAGTCTCTATACACAAAAGTAAATATAAATGCCGGTTATACTAGTGATATTTATGGGGTCAGAATTGCAACAGTTTAACCAATTTTGACATCTTCATGACCATGTGTCGGTCACCAGGTGCCTGAGAATAGCTCGATCTAAGATTCCACTAGGTCAGGTGTTTTTTTACGTGAAGACGGCAGCAGAACCGGCTTCCGAAACGTTACGTTAAGTTTCAGACGATGAACAAAGTCCCAAAAAGAAAGAGACTGTTCTAGTGGCATCAGATAGCTTCACCGACGTAAAAACCCGTGATATCATATATGAAATTCTTTACTTATTAGACTTAAACTGTAGCATTGCCACACAATCATATATTGGTGACGTAAACTTGTATACTGAAACACTGTATTGGTTGTATACCCCTCTTCAAAAATCAAAGTTTAATGGCTTACAAGTCAGGGCTACTCAAAAATAATGCACGCTTGAAACATAAATAACATACAATCCAGATAATGAATACCTGGTAATGAACACAAAGAAACACTGCAGTAGACACAATGATGGCAACACTTCCCTGTTCAGCAACAAGACGGGGATTTACAAAGTATAGAGCTAGTTACACAAGCGTTTTCAGTTTCACTACACCATAGCACTTTTTTCGGAGCTGTCACATTGTTATTATTGGTTTTATGGGTATCTAAACATGCTGGAGCACCCTCTTTCCTTAACAAGCCATGCAGGCAAATTTGTCTGGAGGGCCGGAAGATTAGTCACAATAAACTCTTCTCTTATTAAACCAATACTAAATCCACTATTATTCAATGGTAGTGCTTAGGTTTACCCTTTCAAATTACTGCGGAGTCGAAAACGTAAGAGTAAAAGTATATAGCTAAGGGATCAGTAATAAATATTAATTATTCAGTACCATTAAAAATCCGAAAAGAAATATATATATGTTTCTTATAAAACACATTACCCAAACCGGTATCGGCCCAGGTTTCAAGGTTCTATTACAAAACGAAAGAATATTAAAAGCATAATGCAGGCCTCCTTTCAAAGCTGTCTGAACTCAAAAAATAGTTTCCATTTCCTTCGTTTTCAGAATCATCCTTGAATTCTATAATTCATTACTACCGTATATTTCACTACGTCAGGAAAACGAAACAAAAATTATATTCCACTTGTTTACTACCGAACTAACTAGTTTCGGCCCCACAGTCTATCATCAAGGATCACAAAAATACTGACTTGAAAAGTTTCAGTATTTATGTTCCTTAATGATTACTACTCGTATTTAAGCCGAAAATTGTTCATTTGCAGTAAATGAGTGGACTATGCTGTAAGTTGTTGCGTTATTTTCCCGGACTCCTTGAATTGTCCAACGCGCATTTTCGAAAATATACATATATTTTCTCTTTTATATCTCGAAAATAGTAATACATAAAAATAAATGTATGGGACATAACAAGTATGCTTTACTCTCATCTGAAATTTTGTTCTTTAAGTTTCTGTTTTTCAAAGACAATTAGTCACATGACAGGTAAATGCAGAAATATTGTAGAGAGCAATGCAAAATGTGCATTGCTTATGTGAGATATTACTGCAAAATTACTCGACAAATTTGAAAGCATATCCTTTCATACAGAGAATATTTAGCAAAATACAAGGAATATAATTTCATGGCTGCTTGCAGTGCAGCATGTAGGATCGCGAGTGTTCGCCCCTGTATCCCGCTGCCGTGCTGCTGTACAGCAGTCAGTTTCAGCTGGTCTTCCAGTTTGTTTCCTTTGGCGCCGCCACACCTCACGGACATCTTAACCCAGCTGACAGAGGGGAACTGAGAGAGACAACTTCCATGTTATCGATATCGAGTGGCGTGGTGGCGTGGTGGCGTCACAATTCACGAAAGTCGGCGCATTTTTTCGGTCTCCGATTACTTTCTGCTGTCCGGGATAAATTAGTGTCTTCTAGTGTAGATTGCATACAAGTATGTGTAGATGTACTTTTATTATCTAAAGAACACCACTGAGAACATTATTATTATTACTAACTGCAATTGAGTTGTTATTCGGTGGCAGTAGTTCTTATACTAGTACAGACAAAACAAATAAGAATGCACATAAACGCAAAAATACATAATTCACAGTACAAAGCATACAAAACACAGTAAACACAAGTGCACAAATTACCAAAACACCCACACATTACAAAAACCACACACCCACACATTAAAATACTCCCCCCCCCACACACACACACACAAACCACACACACACACACACACACCACACACACCCACCCACACACACACACACACACCCACACCCAC
>Ga0136643_10019949_pt1 | contig 10132 bp, 10 predicted proteins | sample TergutLab28metaG_FD_96883 | JGI IMG/M metagenome (GOLD analysis project Ga0136643, IMG submission 96883) | Labiotermes labralis P1 segment gut microbial communities from Petit-Saut dam, French Guiana - Lab288 P1 (version 3) (version 3) | ecosystem: Host-associated > Arthropoda: Insects >... | reverse complement strand
TTATTTTACATTTACACTAAACATGAAATTGGTTACTGCTAGATTTAAGTCGGGAGGGCTACATGAGAAGCATGTAGTAGCAACTTGGAATCTTGGGAACCATCTCAGCATTTGCTTATAGACGCAGGGAAACCAAGAAAAACCTGTGTCGAGATGGCCGGTCACAGGACCTTCCGAGTACTGACTTCTAGCCAGACGTCCGGCATCTAAAGTACATCTAGGGGTGTTTTCCTACATACGTTGGGATGTGCAAATGCAAGTCTTTAAAAGGTCAACTGCCAGTTTCTACGATGTAATGAAATAAAACCTATTCAGTATTCTTGTAATTACAGTTTTAATCCATTGATTTGTGTTTTCTTTTTATATGTCTGCACCAGATTGCCTACTGCTTTTAAAAAATCATAAAATTTATTTCTGTCTCTCTTTTATGTATTCATAGGTAAAAACATGATTTGTTTCATTTGCCTTTGTTTGTTACAGTCTTTTTTTCTGTCTGTTAGAAGGGAGAATTCAGATTTTGTCTTTTTAGAGCAGTGGGTTGACTGATTCTTCATTGTCAAATTTTTTTTTTAATGTAGCAGTGTAGCTGACTGTCACATTTTTGTTCATTTAATACGTGGAGCGTACTATTCAGTGATACTTGTAAGTATGCTACCTTTCCACTTTGCCCTGTGTCTGGGTGTAATATCACACACTTCTGCATATTGTAAATGTAAACTGTTTTATTGTGTATGAATATTTGTGTTAGAATTGTTTCTCATGGGAGAAATGCCAGAACACTGGTTGAGGATTTTCATCCATGCTTTACACCTAAATACCAGTCACCTGCCTAATGATGTCATATATTTCAACTATGAATTATCTTCTTCTTGTGAAGGACCACCTGCCACAAAGTTAATTCATTTTCATTTCTGTACGTAAATATGCTTCAGTTTTGATGTACCCATTTTCAGATTGGTTCAGAAGTGTATCTCTTAAGTCACTTGCGAGGCCGGAAGCACCAAGAGGCTGTGCGGCATCAGCATGAGGGAGTGGATCCATCAAGGGAGGATCTTGCATCATACAACATCCGGCACATTGTTGATGCTCCAGCTGACAAGATTGACCCTAAGATAGCCCTTGATAAAGAAAGACAGAAGGCTCTGAAGAAACGTTGTAAAAAACTAAGACTTCGAATGGCAGCTAGGTATGTAAAAGTGTTTTGTGCACTGGAGTGTGATCTGACAAAACAAGTGATTTCAATTATGAATATGTAATGTCTGTTGGTTTTTGATAGCATCCTTGAATCTGTACCCTTTGAATTTTTAATTTTTATGTTGTCTGGGCCAAAGTGCATAAATTGAATGCATAAAAAAAATTGTATCTGTTTACCCGTGTTGTGTTTCTGAAATTATAGGATGTATTTTAATGAATTTGGTATGGAGGGGTCTCTACATGAAGTTGTAACGGAGATTTTGTTTTTGTCTATATTTGTTCAGATTGGTGTATTTCAAAAAGTTTCTGGAATAATGGCAAGTGTAGTAACATATCAGGAGGTTGGCTGGAGTCTGGACATGGATACCACCTTTACCTGCTAGCCACAGCCACATTGTTGCATTATACGTACATTGCCTGTCCTGTTAATTCTTTGTACACACGAGTAATTGGCTGAAGCACTTTTGCTTTGTGACTGCAGCAGGTGTTCAGGTGGCTGTGATTGTGTTGCACAAATTGGTGTGTGACATCCTCCAGAAATGTTCTAGAATAACTGTAGAAACAATGGCTGTTGAAGAACAGTATGTGAGGGCAGTTTTGTTTCAAGTTTGTTTTAGTTGTGCTAGATTTAACGCATGGCTTCTGTCTCATAATTTGAAGCTACTGTATGTTACCTTTTCTTTACATTACATTTCATCTTTAATGTGTGGAACATTAGAGAACATTTTTATAGTGTATGGCTGATATATTGTATTTTTTAATTATATTTTATTTTTTAATTTTTTTATTATTTTATTATAATTCAAGTAAAAAATATATGGCTGATACTTGGTGGCATACAAGAAAAATTAATTTCTGACTTATTTTTTTTTGTGTGGTAGTATAAATAAGTATTTATAGCTGTGACCAATTACTATGTAGTAATGAAACATACAGAAGGGATATCTAGTGAGCAGTCTCTCAATGGCCATGACATGTTCTTGATACACTTGTGTTAATAGAACTCAGTTGACTATCAGTCCTTTACAGATGGTGATAGTACCATCCACTAGAAAGAGGGATGTAAGGGACCTTAAGGAATCACCCATCTTTGGACAAACATTGCAACTGACTACCAAGGTTAGATACCTTGTACTTGTTCTGGACAAGGGATTGACGTGAAAGGCACAGATGAAAAGTGTGTTGAATAAGGCCTACAGGGCTTCGAGGATCATGAAGGGCACTTTTAGTAAAACTTGGGGTCTGGAACCCAATGTAGTGTACCGGACATATACTGTGGTGATCAGACCCATGTTGACCTGTTGCTCCACAGTTTGGTGGTCTAGGATTACATACAAGGTCAGCAGGATGGGGCTTAGTAAATTATAGAGTTTAGCCTCTCTGGCTATCATAAGAGCAATATGGATGACTCCAACAGCTGTAGTGGAGGTCCCTCCAGGCCTCACTCCTCTTCATGTGGTGTTTGAGGCAGAGGCCCAAGCAGAGATCTACAGATGAATGTGCAGCCAGCAGTGGAAACCTAAATCCACAATTTTTGGTCATGCTGGAAAATCTCAGAACATGGAGCATGAACCCATTCCACAAGCAGGAATTGACAAGATGATACCAAGACATACCACAAGCCACTCATGGTCAAGTTCCCTGACAAGTGTGAATGACGGAATGGGTTCAAACCTGAAATGGACATTGACGGGGCTTGGTCTGGTACATGGACATGTCCAAGACCAGTAAAAGGACTGGTGCTGGTGCATATAGATTGGGCTTGAAAAGGGGGCCTAGTTTAAGCCTTGGACTCCATACCACAGTATTTCAGGCTACAATATATGCCATTAGGGCTACATAGGTAGAAACATATATATTCTTTCCAACAGTCAAGCAGCCATTTAGGCCTATGAGAGTCCAAATTAATTCTAAATTAGTCTGGGACTCCCATCAGTCCCTGGTGAAACTGGTGGAGCATTACAAGATCCAACTGGTATGGGTGACAGAAAGCTGATCCATTAGCCAGGTGAGGCTCCTCACATCCACTTACAGGACCTGAACCTGAGCCTGGCATATCTGCAGAGGTTGCTACGGAAGGAAGAGGAGCTGGACGAGTGATAAACATGAGTATTGGCACTTCATTCATGGATAAAGGCGGGATAGGGACCTTCTTCAAAGACCCTCGGCTAAAAGAGCTGAAAGATCTGTGAATTACTCGACTTAATCAGAAACCAGTTAAGAGTAATGGCAGGACTTCTAAGAGGACACTGTTATTTAAAAAGACATCTATTTAAACTTGGGTTGGTAGACAGTGCTGGGTGTGGTGGATGCAAATAAGGATCTGAAACAGCCAGACATGTTCTTTGTGAATGTGAAGCACTGGTGCTATTAAGAATTAGGGATCTGGGCCATTATTTCTTGAAAGCAGGTGACCTTGCTGACACCTCAATTAGCAAGTTACTGCACTTGTTCCAAGTGTGGGGCTGCTGAATGCACAAAAGGGTTTGCACACAAGATTGGAAATTATCAATGTTCGAAGGTCACTGTGGTGCATGTCCTAATGTACTCTACTCTGCAGGTATGACTGAAACATTTTGAGGAGGAAGGACGTTGCTGTGGCTGTGAAGGATAAGTGAACAAAAATGTTTCCATAAATTGGATGCTTCCTGCTGGAGACAATTGCAAAAACAAGGAAATGACGGGAGATTGGCAAAGGAGAACTGTAGTGGTCATGCTGTTGTTTTTATTTTGCCATCTGCTTGTTTTCACTGTGTTCAAATTACTTTATTTGCAGAGGTCAGGAATATGAGTCTAAGAAGGATCCACCTATGAAAATAGAATCCCCTAATAAGGCTCGTATTAAGAAGTGCTTGAGAGATGTGGAGAAACTTCATTCCAGTCAAGGGAAAGGACAGTGGCCAAATACTGCAATTACATCCTTAGAAAGAGCTCTTGGTGACATCAGTCGTATTTTAGATAAACAGGCAAGAATTTACTGTATTATAAAGGATACTGTATGACATTTATGTTTGTTCAGGTCATTGTATATAGAGAATTTTATGACATTCTTTTAAATGGTAATTGTAAATTTTGTAACATGGCTGATAAAGTTTAAAGAAATGTTTAATTATGATTTTATTGCAGAATTTTTTGGATCAAACGGCATTTCAAGCATTAAATGGTTTCCCAGTTTTGTCTTCTATCCTCAACTTGGCACTGGATGTACCACCCAATATGGCACCATACCTTCCTACAAAGTAAGTTTATGGTACTGTTTGATTTATTTATTGATGTAGTTGTGTATGCAGCTTTGTTTTTCATTGTACTGATTCATTTTTTTGCAGATGTTTTGTAACAGCGTGCACCACTTACACCCTAGCTTGTCAAAATCATGCAGTGAACTCCAAGTATGTTCTGTTCAGTAACAAAGTTAGCATGATACTGGACTTGCTGCTTCATCGGCTCACAGTAAGTTTGATATTGTACATGGTTGTCAGTGTTCATACTGTTATGTAACATACTACTTGGTTTCAATAGCCATACTGGTACACCAGAGAAACAAGTGGAAGGATGCTATTGAATGCAGTACACACATTTCTGAGATCCACCCTTTGTGATTTTGCACACCTTATTGGGTTTCTAATTCAGTGTGTACATGCAAATTGATCACTGCAAGGTGACCCCCATTGCAAGTTTTTCACTAGCTAAGTAAGTACATGGTGTAGAGTCCTACATGAGAAGCTAATAGTTCCTCACCTAGTCAAAAAATTCCTCACTTTGTACTGAACCCGAAAGTTGTTCACCACACCCACAAAACCTGCCACCTGTCCCTGTCCTGAGCCAGATCAATTCAGTCCACAACCTCCCATTGTGTGTCTTTAAGATCCATCCAACCCTTTACCTGCTAACATGGAGAATATGGTGAGCTACGAATAATGCTAGCAAAGGGCAGATGGGATTTAGCTCGGCATTTAAAGGGTTAATATAATTCTTCAGTGTATATCTAGGACTTCAAAAAATATCTTTGGTTTGTTTTCCTACCGAAACATTAATGCTGTTTTTCACTTTATCCCATATGAGCTGTATGCACAGCCCCTTTCATCTCCCTTGACTTTATCGTCCTAATATGATTCAGTGAGAAGTGCTGTGTGTGATTTTCTCCAGCTTCCTTCCACTTATGGTCAGTTATTTTCTTAAACTTCCTGTTCTTGTCTAGTAGTGTGTTTTTGAGAAAAATGGTAACTGAGTGTGTCCAGTTTAGTGTAAGGTATGTGCAGCTAAAACTCAGTTGCAGCATTGCTTTGGCAGTACAGATGGTGCATGTGCATGTTGGACTTGGATATGTACTGGCAGATATTTGTACAGAACAGTACTTTTGACTGGGTGTATAGTTAGTACAGATGACACTACATCGCTGGTTAAAGGTGGCACACCAGGTGGTGAATCTGTCCAAACAGAACCAGAGAGACATCAATAGACTCCTGCATCTGGAATTTAAATCATGAGTGACACAGTTAGTGCAAACTGTTACTGTCAGGTGCTTCAAAATATGGTCACAAGATCAAGATCAGATGTCAGGGTAAACTTAGCAGTGGTGTCTTCCTGCTGCAGAACAGTGCCTACTCCCATGTGGCCCACAGAGTTCAAGACCAAGGGAATGCTGTGCGATGGGAGGTGCTGAGATATTGTGCATACCACTTGGACTCAGTGCTGTGCAGTTAACATTTCCAGACCATTGAAGGAAGTTGTCACAAGCTGTACATTCATGTCAAATGACAGTGTGTACGGGGCTGTGGTACAGTGGTTTAGGCAGCAGCCCTAGGAGTTGTTTGCAGTAGGGATATGCTGACAGATGCAGCATGGGATTTCTGTTTGAATGCCTATGGTGATTTTTTCCAACTGTTGCAATACCTTCAGTATCTTCAGTACCTGTCAGTGATATTGCAGGACAAATGCATGAGGGTATAAACTACTCACTTCAGAATTAGGACATCATGTACTGCATATGATGTCTATTCACAACTTTTCTTGACCAATTATGGCGATCATTGTGATGTATTTTAACCACTTTAAAGATTTTGTGTATGTTTTGACACAGTATATGAGTTTGGTATATTGGACTAGTTAATGGGTTCACAAAAGAATGTTATAATACTTATATTATTAATGGAACCTCTCCTTCTTGCTTTGTCACTCTTTCTCCACACACACACACACACACACACACACTGTGCACAAATGCTCCCTGATGTTGCGCTACCATAGAAGCAGCAGCGCTTTTTATGTTATTTTATTAGGCTAAAGCTACAGTGAATTTTTAAACTTGTATTCAATACTGTTCACTTGAATTGTGTGTTAGTGCACACATTATGCTGCACATTCATACGTATGAGCCCGCAATACGTACACTTCTGTTACATTTAAGTCATTGAATATGGCCCAGACCGACTGAAATATGGAAACATATTAAAGGTAGACAGGTCATCAAACAGCAGTGTTTGTAGTTGGTTCTTAGTGTTTGATACCTTACACTCATTCTGTTTCTTGAAGTGTGGTACTTACAGGCTTTTGTCACTCTCCTGTGTTCATATCTTCTGTGTACCTGTATGATTATAATCTTCTCTGAATTGCTGATCTCCGGTTTCTTACTTATTCCAGTATTTCTACGTAAGCCACGTGTGTCTACCGTTGGTTTTCAACTTTTGTGATGAAGTTCATGTGCTCCTGCTAGTGTTGATAGGCGTTTTTGCTACAGCCTGATTTGTGCAGGGCCTTCTGTGCAGTAGAAGTATTCTAAATATTTTTAAAAACAGTATTAGTGTTGCCACTTGAATCCATTACTAGATCGTCACAGTGCCATAGGACAACAGAGAAAAAAGTGGAGTGGATTGTGAACCCTCGTTGTTGGTGTTTTAAGGTGACCAAGAATTCTCTGTGTAATTTCTGAAGCTAGCAGTGCACTATTTTTTTCTTCCTTTATATTGTTCGTCTTTCACCATTAAGGCTACATATGTGCCGTTTTCCATGACAGTAACATTTCCAGGGGTAAATGGTAGCTGTATTGGCAGTATGTTCCCATTGTCATTTATTTATTTGGGGGGGGGGGACTTATCTTTACCAAGTGGCAGTCTGGATGCAATACAGATAGTGCCCAAAGCCCAAAATTGCTAATTACCTGGTGGCATACATGGAAGAAATGTTTTGCCTTGAAGGAAGATGTAAATTTGATCGTTGCAAAGGTTCAGGAACTGAGTAATTGATCATTTTATTTACTTATTGCTTATGGTATATTCCCCACTGGACATGGTTTGCCCCATTTATTATTATTTTTTTCACCTGATTGATATCAAAATGCGGTATCAGGACGGTCATATTTCCTACCTAAATGAATGGCCTTTGGATTTGTGCATCTCCATCCCAACCTTTATTTTGTTAAGGGAAGAAAATAGTGCCTCGCCCTGCATTGTCGCCAGGATTAGACCAGTCGTTCGTTTTTCATATAGAACAGAATCTTGTATGAAACAAGTTCCCCTTGTCTGTCTCGACTCATCCCCGATAAATGTAAGGTAAAAGCTCTGTGGAAGAGACATCCCCTCCTCTCGGTCTCTCTCTTGTCCTTCTCTTGCCCTCTCCCTCGTGCCAGCTAATGCATCTGCGGTGAAAGCGCTCTTTCCCTTCCTCCATCCAAGCCAATATCCTCTCATAAATATCCCAAATGATATTTCCTACTCGGACGGGATGGGCGGTTCCCGGACCTATTGCTGCTGCTGCTGGAAGATATGGCAGGTGACGCCGTTAGCTGGGGGGTTGTGACGCGACTGCGCTCAGCAGGACGGTATAGGCTGCCCTGCAGTGTTGCACGATACTTGCCGAAGAATTTGCGTCGCGCGGAAGCCGTAGGGCGGCAGCTGCTGATTCGTACCCTTAACCGAGCATTATTAGGGCGATTACATCATGGACGGTGTGGTCAGGCGTGAGGAAATGAGAAAGTAATGCAAAACTGGACTCGGAGTGTCTTAGAAGGAGACCACTAGGCGTAACGCAGAGGGATGTATTGGTAGTCTGAGCAGTTGTAGGCGTGGGGGCGGATGTAAAGTCCTGAGACTGAATTCATATTTCACGTAAGTCGCGCTGTGCAAGGATACGCCTGTTGTGTGCGTGTCCAGTCCTGCTACTGCATGGCTAGGCATATTTGCAGCTAATTTCATGACTTCAGACACTCATGATCAGCGTTTAAAGTGAAAGGTTTATGCCTTGTCGATTTAACAGTATCCGAGGTTGTACATGTGGACTTTATGATGTGCGAAGCTCGGAATGGTAGCGACCATGTCAGTATGAGGTTTACGCGTGTGTAGGTGGCTTCGTCCCTTAAAGAGAGAATGAAATCTGTCGAAAGTGATTGGCGTCTTGACGTCTTTCAACCAGCACAAACGACCAGGTCAGTTTTAATACGAAATTGCGGAGTAATGACTATTCCTGATATGCCTAAATAGGTATGGATTTATTGTGGTTGGTCGCCTTCTCCGATTCTTTCCGTGGTTGCTGATACAGGCGTGAGTCTGAACAGCCTGTATGTGCACTGGCCGAGGAAGGAAAACTTCTTTAAAAACATGCGAGGTAATGAAACCTTCTGCGATTATGTAACATCAAAACCAAGCAACACGTATCACACTTATATTTCCTTTCTTATCACGATTTAAAATAAATGCCAACTGGGCAAGAAACCAAGAAGAAGAAGAATAAGAAGAAGGAGAGGGTGAAGAAGAAGATGAAGAAGAAGAAAAAGAAGATGATTGTGATGATTGGTTTCTTAGATAGCGTGAATGTGCACCATAAGTGTGCTGCGCGTGGTCGGAGTGTTATCTAACACTTATGTTCTCTTTGTCAAGAGGGGACTGAAGAATGTTATGAATGCTTGGAATGAGAAGCGTAACAAACATAGTTACCAAAAAATGATTTTGAATTTAGTTACTATTTTTGTTTTTACAGACTCATCGTCACCAACAGCGACCTTGACAGTTGTTGAATTTTCGAACCTGTCGTCACTCCTCTGCTTCTCACACTCACCGAACACTTTTTCCCGCGCTTTTCGTGATAACTTTCAGGCCTACTTGAATGTGAATGATTTATTGCCACACTTTGTTGATATATAACCTGTAGCCTGAGACCAGATGAATTAAGTTAACAGCAGTTAAGAGTACAGGCGAAGTGCTAAATTTTTTCTGTCATATGGCCATTTTTTAAAACTGCATTTTTATCGTAACGTCGTCTGTGTTTTGCTTTCGAGAAATTGGCAGAAGAACCATAGTTCTGGGTAGAAATGTCTCGGTTGTACAAGCCGTCAGTCCGGCTAACGCTTTTGTTCCCATTTCGAATGATAGCGACAGAAAGAAACTTTCGTGAGGCTCCAGAGCCAACGCAATACATTCAGGTCTTCCGTGAATTGAATACATGGATATAATGATAATATATCTTGTCTGTGTGTGTGGTAATGTTTGCTGTCTCTAAGACATCTGTACCACAGCCCAGTTACTTTTCTTTCCCGGAGACTTGTTTGTTTTTGTCCTGTGGCGTTTAAAGTTTGGGACTTTCAGCATTTCGTACATATATGTTCTTTATAAATCGGAATGATAGTACTGTTGTTGACAGAAGTCACAATTTTGTCCATTGCTGATATTTAATAGAGCAATTGATAACTAGCTGTTGTTGTAGCCATCTGATTAATATACTTCTCTTTTGTTTGTTCTTGCCGGACGATTTGCCTTCACCTTTAGATTCGTATTCTCTTAATATAATGTTAAAAAAGGTAACGGTAAAGTAATCCGTTACAGGCCTGGTGTGGCCCAGAGGGTGGGTAGGGGTATTGCTCTACTCTTCCATGACCGCGGCGCTAGAAAGGATCCGGAGCACGCCCCGGCCGCACGTTACGCCCGGGAAAGCCCCGGTACCCGTTTTA
>Ga0136643_10019947_pt1 | contig 10132 bp, 8 predicted proteins | sample TergutLab28metaG_FD_96883 | JGI IMG/M metagenome (GOLD analysis project Ga0136643, IMG submission 96883) | Labiotermes labralis P1 segment gut microbial communities from Petit-Saut dam, French Guiana - Lab288 P1 (version 3) (version 3) | ecosystem: Host-associated > Arthropoda: Insects >... | reverse complement strand
GTGGGCCCCCCCCCCCCCCCCCGTTTCTTCGTCTTGGTACACCCCCTCGGCCTCTCTTTTCACGCACGCGTTCCTGTGCGGAGACTGCGTGGAAGCGGCGCGGAAGATCTTGCTACGAACCACCCATGGACAAATTATTTTGTGGTGCGTCATTAGCAGAGGACTGGATAGTGTGCTGATGGTGAGGAAATGAAAGACAGGTAGAGGCCCTATGGCAGTGCGTGTGTGTGCCTGTGTATTTTGTGAGAGAACCTGATTTCTCTGAAGATTTTCACACCATACAGATCCAACTCACCTGTTGATGGCAGACGACTGGAGTGGACAGTTTGCGCTCAGTCGTGTGACAGGCCGAAGTGGGACGTGTGCCGTTTCTAGTGTCTTAATTGGCTTAATAGAAGTCATCTGCACGAACTTCTATTTACGGGAGCGGTGGATGATGAGCCGTACCGGCCCTGCCTAGAGCAACGACCTTGCCCTTGGCAAGGCAGAACTGGTTATTTCCTCCCCCGTTCCCTTTTCCCAGGCTATCATCACGGGCTATTGGTCACCCGCGCGGAAGAGAAAGGTGAGGGCTTTTTTTAATGAATTTTCTTTATGGGACGTTTCTTTGAAGCATTTCACTTGGCTACAAATCATCGGGACAACAAGTCTTCTTCTTTGGGCTGCCCGGCAGCAGGAGCTGCGTCTGATCATTCCGTAAGGGCTACGTAGACGTGCGGGATATGTAAACAGGTATCATTTGTTCTCGGCCACTTTGTTTCGAAAATGACATGTGTTTTTTTGAGTCAGAACATATCCCGAGGTCTACGTAGGGCCTCACGCTGAACAGGGGGTTGGTGTACCTAACCACTCCGTGGGGTTTGGTTTTACGTTTTGTGTTTGTGAAGCGCAAGGCTATGTCGTGCCATTGTATTTGAGCTTATGTATATCGTGTTTTGGCACATTGAGTGTAGTGGCTGGCCGATCGTGTTTCTGGTTGTACTGTAAGGTTTTCTTTGTTTTGGACCTGCGAATGTAGAGTGTATTGTGCTACGTCTGCCTGAGCGTTCCTTGTACTGTGAATATTGTACTGTTGTAATGTATGCTGTTTCCCCCGTAGCAGACTGACGCCGGATCTTAGAATCACGTAAGATTGTGTGTGCTACGTATGTTACGATCGGCCTAGCCGGAAGTCCATGTTCACTTTGAATGTTACTATCTTTTCTTTCATATGGTTAATTCGCGTTTTGCGTATCTTGTTCTCTGACAAGTCAATTATATTATTACTTGCTAAATTACCCCTGTCTTTTCCATTACACATAATTATCATCTACCACAAGGCCCCCACTATTCGGGATTCGATCGCTCAAAGGGCCGAGGACGAAATTAGTGCCAGCCCTCGATTCGATACACGCCAGGACCTTGTCGGTGGGTGGAAGGCCCGCCCCCGAGGGCTCATCAGACGTTGTACCCTTCGATGATGGTAAGGATATAAATCTTCTTCATGTAAAGTTCCCCACACCTGCATACTTGATACGCCAATGCAAGAGGCCATTCTACGAGTGAACAGACGTGGACTTCCCTGAACCATCTCAAGAATGTTCTCTCGTGTGTTAATCTTTCGTACCACCTCCCTTTCATACCGCACAGCAACACTGGGAAGACAGCCAGTATCACGCAATGTCTGGTTAATACGAGTAAAAACACATCTAAACGGAATCCTTCTGTCGGGAAAACGCCTTTGGTTTTCTTCAACAGCAGCATGTGCATTGCCGTTGCAAAATCCATACACAAAATGCATGTCACAATACTCCACTTGGGAAAACACAAAATGCATTCTTGCAACTCCCTGCAAGCAGCTGACTAACGCAGGCACAGTGAACACTGCATTCTACTCTCAAGGACATTAGCACTTACGTGACGTATTAGCCGTGCAGTATTTGGAACCGCAAGAAGCCCCCATTTTTCTCTGGCCATTATCTCCGTAACCGTTCAACTTTAGATATAGATGTTTTGGTGTATATCGGTATACTCTAACATAAGGAACACTCTCCCGAAGTCTTGCACATTACTCCTGGGTCCCCCTGTATAGTTGTAATTAGGCACAACGGGGTGTCACCAGTAAAGATCGTGTTGTAGTTGGAAAAAATAAATCAAAATGAAAATAATAGGTTTTATTAATATTTCAACTTACAAAATTTCCGAAAATGCTGATTGGCCTGCTCTTCCTCCCTGCACGTTTCATACTGCGAAGAATCACAGAGCGATCTCCCGTTGACGAAGATAGAACCTGTGATGTAGGAGTTACTAGCAAACAATAAACCAACCAACCAACCAACCGTGGCTCGGGAGTCAAAACACAACTATGTGACGTGACCAAGTAGCGTGGCTTTTGTGCCAAAACCCGCAGATGATATGTTACAACAGGGGCGCATCAAAAGGGGAGCGGCTGCCTGGCTTTAGCCTCCCCATATATCGAAATAAGACACAGACTCACGATTATATTAAACTTATCCCTTTATTTAATTTTAAGTTGAACTTGGCCATTGAAATAGGCTGATAACTTTTTATGGATAAAAAGGAGAACTTTGGTTGTCTCATATCACTGTTTCCCAAACGGTTTTACTTGCGAAACCCTTTGGCTTAGAAAAATAGCCACGCTTGCTTGCTTGCTTGCGTAAATATAGAGTGAGTGGAAGATATATATAAAATAAAATAAAAATGTATATCTCAGAAACTAATTGTATATAGTTACGAATACATGCCAGTAGCATACATAACAATGCATTGCATGATTTGACCTTAACCCTTATCCTGCTAACATGGAGAATATGGTTAGTTCGTAATAATTTTAGCAAATTGCAGATGGGATTTAACTCGGCGTTTAAAGGGTTAATTAAAATGTTTGTCGCTTGCTTCATGGGTACAAGAAATTTCTTAATTGGTTATTCTAACAGTCATACGAAATAACCACATCGCCAATTGAAGAAGTTCCGCGCTTATTTATAACAAAACATTACACTTTCAATTTACAAAAAAGTAAATTTCAAAGAAGTCATTGCGGAAATGTATCCACGATTCCCCTGGGAACTTGTCGCGGATCCCAAGGGATCCGCGGAGCACGCTTTGGGAACCACTGTCTTAGACGAAACAGACAAAAAAAAAAAGACACTGTAATTTAAATTAGGTTAGTGAGTAATGGAACATGTACTTATATTGAAATGTTTATAAATGTAGTTGCAAACAGTGTTAGGTTACAGTTATACATACGACATGATTTTCATAAAATAATTTTTAAAATCGGACAAGTTTTATACAGCTTACGGCTTGACACAACCTTGCTCCCGAGGGTGTAAACAGTACGTTAAACGGCCCCTCTACGATAAATATGATTGCTTTTTATTATTGCGCAACATGTTTTCTGATACACAACTGAATATTACTGTGCATTATTTTATTTGGCTTTTGAGTCGAGAAAACTCGTTGAGTGATACTGATGCTGCTTATGTGGCCATTTATGTAGCCTGTGTTTAAAAGAGCTAAAGAATCGCCGCTGGATCAAAGAGTGGTGCAAAGGAATATACCACAATGCACGCAAGAAAATTACATGACAGACTTACTGTTGAGCGAGCCAAACGGTTATAATTTTTTTTTTTAGGTTGGACGGTCAATCATTTCAAGGGCTTCTCAAGATGTTTACCCCCTACAGTCGCTAAAGAAATACTAACATGAGAGAAGCAGCCATTTTCAGTCAGCATTTATTCATTATGCTACACTATTTGGCCACTGGAAATAATTTTGAAAACCTGAAATTCGTACAGGTTACATATCAATCAATTGGACTTGTGGTGCTGGAGATGTTTACTACTCGGCAGTGAATGAATATTGTGCAATAGTGTCCACAGACTAATAAATCTATTGTTTTTATTGGCACAATATATTGTGCAACCCTTCAATATTAAATGCAGGTGATAATTTATATTGTGCGAACCTTACACTATGTTATTGGCCGTCTAGGAGTACCTTCGCCTAAGTCTGCGGGTTTGGGCACACTCCAGTTGATATTTAGTATTCCCTCACAATAACGCTGCACAATCTATTTAGGTTTATGGTAAAACCTGTCTTCTAATTAGTAAATTAAGTCTAACTTAGAATAATATGTCACGCAATGATTTTAGTATTCCTGCTAGTACTTCAGGTTACTGGTTTCTATATTTGAATCTTGCGATGTTCCGCATTCTGTGGGTAGAGTGCACCGCAGTGCACGGCGTCCAGTCCTGTTAATCTGTGCCTATTAATCTGTGGTCCATTCGGCGGTAGTAGCACTATACTAGATGGTCTGTGGTGGCAACCGTGTTAGTTGTTCTCTAGGTGGGATAGGAGAGGTAGGTTGTGCTGTGATTGTTTTGTCAACGTGGGAATTTCTGATCCGCGTTATCAGCGACCTTTGACCTTGTTGTGCCAATGGGTCGCAGGTGTACCAGCGATTCTGTTTCGTAACTGACTTCGAGTACGTGGTCTGTAGCCACATACGAGCAGTAAGTAATCAGGAGAAAATTGTAAGTAGTTTGGTTAGGTGGTGTGATTTAAGCTATGATCTAGGTTAGCTGTGTGGATCCTATATTAATTTCAGTTGGAAAGAAGGGAGAATAATCCATTTTGATTGACTGTGTCATCTAAGATGCGAAAGTCGTTATTGCGAAGAACAGTAACGGTGAATTTGTGGTTCGAAGATATTTGTTGAGGATTCAGGTGGAATGTGTTGCTTTGTCGACCCTTATCCAGTGACACAGCGCCACATCCCAGAACACCTGTATCCTTAGCAACACCACTGTAAGAACCTCACATCTTGCAACATGTAGGGTGTATTCATACATGCATTCTATAGATACGTACAGGGATAGAATTTATGTATATTCGTGTGACTGGAGGATGACGAAGACGCCATGGTTCTGATTAATATTTGTTTCAAACACAAATGTATCATAAATATTTATAGTCAGATAAACAAACAATTACATAAAGCTACATCATAATGCTTTCATGCATGTTTTGTTGCAAGAGAGTATTTCATTGATGCAAATTATTTTACAGCGTAGCCGAATAGATGATATGAGGTGATAGGTACCCATTTAATGCTGGCTTAAATATTCAAAAGTTTTAAGCTTTTGCTGTGAGGGAGGAACATAAGCTGAGGGTGTTTGAGAATAGGGTGCTGCGGAGAATATTTGGACCTAAGAGGGATGAGATAATGGAAGTGGAGAAAACTACATAATGAGGAGCCTTATGATCTGTACTCATCACCATATATTTCTGGGGTGATCAAATCGAGAAGAATAAGATAGGTGCAGCATGTAGCACATATGGGGGATAGGAGAGGTTCATACAGGGTTTTGGTGGGGAAATGTGAGGGAAAGAGACCACTTGGAAGACCTAGGCGTAGATGGGAGGGTAATATTAAAGTAGATATTTGGGAATTGGGATAGGGGGCATGGACTGAATTGATGTGGCTCAGAAAAGGGAAAGGTGGCTTTAAATGTTGTAATGTTCCTTTAGGTTCCATAAAATGTGAGGAATTTCTTGACTAGCTGAAAACTGGTTAGCTTTTCAAGAAGGTCTGTGCTCCAAGGAGTGAGTGAGTAAGTAAGTAATGAGCCTTCTGCTGTTATTTGGATGTTTTGCTGCATAGTTTAATAGTAGGGTACAGATGTTTTGGGAAAGCGTATTGTCCTTTCTTTAGTGCTCGAGGAACCTAGAATATGGGTCCGATAGGCTGTCCCAAAATGTTGGTAACCAGGTGCCAATTTATGTCACAACTGGTTTAAATGCTTTTATATCTTGATGTAAACCTTTGGTGGTAAGTGGAAGATATTGAATAGCTTCATTATGGTATTGGTAAAATTAGTTTTGATATTTACTGATGTTAATATTTGGCACATGATAATAGTACCTATATTGTGTGTGTCTGAATTTTTTAGAAATTTTCCCATGTTCTCAATGAATGACAATACCAAGAGTTTTAATTGGCTTGGAGAAGAATACAAAGTTGCTAAATATTTACCTGTTGACATTAGTTTTATTGTTGTCGAATTTACACAGAAAATTATTCTATATGACATGATGGAATAGAGAAAAGTGAAATAAATCCATTTTAGTTTTTGTTTTCATGAGTGATATGACTGTCTTCATGGCAAAGTGTGCTGAACTTACTCTATGGATGGTACATTCAGTGTGTTTCGCCACTTGATGTGACTGTGGATTTGTAATCCAAGAAATCAGTTGTTGTTCAGTTTTTGTATTCTCATACCTGTTATTTATGTAAGCACGAGTTCTATATGTCAGAAATTGTATGATATTTGTTTTGTCAAAGTTTAATGTAATGTAATATAATGTTGTTGGCTTTAGGGTATCTGAGACAGTGAAGACATCATTGAGATAATTTTGAAAGTTATCAACTTATGGATATGAAGTAATAATACTAATACCATCTACAAAGAGTTTTGGTTTGGCTTTGGAGTTAGTGGTTGGGGGCAGATTATTGATATGTATGAGAAAAGGCAAAGGCCTTCTAAAGTAGTATCAGTGACTTGTTTGCACTGTACGTAACCTCACTAGCATGTTCTGTGTTCTGAGCTGATGATGATTTCTTCCATCAGATGGTCTTCTGTTAAGTCCCCTGTCTTTGTTGTTTGAAGGCCTTAACCAAGTGGTGCAATGTGTCAGTGCCCATGAGGCAGAACCTGGCTGTTGCTCCGGCTGTTTGTCAGTATCCCCAAATTTCCATAGTAAGCATCCATTTACTGTAATTGCTTCATTCTTCCCACTTCTTTAGTATTGGAGGTTACTGCGTGGCCTGTAATAGCCAGTTATACTGTTCTTGGATCTCTTGACTTTTGCCCACTTGATGAGTCAGTATTGGAACAGTGTGCTGCCTTTTTCACTCTGACTGCAGTACTCTTTCCTTGGCACTTGCTCATTTTTCTGATATGCATCCTGGGTCAACCTACAGACTAACCAGAAATTGCATATTTTTGTCCCACAGATAAACTCAGGTTTTGTAACATGTTTCACAAGTTGGTATGCAATAAATGGCGTGCAGCAGCTTGTATTTATTTATGAATTGTGAACCACTGATCAAAGCAGATTAAGTTTATATGTTACTGCATTGACACATGTTTCAGGAAGTTTTTAAAATTTGATTTTTGTATCACAAATAATAAATATTATTGTGACAAATGAGGTATGGAACATAAACAGGTAGTTTTCAACCAAATACTGTTATAATTCACATTTATTTACAATTTGGCATATAGGAGTCACAGAGATTACACAAAACATTTTCACAGTAACTGCAAAATATATATATACTTCTCAGTGTTGTGTGTGTTAGTTCAAAAATTATAAATGCTAAATTAGGAAAATATTACATTATGCACAATAAAATAGTATGAGATCAGTGTACATGCTTACTATATATCATTTCTGTAAACTGGTTCTTTGTGCTACAGGTTCATTAGTGGATACCAAAATGTCTGGTATAAGTAAGTTCAGTAACAGGCTCCAGCAACTGAGATCTCTTATGAAAAATGCTATATATGTGAGTGAACCTCTACAAGCGTACATTATTCCATCAGAAGATGCTCATCAGGTATGTTTGATAAGGAGTGATGAATATTAAACTGTTTATCATAGTTTGCTGAGAAGTGAAAACATGAAGATAGACTGGTTGTCACAGTTAATTTACTTGTCAGAGTTTTCTGAATTGGGTACTTTTTAGACAGATATGTAGAGCTGCAAAAAGTGACTGCCTGGTTTTATCATGTCTGCTAGCCCAACCATCCATCTGCCTCTCGGCACATCCACATGGAACAGCTTAGCTGCCACTGGACAGAGTTTGTAGAATTTTATACTGGGGGTGTTACTGAAATTTGTCAAGAAAGATTAGGTTTGGTTAAAATCTGGCAAAAATAACGGGCACTTTCCATGAAGATTGTGCACATTCCCGTGGTTTCTTTCAAAAGTACTATTAACATTAGTAGGTGATAATAAAATCAGTAGTAATAAATACTGATACTCCTTATTTCTTCATGCAATTTATGAGTTGCATAATTAAGGAAAGTAAAATCATGCAGTCATAGTTTATAATATTTATTGATAAGTCTGGACATGAAATTGGTATGTATTTTATGTGTATACTGACAAATAGTATACAAAATGTTGTTTTCTATGATAGCAGTTATAAAATATTTTGCCAGGCTGAAGATATGAGGTTACACATGAGAGGTATATTTAACAGAACCAATGTAGACATATAATATTATGGTTCACGAAGATACATAACAATGGGTACTACTACTACTACTACTACTACTACTACCACCACCACCACCAACACCACCACCACAACAATAATAATAGTAATAGGAAGGAGGACGAGGCTTAGTAAATATCCATATATTGTGCAGAACACAAGACATGTATAAGAGGAACATGTTGAGATCAACTGAAGAATGCTGTATGAGACTGGCTGTGCATGCAGTTAAGAGATACGCTTTTTTAAAGCTAAATGATCAAAACATGGAAGATGATGTAACAGTAACACACCTGGAAAACAAAAACTCTACATTGAAAATTCCCAAACTCTGTACTCGAAAATCACGTGAACAAAATTCCTCCCTATTGTGGCCTTCTGCAGGCTGTGTCTATCCTGATGTCCTGAGATGGAAGGCTTTGCAGATGCCATCCAAGACAGGTGAACAAAACCAGAAATTATGAGAAGCACTGCTTAGGATTGGAAGTGATCGACAGATGCAGAAAAAGCAATAAAGTGGGCGAAACAATTGAACACATAATAGCTGGGTGCTTATCACCTGAATCGACATTTCTGGGGAGACACAACTAACTGGCAAAAATTATTCACCAACAGATTGTCATAAAGTATCAGCTACTTGACAGAAATACTCAGCCATGCTATAGATACAAACCAGAACTGTTGCCAGTCAGCTAACATGATTTTATATTTGGACAGGTCTATCATAACTGATAGAACAGCAGATTTTAACAGACCTGATATAGTGCTCATCGATAGAGAAAATAAAATAGATGTAGCAGTTCCCTTGCCCCATAACCTTCCCAAAACTGAGGCAGAGAAAATTACAAAATATGAAAATTGGCCTTGGAAATAAAAAATATTTGGAATCTTAACAGCATCTCTGTATAACCCTTAGTCATCTCAGCAGAAGGAGTGGTCACCTACAACTTCCTAAAATATCTAGCGAATATAGGTTTAACCAGAAACACCTAAAGAATGGGCAGAAAGAATTAGTATTAAAAGTGTGTTATATAGTATGCAAATACCTAGTACATGCCCCTGGACCTAGAAGATAGGATGAATTTCATTTGCTTCACTGAGTCTAATCCCACCGAGAAACTGGGATAGGTGAAGGTTTCCCAGTAGGTAGATGCTGAGAAGTGTGATTAACCTTTTGATGCCTAATGTCAACTATAGTGGTTGTACCGCACCGCTAACCTCTAAAGTTTCATTTTATATATTTATTCAACAAATATACATACTGAATATTTTAAACACGGTATATACTCTCTGTTTTTTTCTCTTCAAAATGCAGTTTGTTTCATAATTCTAACATATTTGGTTCCCGTATTATTCACATTCTATATACAGGGTGTGCTAAAATTAAAAAAATAATTCCGGCGCCAAAAGGTTAAGTCAATAACAACAACAACAATAAACAGCAAATGCAGACACTGTCATCAATTTGATGAGACAGTAGAACAACTCGTATCAGCATCCCCATTATTGGCAAAAGAACAATACATAAAGAGACGTGATAGAGTGTGTGCTCAGCTACGCTTTAGCATATGCAAGGATAGAGGGGTAATATTAGAAAATGAACACTGGTATGACCATGTACCAAAATTGGTAGAAACAAGTTGTGAAGGTAGGGTAACCATATTAGGTAATCAACAAGTGCAAATCGACAGAACTGTTCCTAACAATAAACTGGACATCATTATCTGTGATAATGTATATACAAGGGTGTATCCAAAAGTTCCAGGACAGTACTTGTAAAAAGAAGTTTGCTTACCTTGGATGTTAAATTCCTCCATCACCTTCAAAGTACTCCCCTTTTGT
>Ga0136643_10019943_pt1 | contig 10133 bp, 8 predicted proteins | sample TergutLab28metaG_FD_96883 | JGI IMG/M metagenome (GOLD analysis project Ga0136643, IMG submission 96883) | Labiotermes labralis P1 segment gut microbial communities from Petit-Saut dam, French Guiana - Lab288 P1 (version 3) (version 3) | ecosystem: Host-associated > Arthropoda: Insects >... | reverse complement strand
TTTTGGATAGAAAACTGGAAGACAAAAGATTCTGCACCGAGCAATAGCAGGTATTCTGTGACTTCAATCTGCACTTATTTCCCTCCTGAATATAATTTTGATACGTTAGATTTGTTCCCAAATATCTGAAAAGTTCCACCCTTTCAAACGAACTATTATCAGTCCTTATACAGTGACTTCGTCCTGCATTTTAATCTCGAGACATGACCATGTACTTAGTTTTTTTTAGCATTTACCTCTAGGCCAATCTCCTTACTAGCAACTACTGAAGCCTCTGTGTTTTTCTTTACTGTATGTACGCTTCTGCCCAATATATTAGCATCATCAGCATGATCCCCAATAATATGAACAAGAAAATTAACTTACATTTTTCTGATTTCTGCTCAGCTGGAAGCTCACTCCAGTTCGTGACGACTGACTTACAAACTTCGCACCACAATTTATCCTTCACATTTCTGTCGCTGTATTCTTTCAGTTTTTTATTATACAAAGGTGGTCTTCTCTCCACCTCGCATATTAACTTTTCTGTATCCTCTACGATAGACATAGCTGTGTGACTCAAGACACATGGCTTGTGCGCCTTACTGCAGCTAGCAAGCAACTATTTAGTTGCCAGTGCGCGCGGCCACACTGAAACATGAGCGTTCTATCGTTATCACAACATTTCTGTTGCCTCGAGAATGGGTCTGGCTGCAACCGGCAGCAACGTTTTTGTTGCTGCAACAGAAAAGTTGCCAGTGCGCGCGCTCCCGTATAAAGCAGTGTTCTCCATCCGGACAACTAAAAAGTTGAGCAACTAAAGTTGCCAGTGCGCGCGTAGCCTTAGTGTGCGCTTGACATCGGCTAGATTAATTTTGCACACTAATTGGATTTCTATGGCTACGGTCTTTTAGTGTAGTACAGCGTTAATATTATGACAGCCTGACAGATGGCGGACATGTGGCCAGTACAGCTACACAAGTGTAAATTTTTATAAATATTCGAACAGAGGGCCTCTACATATTACATTGGTAACATACTCTAATTGTTCATCACACTAACACTGCATTTCTAATTGTACTAATTATAATAAATTACCTGTTTTAGGGTTATTAATTACCTGTTTAATTATAAAAACTTATTTTAAATTTCTCTGTTATTGAAAATTCAATATTGATTAAATCTATTTATGATTTTTTGTAATCACCTAATCATTATTAGTTGCAGCAGAAGTTCTGTTTTCAATTGTTACACCTTCTGGGCCATAAGGTCTAACTCACTGAAGCCGTACTTTTTGACCCATCGCCGTTCATTCAATGACAAATATGGCGCAGTCAGTAAAATTGCTACTGAACCGTTACACGTTCGCACGGTTCAAGCCAGCGGTAGTTGTCAGCAGCACTGCTAGAGGGGGAAGCATGCAGTGCTGTGCGTGGGTTGAGAACGCAGGAGTGTGATAGCGTACCCACGCTAGCGGTCTGTCCCAAGATGGCACGGAAACAAGTAACGTCCGTGCGATAGGCTTCGACAAAAGTGGCGTTCAGAGAGTTGTGGAAGGAAGTTTTTGAAAATAGCTTCCGCAACAAAATGCTACATGTAGCAAGAGTGGTCTTCTGCTTTGTTGACACAAGGGGTGAACCAGAATCTCGTGTGTGAAAAGAGGACAGCCGGCGTCCTCGGTCTGTATCACAAGTGTAGGACGGGCGAGGGCCGATGTGTTTAAGCTTGCTGGAGAAGCCAGAAAAACTGCACTGGAAAGAACGCTGGTGAATCACAGTTTGGAACACTATAGCTGGAGTTTTGTAGTTACTAGACAACTCCCCCCCCCCGGTTCATTACTGCAACAGCCGAGAAGGTGCACCTCAAGTTTTAGTAGTTTAGAGTGAATATACTGTAGTGTTTGCCTATGTCTTTCACTTGTATTATTATACTCTTGACATTGAGTTCTGGGATCCCAGCAAAATTGTAGTACTAGATTTTAGGGAGCGAGCGCAGAATCGGGGGCCCACGCTTGCGTTCTCCAACACCCATATCGCTGCAGTCGTGGCTCTGAACTTCCTGTTTCACGTATTCCACTGAACCGGCAAACTTTCCGTACGTTTCACCTTTTCAAATTAACCGGCATTCTTCCCTCGCTTTCGGCGACATTGTTTGGTGTGTGGTTGCGTCTGTTATGTATATCGTTCTTGTGTTTTTTTGGGAGAAGAAAATGGTTCAGCGTATGAAGCAAGTTGTTGCGGAGTACGAGGATCGTTTGCGGAAGACGCAGTCATTGCCGAGGTTTTCCTACGGACGTGGGATGGTACGGAGAGACGGTGGAACGAACAGGATTTCCTTACGTACCTTTTAGGTCACCAGGAACTGGCGATTCAATTCCTCAAGGACGTGGGCCTGATTCGGAGTAAGGTGCAGTGTAACATCTGCAACGAGATATGACGTGGTCCGCAGACTCCCATCGTGCAGAAGGATTTAGGTGGCGATGTCGAAAGAGAGTTGCTAGGGTCAGGTACCGTGGGACGGCGTCCATCAGGTACGGATCATGGTTCTAGCTGAGTAATCTCACTCTCATAGAAATTATACTTATTACGTACGACATCCTGCGCCGCGAACCAGCCAACCAAATCGAAAAATAACTTGGCCTCAGTGACCATACGGTCGCTGACTGGGGCGTGTCCTGTTTTGAAACCGTGCTCGAGTTCTTGGAGGGCAACTCTGAAAAATTCGGTGGTCCTAATAAGACCGTCGAAATTGAGACAGTAAGATCGGTCGGCCAAAGTACAACAGAGGTCACCCTGTCAGGGTCAGTGGGTGTTTGGCGGTGTCGAACGACGGTCCGGCAGAACATTTCTTGTTCCCGTCCCGGACAGAACCGCCGACACGCTGACGGCTACTATACGTGAATGGATCGAACCAGGCACGACGGTCATCAGCGATTGCTGGGGTGGGTATCGCGATTTCGACTCGCTGGGTTACACACACCCCACCGTCAACCATTCCTTATGCTTCGTCGATCCAGACACAGGGGACCACACCAACACCATCGAATCCACGTGGCATCGCCTCAAGGCTTCCTGGGGCCGTACAACAGGGCAGAGGTTTACCGTTACCATCTCGCTCACTACACGTTCGCGGCGAGGTGCAAGGCACAGGGAACCATTTCTACAGTTTCTGCATATCGTCGCGAGCACCGATTGGTCCCGTGTATAGTTAACTCCCTCCTCCGCCCCCGCAACGTGATATTCTTGCCGTGGTCACCCCCACACATCCGCATCCCCGCAAAAAGGTATGGTGCCGCACAATACTGATCATCTTTAGACCGGAGTCTTAGGCTATTTTTTAATGACCTGACATTAATCATAATGTTACAACTGTCACCATCTTTCCCCTTCTACTCCCCACCTACATCCCTACTCCCCCTCCCTCTAACAACGTTCCACAATCACGGATATAGCACGATCGCCGATTACTCTTGCGCCGCCATATTGGCCCCCAAATCTGAGCTCGTTCCGCTTTTAGAATACATACAGCGTGTTACTGTGAGTGTGCGTTTCATTTCACACCTCATTCCCACACTCTGGATGAGCTACAAAAGAGAAGAGTCTTGAACCAAAGAAGGACGGTCTCCTGTGGTTCACTATTTTCAGATCTGTGGCTAAATGGTGACACTAGTACAGCGCCTGTGACATGCAACATCTCAGGGTGGTACAGTGCCATGTGTCCTTTCTGAGTTTCTGTGTTCACTGTCTAGCTTTGAAAGAATTAGGTCAGTTTCACAGCACGAAATTTTGACCACGTGACTTTAGCTATTTAATTTTTCATTACTAGAGAATATGTAGAAATAATTTAACGTTTGGTAATTTCAGTATTATTTTCAACATACCCAAACCCAGATACCATGTTGCTAACGGCAAAATTATAAAGCCACCCACAGGTCAACAGACGGACGAAATTTACATCAGGCACTACCATCGTTATGTAACCAACTATTTAGTTCCCTGAACTATCGTTCCTATGTTAAAGTGGGCTTTATCCCAGAAAGGCGTTCACACAGAAGCATTATAACTGTGAATGAAATATTACAGCGTGAAGAGAGATAATTGCAGATAGGCTACAGTAACCAGACATAATTGTGTAAAGATTGGATAACATTTGACCGCTACTAAGATCATAATAAAGGGAAATGTGCTAATGACACGGTCTTGCCAAGACGCTCTGATGATGTCCGCTTAAGCAGAGTGCAGATGTCTCTTCAGGTTCTGCCCGAACGTTTCGTCAACACGGCCGAACATAGCAGTCGCACGTTCCTGCCCGAACATGAAATACAAACATATCAACCACAGTTGTTAAGACCAACTTACACTATGAACACTATTAACATAGCCCATTGTCATTAGTGTAAAGCATCCCGCTGGATTACCGCAGGCTCTACTTAGCTGCTCAAGTAAGTCAGGTTTGAAAATTCAGAAAATATTCCCCACTATACAGTTTAATGTTACCATGTTTGTAGTAATCTTGCCATTGTTGCGAAAATTATCTTTTAGCAATTGCCAATAAGAAATTAGTTGAATTCGTTTCGTATTATCACCAATGTTTTCTATGCAGTCAGTTTTCATTATAATTATTTGGTGTCATTTTGCACAGCGGTATTTTGTTACAGTGTATTGCAAATTTTTTTTACAACTTATGCTATTGCTGCTGGTGCAGTGACAATACTTTTAGGGTTTTCTATGGAAAATTTTCCGTTTTGAACCCTGGCAGTATTACAGACTCTAGTAAACGGGAATGTTAGACTATCTGTCTCCCTGCAAATATTTGGTTTTCATCAGTTTCTCTTGGCGAATGCCGTGGAATCATCTTATATACGAACTGTTTCTCTCTAATTGCTACACAATACATACAGTAAAAGTATTAGTTTCACTCAAGTATTAATCCTGTAGCAGAACATTATACGATTGGTGTCAAGTTGTTGTTTCACTGACCTGCAGGAAAGGCGCCGCCCCTTTCAGATTTTCTGCGATATTCCGTTCCAAGTTCTTTTTCTGATCTGCAGTTAATGTGTTCCAGAACATGGTGGCCTGGCCAAAATTGTCCTCGTTACTGGAATTGTACCTGAAATATATAGATTCAGTGCAGACACTCTCTTAGCATTTTACTATACGCTTCAACCAAACTTTTTTATTACCGTCTTATGTATTTCAGTACCAAAACTAAGTAATTTTGTCACAGTATCTGCATAGTTGTGCCATGAACAAGGTTCATGTTTAGTTGGTACTAAAGTTCACGGAAGGCTTTACAGTAGTCTGGAGTGCTGGCCTTCTCCATAAGTGTATATTAAGGTCATTCAGCAAGATGACATGCCTTATGTACAGTAGTTGCACTAAATGAAATGATGTCATCATTTGGTACTTTTGTGGCCCAGTCATACTGCCAAGGTAGGAGTCTTCTGGCTCCACGTGGCACATAAGCACACACTGGAAGCAGCCTCACCTTGCAACATCTCCTGAGACTCTGAACTTGCTGATGGCAGCACTTGGCAAGTTCTGTGGCCCACCGAAGCTGTTAGGGTAATAATTTGGTGCTCCACCCTGATTATAAAGTGCATCATGTCCATCTCTCTGGTAGTTCGTCACGCCACGTGATCCAAACGGAGAGTTTACTGGCAGCTGCAGATGGTTCACACCCAGACGGTAGCGCTGGGCGTCTGAATACGAGAACAGACGTCCCTAGATGAACGAGAATGTTGAATTAGTTAAGAATGGTACAGTGACTACTACTACTGCTATTATACTAATACTAATATTGCTATTTTTCTTTCGAATACCACCACCGTCACCACCACCACCACCACCACCACAACCGCTGCTATTTTGTCTAATGCAGATCACATGGATTCTTGCCGTTGCTTTTGGTATTATATCACGAAATTGAATGTTTATGAATGCTGAATTGGATAAGCCATGAAAGGAATTGATCTGGCCTGTTGGAAGTACTGTTTAGGCCTACATTTAATGGAGATTATGAAGAAAGATCAGCCGTTGACACAATAGATTTATAAATCTCGTTCTTGCAGTGTTATCCTCTGTGAACTATTAAACTGTTCAACACACAAAACGTTATGGAATCTAGACTAGCTAAACTTTACTAATCTGAGGCCGCTGAATTCGAAAATGACATAGAAATTTTCAGCTTAGCTCTAGTTTTCGAGTTACAGTTATAGCCTGAAATTTCACTTATTTTAAACTAAATATTAGGTCTCCGTCTTCAAAAGTTGGCAACGCTGTAAGCGGGCGCCGTAATTCTCATACCACGATGAAATCACGTGATCGGCTATCGTCGCTGCAAGTGTTCGTCATGTGATCAGTAAAATTGTTGACTGCCAACTCTCTTCAATTCTTATGATGTATTGTATGAAAGCGGTCGTATTTTAGATGGCATCCCCAAGTTCTTTCATGAGAATTGTGTCGTGATAGTTTCAGCTGGCGTTCTACTGTCATAGATTGTGTTGTATATTTATAAAAATTTCCCGGAAGTGCGTAAATGACGCGAATAACTTCTGCTATGTTTGCGGAGAAGTGACATTTGCCTCAAGGAAGTATCGATTACTTCAACTATAAAAAAGGCAAATTTCTTGTATTTCGGCTGTAAGGTCGGGGACCAGAAAAAAATGGGCACCACACGTGTGCTGCACTACGTGTTCATCCAAACGCAATGCGTAAGTGAACGGAAAAGGACGTTGTATGCCGTTTGGAGTGCCCACGGTTTGGAGGGTGCCTAGCAATCACCGTACTGACTGTTATTTCTGTATGGTGCTCCCTATTCAAAATGGTATGTCAATGAAGAACAAACCAACACTTGTGTATCCGAATATACCATCAGCAATTCCGCCTGTGCCTCATGCCGATGGACATCCTGTTCCTGAACCTCCAGACAATTTTGCTATGTACTCTGACGAAGAAGACAGTGTTTCTTCAAACAGCGAAGAACAGCAGCCACCAGCTTCAAGAGATGCAGACTACTTGCAAAGCACAGACTCCTCCAATCATAAGACCAGAGAGGGCGAGCTCAATGACCTCATCAGGGATCTCGAACTTCCAAAAAATAAGGCAGAACTTTTGGCATCAAGTTTACAACAGTGGAATTTACTAAACCACTCCGCGAAAGTGACAACATTTCGCACCAGAAACCAAGAATTCGAGCAATTCTTTAAAACCGTGGGTTATTTCACCTACTGCAAAGATATTGATGGTCTGATGGATGCAATGTATATGAGGCACAATCCTGAGTAGTTTTGACGATTCACTGATGCTTCAAAGACAAGCCTTAAAGCAGTACTCTTACACAATGGAAATAAATTGTCTTCCATTCCTGTGGCATATGCTCCCAGCACAAAAGAAACGTTTGCAACTACGAACAACCTCTTGGTTGAAGTAAACTACAAGAAGTCCCAGTGGGAAGTTTGTGGTGATTTTAAGGTAATCACCGTTTTATTGGGACTGAAAGCGGCTACACCAAATATTCTTGTTTCCTGTGTGAGTGGGATAGCCGCTCCAGAAGCACCCACTATTCTAGGAAACATTGGCCTCACAGACAATCATTAAAACCTGGAATGAAAAATGTTATACATAAGCCTTTGATAAAGCCAAGCAAAGCTTTGTCTCCCCCACTACATATTAAATTGGGGCTTATGAAGAATTTTGTAAAGGCTTTGGGTGTGAAGGGTCCTGCATTCACGTACTTATGTGGAAAATTCCCGACGCTCACTTACGAGAAAGTAAAAGCAGATGTGTTTATCGGTCCTCATATCACACAACTTTTTGAAGACCAGCAGTTTGAGGCAGTGTTAAGTGGCAAGGAGAAAGCAGCATGCCATTCCTTTGAAAAGGTTTCCAATGGTTTTCTGGGAAATTTCAAAGCTGAAAATTTCAGAGAACTTATACAAGATCTGATGGATTCGTATAAACAGCTGGGGTGCAATATGTCGCTGAAAACGCACTTTTTATTTTCACACCTGGATTTCTTTCTATTAAATTGTGGTGCAGTGAACGACGAACATGGGGAGAGCTTTCATCAAGACATTTCGGTGATAGAGCAGAGGTACAAAGGGAAATGGAGCGCTGCCATGTTAGGTGAATATTGTTGGATGATGAAAAGTGATGCTCCTGAAACAAAATACCATCGACAGGAGGAGAGGTCGTTAAGGTCCGTTATTTTTTATTCATATTTTTAGTACATATAACTATGATAGTGCTATTATCTCGAAAACAAGAGCTAACCATTGAAGTTTGGAACTATTTTCGTATTCTGCGGCCCAAAAACATACAGATAGTATATTCACTTAACCATAATATCCAATCATCCAAAATTTGTTGAACAGTGTTATAAATTCATTAAATGTTGTTACAAATTCATTCAAAATGAATGTTCTTTCGCATATCGGCTGAAAGACACGGTAACTGTCACATTAATTTTGTTACCTGCAACATCTTGTCGGGACTGGGTTCGATACCAGGAATCATTTTGGCTGGACAAAATGCTATTTGCTCCACTTGCGCGAAGTAATTTTCAGGATTCTCGTTCAAAACGAACTTGCCTGCTTCAATGAGTGGGAATTTATCCTCTGGCCAAATCTGTATGAGAAGGAATATTACAGTTATTACAGGAATTTACAGTAGTATTTAACACGACTGCTTCGTAATAGGGAGGTCTGTTCTACTCTAAACCCTGACACCGATTGTCCTTACACAAATGTTTCCTTAAAACTTCTACGAAATGGTATAAATCCTAGGTTTATGGCAGAGGATATCCCATGACAGTATCGTGTCGATGGACACCATAAAGGAATATCTGCAATTGTAAACGTAAGAATATAAATCTCTTACTCCACTCTCTATATCCCTACACCGTTTAAATGCAAGCATTGTAACTGCTTCTGTCTCATGAGAATGAAGAATATATTTGTGATTCGTATAGGGATTACGCTTGACTCGTTTCGGGAGGAACAGATCTATTTCCATGCGCTTGCATTTCACTAGAAACTAGACAAACAGTTAATAATATTTCTGTATCGGTAATGCGATCTGCATCAATTAGATATAGCTCTTGATGTCTGCTAAACAAAATTTTCATGCTATATTTGAAGCCTCTTTAGACATTTGGAAAAATACATAGGTCACAAAGTTCTCTAAGTAAACTAACAATTAAAAGGCAATACTGCTTTCATCTATGGCAACTTACAGAAATTCCGGAAACACGTTAGCGTCTGATGTAATAGAAGGTTCAAATTTGCATATATGTTTAAGTTCTGTAGGCAAAAAAATTTACTAAGGACCGCACATTTTACATAGGAGCAGCTTTAATGGAGTGACGCGTTTTATATTTTTTTTGGGAAAGTTATGTCTCATTATCAGTGATTTATTAGCTAATTTTTAAATTTTAATTCTGTCCTCCAAAATACCTCTACGATAACATTGCGTCTTTTTGGTCTCATGGATCTATTGAATGATATGTCATAGCAAACATGCAAAGAAGGTGCAAAGCTGAACACCAATATCCAGTGCACGCGAAGTTCTCTGCCCATCAGTTGTTTGTATGTTACGTACCTCAATGTACATGGTCTCCATTTATCGAAGATTCAAGTCACATTGTGTAATTATTACTGTCCTTTGGTTTCCTGTCACGTAGGGTGCAGCCAAACCTCTACAGAAAAATGCTGCCTCCACATTCAGATATAGCTCCGAAAAGACACTCCATCAAAAGGTTTTTGATTCCTGTCAAACCATTCGCAACAACCCCGGGACCTTAGAAATATTGAGAACTTGCATGACGAAACGTGTGTATGGTAAATTAATTCAAGCGGGGGACATTTTGAATATATGTTGTGAGCTATAGCTTGATAAACCATAAGAACTCCATAGTTATTAAATGTATCATGGCAATTTTATGTAACATATTACACAGGTAATGTAATTATTAATTCAACCTTTGAATTAAGTAAAATAACATCCATTAACAAACGTAAGTATACAAAAGATTTCTTTATTCTGATGTGTAGAATTCACTCTTTACGTTTGCCAGTGAAGTTTTGATATCTCCTTCATATCACGAAGTGTGGATTCCCTTTCTGCATTCCATTCAGTTAAAACACTCGCAGTTAC
>Ga0136643_10019941_pt1 | contig 10133 bp, 2 predicted proteins | sample TergutLab28metaG_FD_96883 | JGI IMG/M metagenome (GOLD analysis project Ga0136643, IMG submission 96883) | Labiotermes labralis P1 segment gut microbial communities from Petit-Saut dam, French Guiana - Lab288 P1 (version 3) (version 3) | ecosystem: Host-associated > Arthropoda: Insects >... | reverse complement strand
TGTTGAATGTAGTGTGTTACAGTGAACAGTATGTGGAAGGTACTGCACAGCAGGTGGACAGTGGTATTGTGTGTTGAATGGAGTGTGTTACAGTGAACAGTATGTGGAAGGTACTGCACAGCAAGTGGACAGTGGTATTGTGTGTTGAATGGAGTGTGTTACAGTGAACATTATTTGGAAGGTACTGCACAGCAGGTGGACAGTGGTATTGCAGATTGAATGGAGTGTGTTAGAGTGAACATTATGTGGAAGATACTGCACAGCAGGTGGACAGTTTTGTTGTGGCTTGAATGGAGTGTGTTACAGTGAAGATTATGTGGAAGGTACTGCACAGCAGGTCGACAGTGGTATTGTGTGTTGAATGGAGTGTGTTACAGTGAACAGTATGTGGAAGGTACTGCACAGAAGGTGGACAATGCTATTGTGGCTTGAATGGAGTGTGTTACAGTGAACAGTATGTGGAAGGTACTGTACAGCAGGTGGACAGTGGTATTGTGGGTTGAATGTAGTGTGTTACAGTGAACAGTATGTGGAAGGTACTGCACAGAAGGTGGACAATGCTATTGTGGCTTGAATGGAGTGTGTTACAGTGAACATTATGTGGAAGGTACTGCACAGCAGGTGGACAGTAGTATTGTGGGTTGAATGTAGTGTGTTACAGTGAACAGTATGTGGAAGGTACTGTACAGCAGGTGGACAGTGGTATTGTGGGTTGAATGTAGTTTGTTACAGTGAACAGTATGTGGAAGGTACTGCACAGCAGGTGCACAGTTGTATTGTGTGTTGAATGTAGTGTGTTACAGTGAACAGTATGTGGAAGATACTGCACAGCAGGTGGACAGTGGTATTGTGGCTTGAATGCAGTGTGTTACAGTGAACATTATATGGAAGATACTGCACAGCAGGTGGACAATATTATTTGGCTTGAATGCAGTTTGTTACAGTGAACATTATGTGAAATTTTGGGGCCATGTATCTTCTACAAACATAAAAAATACTTCCTTATTTTGAATTTGAATTGGTCTATGTCGTGTGTGCTAGATTTTCAATGTATAAATGCAACTGAAACACAAGTCCTGTAGCGAAGACACACGATTATTTATCCCGCTTCTTTCTCGCACACACAAAATAAGCCTAATTCTAAAACGAGCCATCCCCTTTTTGTGTATATAAACAATAGCTGTGGGTATCAGTCAATAACACAACAATATCTATAAAATGTTTAGGAAAGGATGAAATAAATTACATGTTTCGGCCTAATGTGAACACCATGAGCTTTACATCCGAAAGTATGTTGGTAGTGCTTTTCAGGATTGGTATGGTTATGACACGATGGTGAGATCTAAGAATCTCTGATGTCTGTTATATGCTATTTTTAGAGGGCACAAACTGGGGCTGGGTATCTCTGATGTGCGCTATGCTGTGGTGTGCAGCTCAAGTATGTCTGCTCGCTGCTGTCCTATGTGTGTCTCCACCTACTGTTTGTCCATATCCGATGTCTACTGCTGGTGGGCTTTTGTTATGGGTTGTTTGTGCGCTCTATCCTTTCTATCTGTGGAGATCTCTGTGTCCAGTCCGTTTTGTGTGTGCGTGTACTTGTCTTCTATTATGGGGTGTCGTATTTGGCTGTTCGGTGACCGGGTCTCAGACCTGTTTTGGTAAATGTTGCTTGGCACTGTGATATTTTACTATTGGTTATATATACGTAGTCTGTGACACCAGGCTACGGATATATAATCAACAGTAAAATATCACAATGCCAAGTGACAATTACCATCACACTGCCAAGCGACATTTACCAAAACAGGTCTGAGACCCGGTCACCGAACAGCCAAATACGACATCCCCTAGATGCAAGACAAGTACATGCACACACAAAATGGACTGGAAACAGAGATCACCACAGATACAAAAGTTACAGAACACACAATACCCATGACAAAAGCCCACCAGTAGTAGACATCGGAAATGGACAAACAGTAGTTGGAGACCCACATAGGACAGCAGCGAGCAGACATACTAGAGCTGCACCGCCAGGATAGCGCACATCGCAGATACCCCCAACTGTACCCCTAATAATAGCATATGACAAACATCACAGATGCTGAGATCTCACCATCTTGACATACACATACCAATCCTGTAAAGCACTACAGGCATACTTTCTGATGAAAACCTGATGATGGCCACATTAGGCCGAAACATGTAGTTTATTTCATCCTTTCTTAAACTTCTTTCTTTAGATATTGTTGTGTTATTGACTGATACCCACACCTTTATTAAATAAGCCTAACTCTAAACTACTTAGTTGTTCTACAAAGGAAATTCACACAAGCATTCAGTTCAGAAAAGTCAGGATGTGTAAGGAAAGCTTAGGAATGCAGTTGCATTCTGTCAACATTAATCTGCAGGATCGAAAGAATTAGTTGGGAAGTGAATTGTTCTTAAATATGACATTATTTATTGGTGCAATTACAGTTCCAATAGTTTGTTTGCTTAAACTGTTAGCATGTTCAAATCTAAAGGCCAGCAGAATGCTTGTAGCTGTTCGTGTAATTTTTTCGGCTCTTGTGTTAAATTTGAAACAAAATTGGAATGATATGAGGAATTTTAACGAAGACAAGAAATATCTAATTTCATGAAAATGCGTTTAGTTTTTCTACAGATGTTACGTGAAGACGAATGGAAAGAAATAAACGAACACAAGAAAAGGCATATTTGTAGCTTTCTTTCACGAAATCACTCAAACAGTCCAACAGTGAATGTATATTGCTGCCAATTGCTGCTCACAGAGTGAGACAGTGACTGTCATGTTTAGCGTCTTACCGCACAGCACATTTACGGCAGTAACTGTACAGATTGGAACTGAAATTTACTTAAAGAAATTGCACAGAAGCTGCTGCTTCATGTTCAGTTGTACAACAGAACAGCATATTTTACAAATCAAATACTGTAAAAAATGTACAGCCTGCATCTGAACTGAACTTACAGTAATTACACAGAAGCCGCTGCTAAGAGTTCAGCTGCACAACAGCACAGCACATTAATTTACAAATACCCTACAAACTGTACAGTGTGCAACTGAATTTTACTTACAGCAATTACACAGTATTTGCTGCTACATGTTCAGCTGCACAACAGCGCACAACACGTTTACTTTACAAATACCCTACAAACTGTAGAGTTTGCAACTGAACTGTACTTACAGCAATATACACAGAAGCTGCTGCTACATGTTCAGTTGCACAACGGCACAGCACATTTACTGTGCAAATACTGTACAAACTCTACACTCTGCAACTGAACTGTACTTACAGTAATTACACAGAAGTTGCTGCTACATGTTCAGTTGCACAACGGCACAGCACATTTACTGTGCAAATACTGTACAAACTGTACATTCTGCAACGGAAATGTACTTACAGTAATTACACAGAACCTGCCGCTTCATGTTCAGCTGCACAACAGCACAGCACATTTACTGTACAAATACTGTACAAGCTGTACATTCTGCAACTGAACTGTACTTACAGTAATTACACAGAAGCTGCTGCTACATATTCAGCTCCACAACACAGAAAATGTCCAGCTGGTTTCTTCTGAAGTGCAGTGCAGCCGACTCTTTGATATTACATCTACATATACAGACATACATACACAGTAATTAGATCCTTCCAAACATTCAAATTACTGTACACGCCCTGCCACCAATTCACAACGCTACCCAACACAAGCCTCTGTTCGCGTCAGGCGAATGCAAGGCGGCTAACCGCGCAACTTATCTGGCTGGATGCGTTGACGTAATTCAGGAATGTTTATGTGATCCGATATAATGGTGGGGCAAGAGGCAACCGCAACTAGCATCTTCTTCTGCCATCTATTTCAGGCCGCACAGTCATTTCCCATATTAGATGGTAAACTGAAGGGAAAGATCAAATAAAATGTGGTTTTCCAATGACCTAATATCGTCAGGTAAAGGAATGCAAACACTAATTAATATCAAAGTAACAATTACCATCACGAGGGAGGATCTAATCTATATAGAAATTTATCGAAGAATTTAAAAAAGAGTATTATTGGAAGCTATAGAACGAGAAATTGATCGGTATGTTATAGAGTAACAGATAGGACGAGAGCCATGTGGCGACTGATTGACAGAGTTTGGTAAAGCTCCACAAAATGTAAAAAACATTTGGAGTAGAGTTTTGGGAATAAATTAATTTCAAACCCTACTGAGATTACAGATAAACTGAACACAAACATCGTGTAACAGAAACTGCCATATGAGTGTACAGACTTTTTACATTCCAAGTACCAAATCTCATGCCCTTCTTTCGTTGTTTATGTCTACCAATTTATCAGTCCACCTCCGAGGCTTTTTCTGTGAATATTTCATAGCAAATTACGTTTTATAGGGAAGGAGTTGGTAGCACATAGTCCACATCCCAAAATGGAGGACAACTCTATAACGGCTTTCAGCGTCTACCAACTCAATATAGTCGCAATTACCGTCCATATTGCAGCCCGTTCATCCAACCGCACGCTTAGGGCGCGCCATGTTGTGGTGACAAAGACCAAATTATCACATGGCGAGATGGATATTAAGCCTTGAATAAATCCGATTGAATTTATACCATAAGCAATATTCCTGGCAGTAGATCAAGATGAAGGTACTTTTTGAATAAAATATTTTACACACAATATTATGTGGATAATAAAAACTTTCCTTGAGGGATGATAGGCCTTGAATAATGAACGTTACATGCAATATAAATCACAGCAGAACTAGATGCACATTACATCATGATTACAACAAACAGTAACACGATGTATTACGTGCATTATGTGGCACAGCAGGTAGAGATGAATATTGCGCATCTAAAAGTACTCGATTCAAAATAATTATTTGGAATTATGTCTTAGCAGTTCTACATTTAAACTACAAAGTCAAAAAAGCACGTTACAAGTATAATTGTACTGGATATGCGTTACAGCATTTCGAGATGGACAATGCGACTTAACTGATTCTCATTACAAGTAATGTTATATGGAATGTACGTCACATTATTTCTAGATGAATATTATGCCTTGAATGAATATCGTTAGAATGAACACTATTTGAAATGTATGTGATGGCGTTTTGTGGTGGATATTGCGCTTTGAATAATTCTCGTTACAATTAAAGGTAATCGAGTGTGTACTGCGCCTTAATGAGTCTCGTTACAAATATCATTACTTGCAACATACATCACTGCTGACATTGAGGAATGTTAGGAATTGAATAAAATCAGCACTTTGAATAAACTGAGGATTGAACGTCACAGCAATTTGAAAAGTATATAAAGACTGGAAAAACATTAAATTAATATCATATGAAATGTGCCTGACAGCAGTTTGATATGGACATTGCGATCTGTACAGCGTTCATTACAAAGTGTATTGTATGGAGTACAAATCACAGAATTTGGTATGTGAATATCGCCTTGAATAAATTGCTTTACGGTTACGTTTTTATGGGCTACACATCAAAGCATATGCAAAAAAAAATACTAATGGAATACAACACATTACAGTTGACATTATATGGAATAAAATTCATAATATTTTCGGATGGTAATTTCACCTAGAATAAACTTTTTTACAGTTAATATTACATGTAATATGTCATATCATTTGAGGATAAATATTGCACATGGAATGAGTAACAATAAATTTAATATTATATGAAACAAACGTCACGGCATTTCGAGATAAATATTACCATTTCAATAAACCTCGTTGCACTGCAACACAAGAGCTGCAGTGAAGCACAAACAGTTTTTTATGCCTTATTTTCAGCCCAATACAGAACCACTTATTTGTGCCACAGCAGAAAAAAATCCAACCTTTGATTTCAGAAACGTCACGCAATATGTGCATAGCGTAAGCAATTGGGTGCATTTGTTCACTGTAATCGGCACTATCGAAAAGTTTACATGGAAAAAGTATTGGGCTTAAAATATGAATTCCAAATTTTGTTGTTAATACGGTTCGAATTATTGCTTGATTGAACATTTAGGATATTCGAATGTATAGGAGACAGGAAAGGTGTAGTTGTTCATGCAATGTCTGCTGGTAACGTTACAATCAAAATAAAATGTATCAAAATCACAAAATTTCATCAAAAGGTTTACTGCATTTCCCAAGTTGCTACATGAAGACGGAGAGATTGAAATAAGAACCAAAAGACACATTTTTGTGGCATTCTTTCGCGAAATCCCCCAAGCAGTCGCACAGTGAATGTATATCGCTGCCGAATATTGCTCATAAAGAGACTAAGTGACTGTCAGGATCTTACCGCACAGCATATTTAAGTACAATTCTGTACAAACTGTACACTCTGCAACTGAACTGTAGTTACAGTAATTACACAGAAGCTGCTGCTACATGTTCAGCTGCACAACAGCACAGCACATTTACTGTACAAATACTGTACAAGCTGTACAGTATGCAACGGAAATGTACTTACAGCAATTAAACAGAACCTGCCGCTTCATGCTCAGCTGCACAACAGCACAGCACATTTTCTGTACAAATACTGTACAAACTGTACAGTCTGCAACTGAACTGTACTTACAGTAATTACACAGAAGCTGCTGCTAGATGTCCAGCTCCACAACACAGAAACTGTCCAGCTGATGTCTTCTGAAGTGCAGTGCAGCCGACTTTTTGATATTACATCTACATATACAGGTATATATTTAAAGAAATTAGATCCTTCAAAAAATTCAAATGACTGTATACGCCCTGCCACCAATTCACAACGCTACCCAACACAAGCCTCTGTTCGCATCAGGCGAATGCAAGGGGGCTAACTGCGCAACTGTCTGGCTGGATGCGTTGACGTAATTCAGGAATGTTTATGTGATCCGTTACAATGGTGGGGCAAGAGGCAACTGCAGCCAGCGTCTTGCTCTTCCAATTATGGGCTGTCAGCAGAGTCACTGAGCCTTTCGCATATAATATGGTAAACTTAAGGGAAAGATCAAATAAAAGGTCGCTTTCCAAGGGCCTTATAGTGTTAAGAAAAAAGTGCAAACACTAAATAATCTGAAAAGAAAATTTACGCTCACGAGGGAGGAACAAATCTATAGAGAAAATTATCAAAATATGTACATAAGAGTATTAAAGGCAGCTATAAAAAGAGAAAGTTATATTTAAGTTATAGAGTTAACAGATAGGACCAAAGCCATGTAGGAACCAATTAACAGAGAAATTGGTAATGCCACAGAGTATGAAAAAAATTGGATTTGAGAAATGGAAATAAATTAATTTCAAACCATACTGATATTACACATAAATTGCACACATACTTCGTGTAAATAAACCTGCCCTACACGTGTACAAACTCCTTACATTCCAAATACCAAATCTTAAGCCATTTTTCGTTGTTTAGTTCTACCAAATTATCAATCCAATTCCGAGGCTTTTTCTGTTAATATTTCATAACAAGATATTTTACGTAGGGGAGGATTTGGAAGCACATAGCGCACTTCCATAGCTGGAGGACCACACTTTGACGGCTGTCAGCTACTACTTATACAATATGGTCGCAGCTACCGTCCATATTGAAGCCTGTTCATCCTTTCGAAAACTTAAGGCGCGCCATGCTCTGATGAAAAGGACCGACTTATCACGTGGCGAGATGGATATTAAGCCTTGAATAAATTCTGAATCAATTTATACTATAAGCAATATTCCTGGCAGTATATCAATGAAGATACTGTTCAATGAAATATTTTGCACACAATATTATATGGATAATACAAAAAAGCTTTCCGAGAGGGATAATAGGCCTTGAACAATAATGAACGTTACAAGCAATATAAATCACAGCAGAACTAGATGCACATTACACCATGATTACAACAAACAGTAACACGTTGTATTACGTTCATTATATGGCACAGCAGATAGAGATGAATATTGTGCATCAGAAAGAACTCGATTCAAAATAATTATTTGGAATTATGTTTTAGCAGATCTACATTTATATAACAAGGTCAAAAAAGCACGTTACAAGTACAATTGTATCGGATATACGTCACAGCATTTCGAAATGAATAATGCGACTTGACTGGTTCTCATTACAAGTAATGTTATATGGAATGTACGTCACATTATTTCTAGGTGAATATTATGCCTTGAATGAATATAGTTAGAATGAACACTATCTGAAATGAATGCCACGGCGTTTTGGGGTGGATATTGCGCTTTGAATAATTCTCGTTACTATTAAAGGTGATCGAGTGTGTATTGGGCCTTAATGAGGCTCGTTACAAATATCATTACTTGCAACATACATCAGGGCTGACATTGAGGAATGTTAGGACTTGAATAAAACGAGTACTTTGAATACATTGAGGATTGAACGTCACATCAATTTGAGAAGTTTATAAAGACTGGAAAAATCAATAAAATAATATTATATGAAAAGTGACAGCAGTTTGATATGGACATTGCGAACTGTACAGCGTTCGTTAGATAGTATAATATGGGAGTACATATCATAGAATTTCGAATTTGAATATCACCTTGGATAAAACGTGTTAATTTCAATATTACATGTTGTACAAATCACAGCAAATTGTTACGGATAATAGGATTTTAATTTGTTGTATTGTTTTATTATGAATTATACCTAAAAATTTAGAAATGAATATTACATCTTTAAAAAAGCACAAATAATTTTATATTGAATGGACATCAGAATAAATCGAGATGATTATTTTACCATGAATGAAACACGTTAAAATTAATATTTGGTGCAATTTAATTCGCTGTATAACGACATCGATATTGCACCTTCAAAAATTTCTGTTGCATTGAACATAGCATGGAGTACATGTAACATAGGGCGGAGCAGGGCACTGCGTATGGAAAGGAGCGATAATGAATTATTTTTATCGGATAAAATTTTACGGTATGTCGAGACGTATATTGGGCCCTTAATGAACTGCTTAACATTTAAATTTTTATGGACTACTCTTCAAAGTATATCCAGAAAAAATTACGAATTGAATAAAACACATTAAATTTGACATTATATGGAATACAAATCACAACTTTCCAGATGAAAATTTCGCCTTGAAAAACTTCGAAATATTTCATGTTATATTTAATATGTCATATCGTTTGAGGACATGTACTGCATCTAGAATGAGTACCATTACAGTTAATATTATATGAAACGTACGTCACGGCATTTCGAGATAAATAATACCATTTCAATAAACCTCGTTGCACCGAAACACAAGAGCTGCAGTGAAACAGAAACAGTTCCTTATGTCTTATTTTCAGCCTAATACAAAACCACTTATTTGTTCCACAGCAGAAGAAATTCCAACCTTTGATTTCACAAAAGTCAGGCAATATGTGCATAGCGTAAGAAATTGGATGCATTTGTTCACTGTAATCAGCACTGTCGAAAGTTTACATGGTAAAGTATTGGGCTTAAAATATTACTTTAAAATTTTGTTGTAACTACGGTTCGAAGTATTTGCTTGTTTCAAAGTTTAAGATACTTGAATGTGGAGGACAGCGGAATGGTGTAGCTGTTCATGGAGTGTCTGCTGGTAGCGTTAGAGTTTAAAGCAATTATCGAAATAAAAGGATAATAAAATCATAATAACTGTTACATTTTTCTGCATTTCTCGCGTTGCTACATTCAGACGGAGAGATTGAATTAAGTAAAGAAACAAAAGACTCATTTTTGTTGTTTTCTTTTTCCAAATCCCCCCAAACAGTCGCACAGTGAATGTATATCGCTGCCGATTGTTGCTCACAAAGAAACAAAATGTCTGTCAACATCTTACCGCACAGCATATTTACGTACAATTCTGTACAAACTGTACAGTTTGCAACTGAACTGTACTTACAGTAATTACGCATATGCTGCCGCTACATGTTCAGCTGCACAACAGCACATCACATTTACTCTACAAATACTGTACAAACTGTACAGTCAGCAAATGAACTGTACTTACACTTATTACACAGAAGCTGCCGCTACATGTTCAGCTGCACAACAGCACAGCACATTTACTGTACAAATACTGTACAAACTGTACAGTCTGCAACTGAACTGTACTTAC
>Ga0136643_10019937_pt1 | contig 10135 bp, 2 predicted proteins | sample TergutLab28metaG_FD_96883 | JGI IMG/M metagenome (GOLD analysis project Ga0136643, IMG submission 96883) | Labiotermes labralis P1 segment gut microbial communities from Petit-Saut dam, French Guiana - Lab288 P1 (version 3) (version 3) | ecosystem: Host-associated > Arthropoda: Insects >... | reverse complement strand
GATTACTACATACATAACGACAAGGAACAGGCAACGTTCAGTCAAACCGTACACAACATAACCTACACAGCCACATGTAAGTAAAACTTAGACATACCATAACTGCAGTGACTGAAATTAAATAACAAGGGGTTAAAAAACTTATAATCGTCTCTTACAATTACAGGCATGCCGCCCTCATACAAAAACTTCAATAGAAAGACTCAATAACTTCATATAAAGGTACTGCTTACTCCTTGAGGATGATCCGAAAGGATTGAAACATGTAGGAGTGTTTTAATAAGAATTTTAATGGACTAAACGTACGTATTTTAGCGTGTGTTTTATCTTGTAAATAAATAGTGCAACAAGTTGGTGTTTTAAAAACAGTGATATTTTTGCATTGTCACAAAATAAAATATATATATATATATATATATGTCTCCTTCTCTTAATAAACCCCACTTATGTTAGGGGGAAGAAATTTGTGACAATTTTCATAATTGATTATCTCATCTACAAGATATAAATCACATAAAATTGATACATTCTTAATGTAAATTAAAATATATATATATATATATTCGGAGTCTACATATACTATGATAACCCACGAAATAAAACACTGTAGAAGACTATTAGGCCAAACAAATTACAGTGTAGGATTTTCGGGTGATATAACTCCGTTGTAATTCAGTAGTATAAAATGGAAATATAAAATGTCTAAAATGTAGCCTAACACAACATTCAATTAATTTGTTTATTAATAATCCTATTCTTTCAGTTATATATTTCAGCTCGCTCAGCTGGAGCCATCTTCAGACTGATTTTTGTAAAGGTAAACACATGAGACTGATATATTTTTTGGTTATGATACCTCATATTACAGTTGTTTATATTGTTGTGAAATTAACGTCATTAGGTAAGAATGGTAAACATTAAGAACGTAATAATAAGACGCACCTTTTATATTTGTGTCTTTGGGACATGTTCTATAAATGTTACGGTTTATACTCTATGTTGGGATGCTAGTGTTTCTTCAGTATGAAGATATAATTTTGGAGGCGATAGTATTCCACTGTACTAAACTGTCGCGGGTGGTATTCTTCAGGTTAGTCGGTATGATGCTTTGTGTATCTGTACCTGTGTAATCCACCGTAATACAATAGGACGCTCCTACATTGACATAGAAACGGCACCCGATCATCATCTCAATGACATTAAAATATATATACTTGCAGGATCTTTGATAACAATCTGAAAACCCATCAAATATAATTATTTCCCGTCCTTAGATCCACCAGTTGTTCTACATACTCCCACCTCTCCTTCCTCCTTCTAAACATCGAACCGATTATTACCCAACCACTCTTTACGAAACATGGCACGCCAGAAGACGTACAACCAGAACTCCTCATACTACATTACACAGAAAGGAAACAAATCTCTTCGCACCATCACAAGAAACAAGTGAACTATAGTTTATAAGAGTATAACAATTTAAAATATAGAAGCACATCAACACAAATATAACCATCCGCACAACGACAATATACATCATCTATGAAACACACAGAAACATAAGTACTAAAGAAACCACCATCTCCCTGTAAATAAAAAAAATGAATTCTTACAAAATACTTTCAACAACACTGCATTTATTTCACACATGTACAGTCTAATTCCATAAGAATATATGTGATCAACACTACATTCTTTATAATCAACAAGCACGTCTTTCCGAACGAAGTTGAATTGGTATTCTTAAATTGATCCAAAGGAAATTAATAATTATATACTTGTATGGGAGAAAGACACATCAGATCATTTATATAAGTTAAATAAAGCAGTTATAATAAGAAAAATAACGCAAAAACAACCGAAATTTCCTTCCAATTTGATATTTGTTATAGAGGTACAGGTACACACAACATCATACTGACAACCCTCGAAGAATTCCGCCAGCGACAACTTACTGTAGTGCAATATTGTTGACCGCTGTCATTATATCTTCATACAGAAGAAAAACAAATATTTCAACCATAACTGTTATGCCCATGGAAATATTTGTAGGTTGTGTCGGTGATTTGGCAACTCTTCGAGGGTCGGTTGGTGGTAACCTCGGTCCGGCCACCACCTTGGTTCATTTTATCTCTTTTTTCTTTTTTTGTTTTCCGCGAGGCGTTGGGGGATGGAACGTTTTACTCTGGCTGCTCCCTTCCGCTGTGGCCGAGTTAAGTTTCTGAGTTGTGTTGACGGAAGCATGACGAGGGGAAAGCTCGCTCTTTGGACAATTATTCGGTTGGAGCTTAAATGCATTGCCGGAATTTTCGGGTTTTTTCTCTTTGTGGATTACTTATTACGGTCTGCAGTCTAGTCTAGCACCCTGGACTGACTATCTCCCCCTGGTATAGATTAGTATTAGGGTTTGCAGTAATTTTCTCAGAGTGCAACCTGCTTTGTTTTTTGTGTTTCAATTTACTCATTTAGTTTCATTTTGTTATATTTTATTTTATTTGTCTTTTTATTATTTTTTTTACTATTAGCAGTAATGTGTAGCTTGCAATACGTGTTGCTGTTTTATTCCTAAGGGAGAGGTTGCAACAGTGTGTTATTTCAGGCAGTAGACCACTTTGTTTCCCTCGCCCTCTCAGGAACTCCCATCCTATAGGATCTGCCAAGGGGTGTCGTGGCGCCGCAAGGGATATTTTGGTAGTAGCCCTGGCGGAACATAACAATAATGTATACAGATTATTTCCACTTATCCCAAGTATATTAAGTAAATTTTATTGTTATGTCCTTCATTTTATTATTCTTAAAATTTGAAATTTATCTAACATCATGTTACACAAAAGTAATACGATGTATCGTGGCTAACAATTATATCATTTGTACATTTTTAATTTTATAAAGATTAGCCTGAAGTTGGTTTTGTTTGACCTAGCCGAAACATTAATTGAAAGGACATTTTTTTAAATTTACTAATAAATTAAATTCTGTTATAATACATTTTAGACGTATTATATTTCCATATTTCAATGTATGACTGACAAGTTTTCTTCTGGTTTTCTTTTCGATAAAACCAGGTTTTAGCCATTGATCATAACAAAAAACACCTGAGGAATATCTGCTTTTCATTTTTTTCAAAACCCCCCTTCCCCAAAATCACTCAAAAAGTCATTCTTCCAGTTTGCGTAACATAATTCAGATATATGCGTTATTACATGTTTCGATTCGTATGGAATCACCATTGGGAAATTCTTAAAAAGTATTTAGAAAAGGCAGCACTTTGGCTTTTCTTCTTTATTCTTCAGAGAGTTACTTTTTTTTAAGATTTTGTGAATTGCCTGATGATGACTCCTTGGAATTCGAAATATATAGCAGTGTACATGCCATTTGTTGAAATGAGTTTGACTGAAGTCTTTGTTTTCATATTATGCTTTAATATGACAGCGATACAACAAAATCTGAGTTATTGATATTTTAGACACAAACCATAATGGTTTCTTTCTGAATATTCTCTAAATGGTGCAGAAATTTATATGTTTTACAAGAGCGAATACTTCCATATTGTTTTTCCTTCTAAAATGATCTGCAACACAAGAATAATTATATAACAGCCAGCTTATCTTACTTGGGCCAGCTACACGTACGCGTATTATATGCATATTTGGGGAGAAAATATCTCGGCGATTGTGGGCTCCTGTATTGTAAAATTTACGTAATTTTGATATTTGTAATTTGTGACGAAATAATTATTTTACTAATAACCAATTATATGTCTGTAATTAAGCAGGTGTAGGAAATTAGTATAAAATGTAACTGTTTAGAAACCAACCTGACAGTTGTTTAACTTCTGAGAATTTGAAATTATCTGCACATTTATTTTAAAGGAATCTGAATGTGGCTCTTAAATCTGAATGGATTAAAATGAGTTGTTTTTCTGAAGTGATTTTACTGTTGTTTAATTCAATTTGTTTATTCCGCAACATAGCGAAATTGTAAGAGGCGTCGTATGTCTCGTCATGTGCCTTGCCACAAAACGCCATGATGTGGGATTGAGAAGTTTGGCGTTATATAGCGAGAAACGTACAGGGTTTTGTACACTAAACTTATCCCAAAATGATACTTCGACTTCGGAAATAAACAATTAATTTTGAAGTCATTGTAAGTTGATAAATTTGCCAAACTTTCTGGGGCTTTGAGAGGACGCAATAATATTTGTTACATATCTCAACACTGTAGAGTTTTCAAGTGATGTTCCATGCCGCAAGACGTTATAATCACCAGCCTTGATATTATATTAAATTACTCAATGTGCCCTGAATGGTTCGTGGGGGAATTTTTAAATTTATATAATTTTCGCGTATTTGCATTGTCTTGTAATTGCCTAGTGTATATACATCAGGACGTTTCTGCCGAGTTTAGCATAACAATCTAAGCAGACATATTTGGTGTTGTTAGGCACATACTGCGAATAGAATATTGTGAATTCCAGCAGGAATTGTTGACACTTACCTTTTAAATCAGGTGGTTTTTTCTTTAAAATTAAACCTTCAGGGACTTCTTAATCCTTACTTATTTCAAAAAATTAATATGAATTTATGTATAGCCAGAAGAGATTAGAATTTCCGTACCCGAACTGACCGCTTGAGGAAATCCTCAACTTCCTGTAAAAAAGGGATTCAGGTCTCTTTGCCGAGGTAAATCGGGCAGGTCGTGATGTATATCACACAAAATTATCATTTCGGAAATTAAAGAAAATGTAGAGATATAATTTTACTCCAATTCTCGTACTTCATGGCCACTTATGGGGTGAAGTTTGGTTATAATTGTGCAATGCTTTATTGAACTGTGAAAGTAATTGTTTAATTTGCTTAATTTTTTAAATAATCTGATTATACTTTTTTTAACCTCTTGCTGTAGGCCTATTGTGTGCTTAGGAAATTAATCTCAGTGCTATACGAATTGAATCTAAAGACCAACCAAATTAAATTCCGACAATTACGTTTACAGGCGAGTAAATTAAAATAAAATGCCAAAGGAATATCAAAAGACAAATAATTTTGTGAAATTTTTAGAGATAAACAATAGTTTTACTCAATAGTACATGGGAAGTGAGTGATTCCAAGTGACCCTGAACTCTGCGAGGGACATTCACTGGAATCATTCAGTAAAGCAGCATGGTTCGTCTGGATGACGCTTCATGACATAATAAAAAAATAAGTCAAAATTTTCCTTAGACTTTAAGTGTGAAACTCAGAGCTCCAATACTTGTATATCAGGATTAATTCCACAAATCCTCCACCTTTAAGAACAGGTAACTTTATTCTGTCTAAACCTAAGCTATATAACAAAAGTCAGATTACGTGACATAAGTCACTGAAACTCTACGTTCAGTTTCGATTCTGACGTCATCATTGGCAGCGTAAAGGACACATTCAGATATCCATTAGAACAAAAGTTTCTGAACTTTATTTTCTGTGGACTCATACAATAATATATAGTGCAATATTTCATATGAAAAATGCAAGCGTATATGGTGAAAACTGTTCCGTCTTGTGCCCAACTTAGCCTTAAAATTACTTTCCAGTAATACATTAGCGTCTCGTTTTACGACGGTTTTACTTTCTCAAATATTTCGTCGCAAATCGTATCGTCGTACAACGAGTACTATTTAATATTTTAAACTGACATTCGTTCTTGAGCCAAACAAATTATTTAAAATAATTTTTAATTTACAATATTTCTTTACATTAGTACATACAAATTTTAATTTAATGAATTAGGTATATAAAAAATTACACATCTTGTCGAAAAAATATCAAACAAATCAATTTTTATTTTGCTGAATAAGGGAGAGGCAATGGTTTAGAAAACATCAACAGGGAGGGTAACGTCAAATCTTGATTTTTACTACTTTTCTTGCAGGATTTCATAATTAAGGTATCTTATGTACTTTTCACTGTAGAGATGTGCTCCCATTCAGTGTCCATTTTTAAACAAAGTCTGATGATTATTGGCTTCATTACATGACCAGGATAATACTGACGCGTTTTAATTTTTTGTGTCTAATTATATGCGGTTATTTCTGTGTGCCTAATTTTGTATGTCATTTTGTATGATTCTATTTGTGTGACTAATTCTAGGTGTCTAATTTGTGTGTGTAAATTTGTGTGCCTGAATGTATGTGTCTATATATGTGGGACTTACTGTGTTTCAAATTATGAGTGTATAATTGTGTGTCTAATTGAGTGTATTTTATTGTGTGAATAAAATTGTGTGCGTAATTGTGTGTGTTTAAGGGTGCGATTCAGAAACTCAACAATTAGAATGTGTATACCGAAGATAAGCTGAGGAGCTACAGGATAAAACAGAATTGTTTTCAAATTTTTTAAAAATGTTTACATTTTAATAGAGAACACAATTTATTATTCAATAAATTAATTCAATAATTCTTTTTGAGTTCTTCCTAATATAACATTTATAATTACAGTGTTGTGGAATGTGACGTACCTCATGTTTCTTGATAGGCAGACCAGCGTTCAGGCTAATAATGCTGCCTTTATTTAGAGCTGCATTAATCGCTTGGACTTTAATTTCGACAACAAATGTCGGAAATAACTCAGAAAATCACTTAAAAATAAATTATGCTGTGAAATAAATGTTTATTTAAAGTAAAACAGTGAAATATTTCAGCAAAATTTCATCACTACATTTGTGTGGTACATGTCACGACAAAATTTAAAAAATCTATAAATTTTTAAAATGAATATCAGCCTCAATTAATGTGTGTTTAAGTAAGGATAATTTTCATTTTTTTAATATGTATAAAACATAAAATGAATAAATTTATAATAAAGCATTATGTAATGTTTATTTAATAAAAACTATAATATTAATTAATAATTTTTTAATAATATTGCAACGAAATTCATAACTACATATATATATATATATATATATACATACATACACCTCATTCTTTTTAAAGTTGTTTAAAGTATGAAGAAGTCATAGTTAATTCGAAACGTGCTGCTCAATAAGACAGATTGATCTTATCGTCACTTAAAAATGTAATTGTATTGAGAATGATATTATTTCATTCTTTCATATCACTGGCACAAAGAGAAATATCACACGTAAATTCCACGAAATCTGTTAAAAAATTACAGAATTCACCGATGCAGTGGTAACATTGTTATTGCGATCTGCGCAAGAGCTACAGTTACAAAATATTACACTATTTCTCTCAGGATTTCTATGAAGCACACCTGAAATGGAACACGACCTGTTTCCAACTGGGTGATTAAAGTTTAAATTTATGAACCACAAATACATTTGACAAAATATTCTGTTTGCATCTAAGAGCGTCATTAAATATATTTCAAGGAAACAAGCTCAAATATTACACAAATCCCAACGATATATATTTATTTTATGAAAAGCTGTGTTGTCAATTACTCAACACAATAGTGCGTGTAAATGAACTTCATGTACAGGGTGTTCACTGAGTGCATAAATCTGTGTGATGTCGGTGAGAAATTCAGAAACACAAAGAAACCAGAAATCAAAGAGCTTCGTGAAAAAAGGTAAAGTTTAAATTCCAAATTAAGTGTAAGAGAAATTTTGTGGAGAAATCCGCACAAGAAATGCCCTAACAAATACCCTTAAAAAATTGAAAGTTCAATTAGGAATATTATCTCAAATCATACAGGATCGGGCAGATAACACGGGTCAGTTTTAAAGGCTTTTCGCCAGGAAGTAAAAAACTTGAATTCCTTCTGGTTCTGTGGATTTATAAAAAATTATTCATTCGAATAAGAGTAAATAGTACAAGTGAATTTCAAATCAGTATAATTTAATCCCTACTCTCTGGTTAGATTACTATTCCACATTCAAATTTCCTCACGGTAAATAATAAAAACAGTGAATACTTTGTCATAAGAAAATGAAATTCTTCATTTCGTCTGTGGTGTTTCAAATGAGCTAGATACGGATTTCCCAGCTCTTTCGTTCCTATCGATTATATTCATAGATATTTACATATTCAGCAGTCGAAAAGTGAAAGGCTGGCTATTTTTTGTCACAAACAATTTTGTAAACTGCACCATAATTTAAACCTACGTAGCAAAATACCGATTATCAAATTCACATTCTTTTGTTTAATACGCAATTGCACAACAACTGGAACATAAAACGGAGTGCACTGAGACACCAGCCAATCAAAAGGAGATAGAAGGCAGGTTGCAAGTGATAAAGTTTGAAGCTGTAATATCCATCAAGCGGGTGAACGATAGCTTTTCTCCGAGCGCTTAATTTACCTCTTCCCTTGGGATGATAATTCAGACCAGCTTCAAAGAAACGAGTAATAAATTCATTAACTCGCATCATAAGTAGGTCGGCATGAAACATTACCATATCTAGGCCGGTGAAGTAACATACCCCGTCTTCTAACCTGCACAACAAGGGTTCAGAATTCTCACCAACAAAAGAACCAAGATCTTACTTTATTTCAGCATTCGAATCCATCATCAGAATTGACAAATTTTCTGATATTTTGCACAGTCCACACAAAACTTATATGAAGGACAATTTGCAATATTTCGTTGTAACTTTGTTAATTCCGTTTCATCACCTCGCTCGAAAATGTAACTGTATGCTGGTGGGAAGGCAGATGCCCAGATGTTGGTCAACGAACTTGACGGTGGCTTGTACGTTGCCATTCCAACGTGCTTTATCGACCAACATTTGTAGTCGAAACGAAAGCAAACACAATCGATAAGTTCAGAACTAAGCACATTTCCACAGGGAGTATTCGAAAGATGCTGCTCCATCTTGGATATTTGACAGAACACGGTACATACCAGCGGATACGCGTCATGTGGTAGGGATTTGTGGAATCAAAATATTATACTGACAAAATATCTGTACCGAAACCACCTAAAGCTATATAAATTTCCTTTGAAAGGTTAGCACGAAATATTTTAAATGTCATTTTAGGAACATACGGTTTAAGGTCATGAACTAGCTTTATGTTCATTTTTTCAAAAAACCTCCTTTAGTAACTGATACTCGAAACCGTGTACATCCTCCAAAATACTACCATTTAAAAAATTGCGTTGAATGTAAATTAAATTAAAACTCGCGTTTGCGTTCCTTAAAAATGTTTTCATAGGACTTCGGTTTGGTTGTTTCTGATCTTTCGTGGAAAAAAGTAAGTGTTCTTGGTAAATTGCCCTTGTGCAGCAATAACCCAACTCTCCAGTAGGGTGATATCATTCACCTCAGTACAACGGTCTGAACTCTGGCATGGTAACCATGTGTACAACTCAAACTTCATGTTTGATTCTACATTATTAAATTTTTTCGGACTTCTATACACTTTATCTATAGCACAATGTTCTTGGTTACAATAATGCAGTTGTAAATTCTAAATTATGTTAAATAATCAAATATGTTCGTTTGTTACAAAATTGAGAATTCATTTGCTCCAGCCACAACAAATTTAGTCTCGGAATTCCATATTCTTGTAAATCTGAAAGTTTTTCATCTAATCCATTAATTTCAACCTTAATTTTTATATTCCCATCTGGTATTAATTTAATGTAACAGCCATCTCTATCTACGAATTTCGGTTTTTCGGGTATGCTAATATTACTTACTTACTTACTTACTTACTTACTCCATGGTGCAGAGTCCTTCTTGAGAAGCTAACTGGTTTGCAGCTAGACAAGAAATTCCCGGCATTTTATGGAAACCGAAAGTTCATTAACGCACTCACAAGCGTCCGCCACCTGTCTCTATCCTGGGCCAATCCAATCCAGTCCACATACCCACATCCCACCTCCTGGACATCCATCCTAATATTATCCACCCATCTACACCTAGGTCTCCCCAGCGGTCTCCGTCCCTTCAGTTTCCCCACCAAGACCCTATACGCCCCTCTCTCCTCACACATACGAGCCACATGCCCAGCCCATCTCATTCTTCTCGATTTTATCACCCGCACAATATTGGGTGAAGTGAACAGATCACTTAGCTCCTCGTAATGCAGTCTCCTCCATTCCCCCGTTACCTCGTCCCTCCTAGGTCCAAATATTCTCCTCAACACCATATTCTCAAACACCCTCAGCATCCTTTCCTCCCTCAATGT
>Ga0136643_10019934_pt1 | contig 10135 bp, 3 predicted proteins | sample TergutLab28metaG_FD_96883 | JGI IMG/M metagenome (GOLD analysis project Ga0136643, IMG submission 96883) | Labiotermes labralis P1 segment gut microbial communities from Petit-Saut dam, French Guiana - Lab288 P1 (version 3) (version 3) | ecosystem: Host-associated > Arthropoda: Insects >... | reverse complement strand
TCAGTGAAGTAGTCCTGATCAACCAGGACAGCATCGCCTCTGCCTTGGTTCGTTATGAAGACATAGTTGTGGTCATCTAGTGTTTTCATAACATCAGCGTAGTTATTGCGAAGGTCTCTCGATGGCCTAACTTGTGTTTTTAGCATAAAATCACGCCCCTTATATTTCTTGATAATATTGTATCACAATATGCCTACATTATGCAAGAGAAATATTTAGCCAGTTACACTTACTCCATCGTGCGTTGTCTAAGGGAGCGAAGTGATAAAGCCTCGCTCCCCTACAGAACACATTACTACACTCTAATTTCAGCACCCATCCGCCGTAAAATCCTACCGACTGTAACATGATTACAGTCATACGCTCTCGCAATCTCACCCATGCTCATGCCAGATTTGTATTTCTCAACAAAATCTTCCTTTTCGGCTTGGGTAAAAGGTTTGCGGTTCGGTTTACACTTGTAAATGCAAAATAAACGCAAACCACAAAAACCACGCAATAAAGGCAGTTTACCTATATTGGAATAAAAAATAATGGGGTGCTAATCTAAAGTGCATCCCTTTTTTGTATAGAAGGCACCGGCGCAATCGGGTAGGGACGCAAAGTGTAGAACTCCCAATTTTTCCATGGAGGGTGGTGGAAAATGAGCAGACACCTGAGCAATGACAAGATGGATTTGCCAAGTGGCTCTTGAAGATGCTCTTGAAACCTATCTTATGGGCTTTGAGGATAAAGATTCGGCCATGTACGGCGGGGCAAACAATGTAGCTTTGATGGTTAATGAAATATATCAGCGATATATATTATGAGGAAATAACATCATGTAAAGCGAACAAAACAGCGACACATAAAGTACAAAGGAGACTCTTGCCATGATTTACAACGGCCCTATTTTCGACAACCCGCGGATTGACCTTTTTTGGTGGGCGCTGGTAGTGCTTTGGCTTACTGCTATCGTAGGATATGTGGCAATATCCTATATGATTTATATGTCGATTTCTATGTCGCCTTATCACCCATTAGCCAATGCGACACCCTCTGAAATTCTTTTTCCTATGGTGATTCACGACTTTCCGTTATCAATCCTTCCTTTGACCGTGATGGCCGGCGGTTCAATGGGCATAACCATTCTTGGCCCTGCCGTATACCGCTCTTTGCCAAGTGTGTACTTGCTTACTGATGATGAGCAGGAAAGGGAGGTTTTGCGCAGGGCAAGGTTTCGTGTAATGACAGTTATTTTGCTCATTGGCCATTGCCTCTTCTGGTTGACCATGGTATACTTGTTCTTAGAGGTGGAAATCTTTATGAACTTTTTGAGTGTGTTGCATGAAGCCATTGTTGCAATAATTGCAATTGCAGGTATTGTTGCAGTAATGATATCAACTTTCTACAGATTTTCTCAAGTAAAAAAGTATGGCATACCTTTTCGGGTGACTGCAAACAGCTTTTGGGATTTGGCTGATGTTTTTATTATCTGCGTCATGCTTTTGGGCCTTAACATAGCTCTGCCCTTGTGGGCGGCTTTTTCGGATATATCCCATGCAGCATCCCTTGGGGTGATAGCCACTTCTCTTTTTATCGGCGGCGCTTTCTTATTTTGGACATTTTTCTCTTGAGCTAAGCTGCTAGACGCTTTTGAAAAGGAGAGCATAGGCAGACGCCTTTCTATCTTCTGGGGTATCCTCCTTATCTTGGCGGCCGGATGCTCGTTTGTCTTGGCTGTCCTAAACATGGATATATACTACAGTGTGGCAGTATCCCCTTATGGGTTGTTTGATTATGAAACAGGCAGGGTGAATCTTACCCAAATGCAATTGGTATTCTTTTTTGGCTACGCAACCCTAATATTAATCGCATGTGTAAAGACTGTCGCAAATAGAAACATTCACCAAAACCAAACACTGGGGGCATACAAAACCCCTATGACAATTGTACATAACAACAAACTGTACATAGTTGTATCCAGATACAGCAAAAGCGAGTGGATACTGGTGCCATGCCATTGGCCTAAAAAAGATGCGGCGGCTGGGAGCAAAAGTGAAGGCCGGGGCAACAGCAAAGACCGGGACGACGGCGTTTTGCGTTTTAAATATGGCGAGTTTATGCTCCTGGACATTAAAGGCAAGCAGATTGTACAGAAGGAGTATAGAGAAGTGATGCGGGCAAAATAGGCCGGTCTGGCCAAAGCAAGTCAAAGCAAGCCACTGCACAATCAATAAATATGATTGTGCTTTTTATATGTCTCAAAATATAAATAAGCGCGGGAGGACTATTGTGATTTTTATTGCGACTGCAAGAAAAACAAATAGAATAAGGGATGAAACAGGCGCAAGCTGCGGCTTGCATAGGGCAATACCAACATTGCAACACAATGAAATGTACATTTCAAGGAAAACAAAGCAGGGCATTTGAGCTTTGGCCATGCTATAAGGGAAACGAGGCCGCCCATGTATGTTTGATAAGCCGAGGATGGATGGCCTTGAAGATGGCGCTGTTATATGTTATCATCAGTAAACATTGCTGCCAACAAACACAATGCCGCACTTATCAACCACACACTAAGCCCGGAGGGGATTTTCATGAACAACAAAATCATCTACAATCTTTCTTTGTATGGTGATATGCGGGAAGCGGGAGAACGGTATTTATCATCGCTGTGATGATGGGCGTTAAAAATATGAGAACAAAACAAAGGGCGGTGACGAACATAAGACTATCGCAGAAAGTTGAATTAGTTATAGGGATACTCAAGCAATGCCCGGAAGATGCGCGCTTTTATCAAAGCCTTCTTGATGAAGCCGAGGCCCAAAAGGTGAACTTGGAGCATGAGTTAGAGGGTGTCGGAGTCTTAAACCGCCAGCCGCCCAAGTTTGACCAGCGGGCTGTTCTTGCCACAAAGCTACAAGCCGCTCTTGTGCAGCGCCGCAAGGCCAAAGACGGCATAAGGGCAAATGGGCCGCTATTGGACTTTGTTGTTTCAGAGCAGGGCATAAGGGCTATTAACCAGCTTAGCCAGACATTGGGGAAGCTTAGGGATGTGGAGAAGAAGATGGACGGCAGGGTTTTTAGAGAGCGTGTAGCCGGGCGAGAGAAGGCAGAAACGGAGCAGAGTCGGAATATTGATAAGCTGATTAAGGATTATAAAAAGAAGAGAAGGATGAAGTATTGAGTATTAAAAGAAAAAAGAAGGAGTTGACGCCATGGTTAATACGGCTAAAGACATCATAGCAAACCTCCACACCAAAAGAGATGAGACCCTTTCGCAGATTGTGTCGTCGGTTGAAGAGTACAGAAAATATCTTGATTATTCTTCAAGGATGTTTAAGTATCCTTTTAAAGATGTTTTGCTGATGTACTCCCAAAGCCCTGATGCCACCGCCATTGCCGGAGTCCACAACTGGAGCAAAGTTGGGCGCAGAGTTAAAACCGGGGCCAATGTTATCCGTATACCAAGCCATGTTAACCCGAGGCTGTATGAACGTTATTACGACATAGCAGACACATTCGGCAAGGACTTTACCGGTCTTGCCCGATATGATGTGCCGCAGGATGCAAAGCCGGCGATAATGGCTTATTTTGGGGCAGGGACGGCGCAATCAGAACCGGGCCGGGCAGAACCTCTAGAAACAACATCGCCCCATGACGGCAACATACAAAACTTTGACGCGAACTTTGCCCGCATCATAGAGCAGCGCACAAAAATATTGTGCAAACCTGTTGCATTGTCTGCTATGGCCCGATATGGCAGCGGGCAAAGCCAAGGCCAAGGCCAAAGACAGAACCAAGGTCGGAGCCAAGGTAAAAGTATGAACACGGGGCAAAGCCAAGGTGAAAGTATGAACATGGGCCAAAGCCAAGCCACAGATGAAGTCTTGTCCAAAGCGGTTAACAGCAACGACTTCTGGCGGTTGGTAATAGAAGGCGCTACATATGCCGCTTGTCAGAAGTTTGGGGTTTTGGGTGTCGAAACAGACCTCGATAGCGGCAGCGAAGCAGACTTCAAAGCAGACTTCAAAGCCCTAGAGCAATTCAAAGGAAAAACAACAGCATCCCTTTTAGGCATGACCACACATAGAGTCGCCGCTGATGTTATTGCCGAAGTTGCGAAGGATATTGAGGCGGTTAAGAAGGGGCTGGAGCGGCCGCAACAACCGCATCAGTCGCAGCAGCTACATGAATCACCGCAACAACCGCAGCAGCAACATCAGCAACCACAGCACCCACCAAAGGAGGGCAATCATGAGCAGACATCAGGGCATACTGGGATTTGGGACAGGGACGCAAGTTTTGTCCCAGATTCAAGACTTGGAGCAAAACCCACACGCAAAGCTACTCAACTGGTACTTAACACTGTCCCCGACCTGCCGCCTGAAATTCTTCACAACCCGGATATCGGGAGAAGGGATGCTGCAAGACCCGACGGCACAACAACTACTGTCGGGCCTGTCGGACTTAGTGGACAGCAAGAGACTGACAATAACCCCGCAAGAGATACAGGGCCTGGAGATGCTGGCTCTGCCCATGATACAGGACTACGAGGGCAGCGCTTACTGGCCCATGACCACAATGCGGCAGATGATAGAAGAAAAGCTGGCGGCCAAGGGCATAGCGGAAGAGGAATGGGAGATGCATTTGACAGCCCGCATGAAAAGGGCCTTGGAGAACAATCCCGACCTGGACAAAGAGATGAAGGGCTTTCTTTACGAAGAGTTTCTGGGGCTGCTGGAGCGGGAGAAGCTGGCGCCGGCCCATATGAAATACGGAATGATGTGGATGGACTTTATGGAGCAGACCCATCCCGACAAATGCCCGGTTCTGGACAGCCGGTGGTGGGAGGACATCCGCAAAAAGTCTTGGGAAGTGGCGGTAGAGGCCAAGCAGATGACAGAGGAGCTGGAGAGCCGGTACGAGGAGAAAATCCCGGCCCCGGACAATTTGAGCTTCATAGAGCTGGCCCGGCACAAGAACGCGGGGAGGGCATACGCCCGGGAGATAGTTTTGCGGGAGGTGGTGTACAAGAGCAGATAAGGGCAGAAAGGGCAGAAAAGGCAGAAAGAGCAGAAAGAGCAGGGAGTAGTGAAGATGATACAAGTGGTGCAATCACTGCTGAGTCTGACGATTGGGATGCATTTGTGTTAAAGATTGCGGAGGGTGCCGCGGATTACAAGGGGCCTTTTGTGGTTATTGGGTTTAGCGAACATCCGGGACTTAATGGTTATAACAACAGGCTGGATGGGGCGGTTGGCGGTGGTGGTGTGAAAGATGCGGCTGGCGGTAGTGTCGGCAAAGATGGTGCAGTCGGCGGCAGTGCAAGTGGGCGCGCCATATACGCAAGCGCCGCCAGCCAGGCTTCTTTTGAAGATGCAGACAGCGCCATCAGGCAGATTGAAAGCGACATATGGCAAAGGCGGGGGAGCGGGGATAAGTCGGCAGAGGGTTATTTTAAAACTTATGGCATGATTTTTTATAAGAACAATCCCGCAGACACACAGCTGTCCACTTATGATTTTCAGTATGATATTGGAGATTATCGGGGCAGTCAGTCGGGCTTATATAACCACATTAACAACTTTTGGAACAGCGTGGAAAAGGGTTTACAGGGCATTGGCCCCGGAGCGGCCAGCGCAAAGCAGCTGTACAGCCGGGCAGATGTGAACAATGTGCGCCATATGCTGAATGTTTTGCGGGGTTCGGGGTTCGGGCAAGAAGGTTCAAACTCCGGCAAGTCCGGGCAAACCGATTTAAACATCGGTAGCTATGGGCAAGCCGATGGCGCCGCCCGAGAAAATATAACCCCGGATGCACAGCCGGATTTTGAGGGAGATGAAGACGAGGCGGGCCAGGCGGGCGGCCATGGGGGCGGTGAAAGCGGCAGTCACACAGACCATGGCGACGTTGACAACAGCAGTCACACAAACCATAAAGCCGCCCCAGCCTTCACCATCAAATCCGCAAAGGACATAGGCATGGACATTGGCGGCACTACCAAGGCCAAGTTTATGCAAAACTTAGAGGCCATTGCCGCTTTAAAGTTCATAGAAAGTCAGGGCCGAACGGCGACCCCCGAAGAGCAGAGCGTCCTTGCAAAATACAGCGGCTTTGGCGGCATACCCCAGGTCTTCGACGAAACCATAGCCGCCTGGACTAGTGAGCGCATGGCTCTTAAAAAAATCGCTACAAACGAAGAATACAAGTCCCTTAGCGCCTCTGCCCTTAATGCCCACTACACACAGCCCGAAATTATCAAGGCTATGTATAAGGGCCTTGCGACCATGGGCTTTAAAGGCGGCAGTATCCTGGAACCCTCCATGGGTTGCGGCCACTTTTTCGGCGCAATGCCGGAGGAGATGGCTAACAGCGAAAACACCAGGCTCTACGGCGTTGAGCTGGACGAGTTAACAGGGCGCATTGCAAAGCAGCTCTATCCCCATGCCAACATTGAGATAACAGGCTTTGAGCGTTCAAATACCCCGGACAACTTCTTTGATGTAGCCATAGGCAACATCCCTTTCGGCAACTATGGCGTCCATGACCCTGCCTTTAACAAGCATAGCTTTATGATTCACGACTACTTTATTGCAAAGTCCCTGGAAAAAGTCCGCACAGGGGGCATTGTCGCCTACATAACATCCAGCGGTACCATGGACAAGGGCAATATCTCTGCAAGAAAGTACATAGCGGAGCGGGCAGAGCTGTTGGGGGCTGTCAGACTTCCCAACACGGCCTTTAAGCAAGGGGCCGGGGCCGAAGTGACAACGGATATTTTGTTTTTGCAAAAGCGCAGCGGCATACAGGATGCTTCCAAGGAAGATTGGGTGCATAGCCAGAGGTCAGGGGTTAGAGGCCAGAAGTTAGATGGCGAGGCTGTTGGGGTTGCTATCAACTCCTATTTTATTGCCAATCCGCATATGATGCTGGGGGAGATGACGCAGATATCGGGGCGTTATGGCATGACGGCGGCTTTGCTGCCTTTTTCTTCTGATAATAGCGGCGGCCATGGCGGTAAACACAACGGCAGTCAGGAAGCCGGCCAGCCTTTATCCTTGGAGCAACTCTTAAACGAAGCCATACAGCATCTGCCCCGGGATGTTATGAATAGGTATGGCAATTATGGAGGGGTTAATTATGATGGGGTTACAGGAGTTGATGGGATGGAGGGGCTTGAAGGAGCGGAACATAGTGACGTCACCATCCCTTCCAATAAAACCACCATCCCCGCCGACCCCAACGTAAAAAACCACTGCTTTGCACTGGTGGAAAACAGGCCATACTACCGCACAGACGCTGTTATGAACCTCGTTACAGGGCTTGCGGGCAAAAAAGAAAAGCGCCTGGCGGACTTAATATCCCTGCGCAAGCAAGTCCGCCATGTTATAGATGTACAACTGGCGAACTGCTCCGACAAAGAGTTATTGCAAGAACAAGAAAAGCTGGGCCATGTCTACGACGGCTTTGTCAAAAAATACGGCAGTATTAACTCTGCTTACAACCGTAACATCTTTGGGGAGGACGCGGAATATGCCCTTGTGTCCTCTTTGGAGGAAGTCCATAAAGCCCATAAAGCCCATGGAGTTCATGGAGAAACAAAGCAGATTATTAAAAGCGACATCTTTTTTAAAAGAACCATTGTGCCTTACAGACAGGCCGAAAGGGCAGACACCGCCCAAGAGGCCCTGGCCATATCTTTGTACGAAAACGGCAGGGTGGACATCGGCCACATTGAAAGGCTGGCAGGCAAGACTTTCGCAGAAGTTGTGACAGACCTTCAAGGGCTTATTTTTAAAAATCCTATGCGAGATATGCTGGAGGCCGATACTCCGGGCAATAATATCAGCCGCGAAAACATCCTGTACAAAAACTGGGAAACAGCAGACGAGTTTTTGTCAGGGGATGTAGTGCGTAAGCTGGAGTTTGCGCGGAGCATGGCGGGTCAAGATTATGAGGGCAAAGACCTCTACGCCCAAAACATCCCCGCATTAGAAGCTATGCAGCCCATTCCGTTACAAGCCCATGAAATTGACGTCAACATAGGTGCAAGCTGGATAGACCCCGGCTATTACAAGGACTTTATGATAGAAACCTTAGGCCTTGAAGGCAGATGGCAAAAAGACCGCATTGCAGTCAGCTATCTTGACCATACCAACAGATGGGCTGTAAGCGACCTTAACGACAACAGCGTGGCCGCCATTCAAACTTACGGCACAAAGCGCATGAGCGCCTATAGGCTTATGGAAAGGACATTAAACGGCCAGCAAGTGGAGATAAGGGACAGCATCACTACAACAAATGCCGGCGGCAAGACTGTTATAAAGCAAGTTATAAACCGGGATGAAACCATTGCGGCGAAAGACAGGCAAAGGGCTTTGAACGACGCCTTTAGAAAGTGGATTTTTGATGAACCCGCCAGGCGCACCACACTCACCGGAAAATACAACCGAATGTTTAATTACGAAAGAGCCAGAGAATATGACGGCTCTTTTTTATGTTTTGCAGGAATGAACCCGGCAATAGCTTTGAGAAAACATCAAAAAGACGCAGTGGCCAGAATCCTTTTCGGCGGCAACACACTTTTGGCCCACACAGTAGGTGCCGGAAAAACTTACACTATGGCCGCAGCCGCTATGGAGATGCGGCGTTTGGGCCTGGCTAACAAGCCATGCTTTGTAGTGCCTAACCATCTTGTAGGCCAGTGGTCGAATGAGTTTGGAGAGCTGTATCCCGCGGCAAACATTCTCACAGCCGGCAAAAATGACTTTACAAAGGAAAGAAGCAAGCTATTTATGAGCAAGATTGCCACGGGGGACTGGGATGCTGTAATCATCCCTCAATCGTTCTTTGAGCGCATCCCTGTGTCAAACCAGCGGCAAACCGCCAAGCTTAACAGCGAGATTGACCAGGCCAGAAGCTATTTAGAGGAAATGAAATGGCAAAAAGGCAAGGACGCAAGATGGAGCCAAAAGCAGATGGAGGCCAGCCTGAAAAAGCTGGAAGTTAAATTACAGGAAATCGGAAGCATAAAACAGGACGGCTTGATAAACTTTGAAGACACCGGCATAGACGCCCTCTTTGTGGACGAAGCCCATGCCTATAAAAACAAAAGCATCTTTAGCAAAAAAAGCCGCATTGCGGGCCTGGTGCTTAACAGCACCACAAAGCGCACAAAGGACATGGAAATGAAAGTGGAGTATGTGAATGAAGTTAATAATGGGGAGAAAAATGTGGTGTTTGCGACAGGAACGCCCATATCCAACTCCATGGCAGAACTCTACACAATGCAGTCCTACTTGCAGCGGGCCAAGCTAAAGTCCATAGGCCACCATCACTTTGACAACTGGGCGGCGGACTACGGCAGGGTTGTTTCGCAAGTAGAGCTATCCCCCGACGGCAAAACTTTCAGGACAAAGGAGCGCTTTAGCCAGTTTAACAATGTGGCGCGGATGATGGCTACTTTGCGCATGGTGGCGGACATTAAGACCCGGGAGATGTTAAACTTGCCTGTGCCGGACTTGCGGGGCGGCAAACCCTCTATAGTCAGTGTTGATGTAAGCGAAAGCCAGCTGGAACTTGTTAAGGCGCTGGTTAAGGCTTCGGAGTTGATTGGCAGAGGGCTTATCAAGCCCGAAGTTTACAACATGTTGGTTGTGACCCACCATGGCTCTTTAGGGGCTTTGGACATGCGCACCATGGATGTGGGGGCTTTTAAAAGGCTAAACAGCATATGCGTTGGCAAAACAGGCGAAGACCTTGGTGTTGACTTTGACAAGCTAAAGACGGAGGACACAGAAGGCAGTAAAGTTAACACTTGCGTGGACAAAGTATATGAAATTTATAAATCTACTGAAAATGATAAGCTAACCCAAATGATATTTTGTGACCGCTCTACTCCTAAGAATGTGGGTGATGGTGATGGTGATGGCAATGGTGGTGGCAATGGCAAACACAAAGCAGCGGCCTTCTCCGTTTACGTTGACATCAAAGCAAAGCTTATTAACAAAGGAGTAAAAGAAAGCGAAATTGCTTTTATCCACGACGCCAAGACCAATGAGCAAAAAGAAAAAATCTTTGCAAAAATGCGCACAGGGGAGATACGCATTCTGTTAGGCTCTACCCAAAAGATGGGTACAGGCACAAATGC
>Ga0136643_10019932_pt1 | contig 10136 bp, 8 predicted proteins | sample TergutLab28metaG_FD_96883 | JGI IMG/M metagenome (GOLD analysis project Ga0136643, IMG submission 96883) | Labiotermes labralis P1 segment gut microbial communities from Petit-Saut dam, French Guiana - Lab288 P1 (version 3) (version 3) | ecosystem: Host-associated > Arthropoda: Insects >... | reverse complement strand
TGGTGTGTAACGCTGTGTAATGGAGTAAGTCCAGTTGGTGTGTAACGCTGTGTAATGGAGTAAGTCGAGTTGGTGTGTAACGCTGTGTAATGGAGTAAGTCCAGTTGGTGTGTAACGCTGTGTTATATTCCTTAGAGCGATTTACAATTGATAAACCCACTATAATTAACAACTAAGTTTGTATTCGGAACGACACACAACAATTCTGGTGTTTTTAAATTAGTTATTTAACAACGCTATGAACTGTTAACTTTATACAGCTTTGGTGATTGACGAATGAATGAGCATGGGGCATTGGTGCGATGATACTGACAGGGGAAAACCGAAGTGCCGGGTGCGAAACCTCTCCCAGTGCCACATATCTCACAAGGACTAACCAGGGATAAAAACTCGTGTCTCTGCGGCGAATGGTCGGGAACTGACCCCCTGGGACATGGATCGGCCTAACACATTTTCTAAACACTCTTTTACGTGTTATGTTTAGTGCTGTACAAAATGGCTGTCTTCTTATTTAGGCAGTTCTCACTGTTTCTGATTACAGCACAAGTCACAGAAACACATCGATGTATCAAGATGCATCTTCATTTTTATTTTCGTTGTTATATCGCGCATGTTGTCGAGTTACTCAATTATTATACCAACTACTGCACATATATAAAATGTATATATGTGCAGTAGTTGATATAATAATTGAGTAATGCATCTCCATTTTTCCTTAATGCCCGGCACTGGACGGCAGTCAGTAATCAGGTATAGACTGCGCGCCGTTGATCTCGGAGTAAGAGGTGAGAGGTCCAGCGGATATCAGGATGGGCCACGCGGTGACGGACCGAAATGTGCCTCACCCATAGAGGGATCAAACCCCTTCCGATCTATCATTTAGCCCATAGCCTGGTCACTAACGCAACTGAGTTATCTAGACATGGTTCCAGATTGATCAACTTAGTGCACTAATTACAGTATATTGCATCGCTTGGATCTAAATCTTCTGCATAATGTACGGTTCTGCATTAAAACGTGAACGTATATCGTTTTTGGTATGCTGATTGGAACAAACCTCATCCGCCATTGTGGTTCGATTGTGGCGCTCTTGCAGCGTTGCTCGTGCGGACGAACCACAAACTAATTGTTTATGTGCAACAGATATGTGTCTAATTATCGCCGGAACAAGTCAAAGGCCGGCTTGACTGCCGCTAAGCGCTGGCGGCAGATGCAGTTCAAACATGTCGACGATTGGAACACAACGAGACTGAGGGAGAGGCTACAAGCAGAAGGTCCTGACCGCTGCGGTGTTCTGGTGTACCGCTGTGCTGTGCGGTTAATGGATAGTAACGTTTCGGAAGAATATATTGCCTCCATCTTCAAGGCTGATGTGAGTGGAGTCATAAAAGGATTAAAACCCAGCCGTCACTATATGTACCGCACAGTGGTCACTATATGTACCGCACAGTGGTCACTATGTACCGCTAGGTTCAACATTCAACAATTCCACGTTCAGCCCACACAGCTGTATTTATGTGTTTTGTGTGGATCTGAGAACAAACAGCGATTATTTCCCTACACAAAATTAACTGACTGGTTTTTATAATCGAGACGGAGTGTGTTTACTGCGCGGTACGGACTGAGTATTTAAATGTAATTTGGGTTATATGCTTTATATCGATCACAGAACAAACAGCGATTATTTCCCTACACGACATTAACTGACTGGTTTTTATAACTGAGACGGAGTGTGTTTACTGCGCGGTACGGACTGGGTGTTTACATGTAATTCAGGACAATTTTCGCCTTAAGGGCCGCCCCATGCCACACGCAGGTAGTCGCCGCCCGCCTCCCACCGCGGAGGCGAGGGTTCGATCCCAGATCAGTTTATATGAGATTTGTGGTGAACAAAGTGGCACTAGGACAGGGTTTTCTCCGGATACTTCACGTTTCCCCTGTCAGTATCATTCCACCAATGCTCCACACTCATCTGCCGTCTTCTACTTGTTGCTCTCAATAGGAAAATAAATTTTAAAAAGGCTCTTTCGGCTTCTGAAGAGGACGGGATGGAAAAGTACTTTCACTTTCTCTTTGGAAGGTTAATTTTCATACTGAATGCAGGCATGTCGGCGCCATTCACATGACTCACCATACCGACACCCACAGTTCATGTATGTTATCCTCACATATGTGTAACATGCACGGTGTTGGTCAGCTTTCGGGTTTCACACCGTCCAAGAGCATGTGATTTTTCCGACGTTTCGGAAGTATCTAACAGTATCTGCGGGAGCGCGGAATATCATTCAGTTGGATGTTCAAGTCTTAGGAAGGAAGGAAACACGTCGATGTCAAGATGGAGGCCGTACCTTCTTCGTAAACGTCCGAACAAACCGAACACATCACGTCAGCAATTAAACATTCATAAACCTTGATACAGGTGAACATGTGACGTCACACGCATATTCTGCTTTCAGTTTCCCTCAGCTGAACTTTGAGCAATGGAATCTCTGCTGTAACAAGGTGTGCAGTTCACAGTAACTCATGTTTTACTGATCTCCGATATAAATTACCCACATCATAGCTTTGTTAGGGTCTTTGTTATGACACTGTATTGGCTGCAGGCATCTCTGCTTGTAAGGGCTTTACTGTCGAAACATTTTAATTAAATGAGATAGCAAACAATTCATTGTTGTTCTCTTGTACAAAGATCCAATTGAGGCTACAAAATTTATTTGTTTCTAGATTAAATTCCCTTCTTTTCTCGGCAAGTTTCCGAATAACAAAATAAATCAATAAATTTAGTCTATAGCGCGAATGATCACATCGTGGCGCGCGAGAAGCGTGCTGCACGTTGGTTGGTTGAATGAAGCACCGAGCCGACCAACATGAGATCTGTGTTGTACAAAGTGACAGTAGGACCGGTTTTGTGTCGAAATACATCTGTTTCTGCCTGTCAGCATCAATCCGCCAATGCTCTATACTCAGCTTCATCATAGGGCTACTCTTGTCAGAAGGACAAGCGGGCGAAGGCTGGAAACCTCCAAACAAATAACGCTCTTTCCTATTTGATGTGTGTTGGACTGTGCATCATTGTGATAACTGAAGAATAAGAACCAACTAGATGCTACTTATTATTTTATCGTATTTCTTATAAGCTCAACATGTTTCGGGCGCTACTATGCCCATCATCAGGAGCTCACGACTATAATGTAGATTGCCACATTGGTCGTTTCGTTCTTGGTTTGTTGTATGTTGGAGGTAAGGTGCGGGAAGGCTGGAGTAGTGTCCTGCAGCCTGCAGCCCGGACACTAATCCAGCCCACCCGCACCTAACTTCCAACCAACAGCATAACAAGAACGAGACGACCAATGTGGCAATCAACATTATGGCCGTGAGCTCCTGATGATGGGCATGGTAATGCCCGAAACATGTTGAGCCTATAAGAAGTACAATAAAATAATAAGTGGCATCTAGTTGGTTCTCATTCTTTAGCTCTTTCTTATATCAGGGAGCAACGGACAAAAACACGTTCACTTTGATTTTTGCCTCACATCAAGGCTTTAAAATCCCCAAAATATCAGCAATAAGAAATACCAGCTTCGGAATGAGGGCAATATGCCCTCGTGCATGATTGTCATCTGTAGCCTGAACCTTTCTTGGAAGATGACCATCTTTCATGACAGACATAATTCACATATAGAATAACAAGAATGATTAAAATGTGCTTTTGCGACACACACCATTATTCTTAACAAAACCCTAAACAACCCCTGAACCTGCCTTACAGGCCCTGAGCCTTCCAGGGGGCAGAGGCTCCTAGATTTAAATGCAATCGGCCTATGAAAGTGTTAAGGTTGCCAGCCCTACGCACCGGCCGCCTTCAACCCTAAGGAAATATTCCTGGTACTCATTTCTGCTAGAGGCTGAGTCAAACCCGGGGCCATAGTGCGGCCGGAAGGTTTACGTCGATGGAAAATTCCAATGACTCCATCAGGAATCGAACCTGCGACCCTTCCGACTTGCAGTATTTTGCTTCAACCAACTCTTACAAATTAAAATTAATAGAGTCTACATGTTTCGGCTAGCTAGTTAGCAATCGTCAGGTTGAATACAAAGAACATAAAAATGGGGCTATTTACAGCTGCAGTAACTGATTTGAAATCTCAAATTTGGAACTAGAATGTTGATGTAACGAATATGTGAAAAATTGTAGGCAGCCTGTAGAGTAATAAGTTTCAAAGTTACAAGTTATTCTTGTGACTAAACTTATTTATTGTAAACTTACAATATGTGTTCAGTCAACACAACAAACATTAGAAAATTAATGTGTTACCGCAACATGTTTCGACTCCAGAGAGTCATTATCAGGCTGAATATTTAAGAACCATTAAATACATATTCTTTATAGTGCTGTACATGTACAGCACTATATAAACACATATTGTAAGTACACAATAAATAAGTTTAATTCTTTATAACACAACGGGATGATTTACTTTAGATATTCCTCTGATGTTTTAACACAGTGGGGATGAACTGCCGTTCAAGGTCAGCATTGTCGCAGATTGACAAATAAGTAATGGAAATAAAGACGACAAGCCAGCACTAAAGAGATACCTAATGCACAGGGTACATCACAGACATAACTGTCTCTCAAACGTGCTTATTGGCCACCCTCAAATAAATTTTTGAAGAGAAATTCAAATGGTTTTTCTGAGGGCACCCAAAAAGGTGCAGGGCACAGGCACTCTTCCTGTTTGGACAAAATCCATACCCTGAAGGGGGAGAAGAAAAACAATCAGAAATATTAACTTAAAAAATGTAAATGGATAGGAAAATATCTTACGATTTATAAAAAATATTTGAAATGTCACTGAATTTGTCATTTCCTTGGTCTCCTTTACTGGCTGTCAAATGAAACTTTGTCACTTGTCCAAAGAAACAAACGTGCAATATCTGAAGCTTGCTTGTCGTAAAGCAAACCGACTTGTACAGACCGCCGTTACAATTCTGGTGCTTGAACGGCGGACTGCTGGCTGGAAGTCAACGTGCATCTGGAAGGTCCTGCGACCGGCCAACTCTATCAAGTTTTTCCTTGATGTTCTTCGTTCCTCGAGCAAATATCGAACAGGAAACACATACATCCGCGTTGCACTGCACCACTGTCATTCAGCCCTTCCAAAAATAACTTTAAAATTTCCACCCAAAAGCAGCCCCCCTCCAAACATAAATTCAACAAAATTCAGAACTGAACCCAAATGTTCAGTTCCTTACGACTGTTGAATTCTTCAACTCTCTACTTCCCATCACACTTCACTTACTCACTTCCACGCTCTCTACCTTGCCTCGAGCCTTCCTTTACCAGAAAGACAAGCCAGTACTGCCTGGGAACCAAATAGCAGTAAATTTCCTTTTGCCTTTCTGTACAAAAATATGTCCCACCTTCAACCCCCGTTTCTTATTCTTTGACATTTAACAACCTTCAAAAACCAATCAGTAAAAGCTCTTCATCCAATTTTTTCTCATATAAATTATGAATTCAGAATTGGTTACGTCACTGAAATGAATTCAACGCATTCAGAATAACTTTTACATCCACCTTGTTGGAACAGTTCCCGAACTTTTCTGGCGTTTGTAAATTGATCGTGGTGGATACTCTGCACTTCTACACATTCCAAATACGTAACAATGGCCGGCGTCAAAAGTGAACCTAATGGCATGTCGCACAGTTCAGTGTCACTTGCATGGGACTCGCCTATCAACTGGGCACATCGCATCAGCTAGATTGACTCTCGTTGTAAGTGCCACTAGATCAAATTCGGGTTCGAATATCCAACACTTTCGGCATCCTCACCAGCCGAATATCCAAATAACAGCAGAGCGCGTATCGTCTACAGTTCTGCAGTTGCGTTAGATCCATTACTCATGAATGGCTCATTCTAAGGCTGTTTAACTATTAATCAGGCGAAATAAAATAATGATTAATAAGTAAAGACATTCCCTTCTTCCAAAAATATCAGTATAAACTGAAATCAAACTCGGTCACTTTGAAAATGGAGGCAGTACGACGTAAAAAACTTGAAGGCGTATTTAAAAGCACGTTCATTCCTCGCAGAAAACACAATGTGTTTGCTTTACATAAGATGGGATTCTCCTGTTACGGAGACAATTGCAGCTTGATCTTACAAAGAAACGAAGCCGAAAAAGAAACTGCGGTGACACACCGAACTGCTTACCACTGTACAAGAGGTACATATATTTACCACCGTTCTGTGACGTAACCTCGAACATCCAATAACTGCAGTACCAATCTGACCACAACCACATTCACTACAGTACCCAACCTGCCACTCTAACACAGCCCCAGGAGCTGGCACACTGATGCCAGTAATGTTGAGGCAGCCATTTGGCATTCCGCACGGCAGCTGGACGCTCGTGGCCAACACACGCACACTGAGTGTCAGAAATGTACTTCGTAATTGCAGATACCGTGGGGCGCCGCACCGCGGTCAGGATACGGACTGGGCATCCGAGGAACCGCAGTTCGACTCACGGCTCAGACAGTAAATTTACATCTTCTCGAAAACGGTAACATCTTTTCTGGGGCCCACCTACCCTCCTGCTGAATATGTACCGATAAACCATACCTCACGCACAAAGAGACGAGGCCTTAAGCTCATTACTTACCCCTGTCTAAGTGAGGGTAAGAATGAATGGAGTTATACGTCCACTGTCCCATACCGCTTTACGACCTCCACAAAGACAACTCAGTCTTTAACTTTACAGTCCGGGACTTAACAATGTGACAGCAGAAGATAAGAAAATGTAGGGGAAATGTGACTTAGACAAGCGTGGTGCGCATTGCTTAGACAGTCGCAAAGCTGGGTCTCGAACTGTAGCTCAGTGAGCACATAAATACACACAGCGACGTCACGCTAAACCGGAAGGTCGGCTTTAAAACGTCTGCAGTGACATCTTATTTTTTTCACTTAATCCAGTAATCGGAATGCCAGAAAAGTGGGGGATGCCGAGAGGTTCGGATATGACACGTGATGTGAACAAACGGGACGGAAAAACATGGAGATGGAAACAGGAAATGGTCCGACTGCACCAGCAGCGAATATTCCTACTTCTTTCCTTGTCGGAATTTAATTTCCGCCATGATAGACTCAGCGGAGCTAAAACATGAGCTGCTGTGGAGCGACCGGTAGAGGGGAGGAGCTGCCGTGTGACGTGCGATGGGAAGGTTCTTATGAACAGAGGGCAGATGGGTTCAGGGTTTCGTGCGACTCACGGGCAAAAATAGGTGCATTTGACGCGCGACTGAGTGTCACTGCGGCTGGGCATTGGCGCAGCATAGACGGAGACACCGCCGGTGTTTTTGGAACCACGGGTCTTATTGTCACTACAGAACTGCAGCGGGTGAGGCCGGAACGTGAAGCTGAAATGTCATGTTTATGCAACCGGCTACGTCGCTGCTGCCTTTCTTCTAGTAGTCGTGACTTTTTTGTAGCAGAACAGTGAAACTGTGACACAAGTAACGTTGTCACTGAGCTATTCGTAAGATTTCAGCTTCCTAAAATGAGATACCGTGTACATAAATTCGGAGAAACGTGTTGCCTTGAACGTCTAAGTAGAGGAAGTAAGAAATTCTTCCGCAACGTCGAAATTACCCACCAGGCTGGCGGGCGTCACATCTGAGATCATTATCCTTCATTATCAGCAGATATAACTTGAGAGTCACAATAACATGCTATTGTAAACAGTTTAACAACACCCGCAGTATTTCGGGACGCGCAATGGGGAGTGGTGACCAGAGAACTGGACTGGACATTAAAGGATTCACTCGTTAGGTAACTGCCGGTAAAGTCTCTGAATTCTCTTCGGCAGTCTGCGTGGGCGGAAATGCTCAAGTGAGATGGGGAGGATATTAGCACGAAAGAACCAATCGAAATGGATCCACGCGGCTACAATGTGGGACCCAAGGATCGGGAAGGTGAATACTGGACTGCCGAAGACAGGTTGATAGGACGTGTTCAAGAAGACGATTGGTAAACAGGGGAAATACGAGGCACGAATCCGGTCATCGTGGTAGAAGATCCACAGCAGACGCCAGCCAAAAGGGAAGCACCTACCTGTCCAGGACTAACTCCACTGGAGGGGACTTCCGGAACCGTCCTTGACAAGCAGGAGACCTTTGCCGTAAGGGGATTTCTGGCTAATTCATTATTCATCCAGTACTCAATTATTCATTAATTATTCATACATTCATTCATTGAGAAAACTGACAGATTAGACAGGATTGTCCTTCAGGACTCGAACTGGGTGTTATATTTCTCCGAATTTATATGTTAATTACACCAGAACTGGGGTAATTTCGTCCAACGCCTGATATATAGGAACAAAAAGAGGCATTTGATAACTAAAATATAGTGTTCAATATTACAGCAGTTGGGTTATCTATATGTTATATAGTCGGTCGAGATCTTAACTTTAGGCCTGTAGAATAAAAAGTTGCGATCAGCACTGAAGAGACTGGTTCAAAAAAGGACAATATTTCTGGCATTTCAGGTACCAAATGGTGCCCCTTTACGTACGACAGATATAGCAATGTGCCGATTTTGGGCAGGTGGATGATTGGGCAGTCTGACTGTGCACTGCGCTGATATGGATGTTCACACGACTATGTCAGTTGTGACTCAGACTGTACTGGGACCGGATACTGCACAGTCAGTCGGTCAGTGTTAAGATCAAGTCTTCTGATACGTGCTGCCGTCTAGTTTGGTAGGCAGGAACCTCATGTCTTAAACTTCGGGAAAGAAGTGCCGCGAGATAATCACGACAGGAACGAAACAAGGAAATGCACCATGCGGGAGGGGGAGAAGCTTTTTAATTGACAATCAAGTAGAATCAAGTCAAGGTGTCCCTTTCCAAGCCATGACGGCAGGGACGCGGGCTTGTAACTCCACTCATTCTTAACATTGGCTCTCGATCGAAGTGAGTATTCGACGTCAGGTCCCGGCCGCTTTATCCCCAGGAAAGAACGCCAATAAACATTAAATAGGAAGGTGGATGAACACCAGGGTTGGTTTGAAAGTTCTGGAGAAGGTGGTATGTATAATTACCACTGTGTTTAAAGCGTTAGCGACGCAACAACCATAGAAGTACTTTCGATGCTTCAAGTAACAATAAACCCTTCACATTCTGATTTTAAATTAGTTAAACGAGTTAATTTCTTTGTGAATCCGTGATAGCTCAGTTCGTATAGTAACCAGATTACGGGTTGGACGATTCGTGATTAGAATCCCAACAAAGACAAGATATTTTTATGTTCCCCACAAGGCCCAGACCATCCGACCTCCTGTTCAGATGGTAACAGGGATTCTTCTAGGGGTTAAAGCAGCCGAGACTTGAGACAGATCATCCACCTCCATCTAGTACAGACGTTAAGAAGGAGTGGAGCTAAACCTCTGTTCCCCCAATCTGCCTTCATGGAGTGCACAAAGACAGCTTTAATTTGCCTTCGTATGTCGTAATTTCCTGTCATATTTGTGGAAAATTATAAAACCGAAATGACAGCTAAATGTAAATGTCACAGATAATGAAGATGAGCAGTGAGCAGTTCCGTTCATTCTTCAGACAGACTCGTCTAATGTAAAGTGTGTGAACGTTGCGTGCTGTAACTGTACACACCATATGTGTTCTGGAATGTTATGTGCACTGTGTGTCAGTACAGGAGGGTTGTGCAATGGCTGTATACAGATGGAGGTCAGACCCCTTAACAGCAGAAACCGCAACCCGCTTGCCACATTATTAGACTGTCTGTAATACAACTGAACAAGCTGTTCCCCGTTAATCTGTAAACATTGCAAAAGTACAGCAAAAGGCGCTAGAAAAAAGAAGCTCTTAAAAATGTGTGTGTGTATGGTGTGTGTGTGTGTGTGTGTGTGTGTGGTGTGTGTGTGTGGGGTGTGTGTGTGTGTGGTGTGTGTGTATGTGTGGTGTGTGTGTGTGTGTGTTTGTGATGTGTGTGTGTGTGTGTGGTGTGTGTGATGTGTGTGGGGGGGGTGTGGTGTGGGTGTGGGTGTGGGGGGTGGGTGGGGGTGGGTGGGGGGTGTGTGTGTGTGGGGGTGGGGGTGTGTGTGTGGGGGTGT
>Ga0136643_10019929_pt1 | contig 10137 bp, 8 predicted proteins | sample TergutLab28metaG_FD_96883 | JGI IMG/M metagenome (GOLD analysis project Ga0136643, IMG submission 96883) | Labiotermes labralis P1 segment gut microbial communities from Petit-Saut dam, French Guiana - Lab288 P1 (version 3) (version 3) | ecosystem: Host-associated > Arthropoda: Insects >... | reverse complement strand
TGATGTGTTAATAATGGTGGTTTGAGGGGTGGGTAGGGGGGGGTGGGGGGAGAGGTGGAGGTGGTTTGTGTGGGGGGGGGGGGGGGGGGGTGGACTTTTTTTTATTTTTCCAATTTAAACTGTTTTGTTACAGTGGTCTCTGGTTTGCTACGGTCCGAAGCCAGAGGAATTTGGGTTCATAAATTTGGGCTTGTCTCTTGCACAGAACATTTACTGATTTCCTGCTTGTTGGTCCACTTCTGCCTTCAAAATATTGCAACTGGATGTAGAAGGTAATGAGGTAGTAAGGGATTATAACCCTGTTATTTTTCCTTCAGTAGTGACTACTGTTATGAGATAAAACTGAACAGTGTTGAAGAATATCTATGACATTCTGGGATGCTCAGTTCCCCTTGCGTGAGGTACTGTTTGACGCGTTTCATTATTTTAACCTATTCCATCATCAGCTGCAATCAGATGAGAGAGGATAATCTGTATTTGTATTTGAACAAAGAAACAGTGTTTTGGGATACAGTTTGTCAATGTTTTTCTTTTCATTTAAATACATTCATACAATTAAATTATGCATTTAATACCATTCAAAAAAAATTATGAAAGAAATGGTATTTTTCCAAATAACTTCATGTACCACCAGTTGAAAAGCACTGCCCTACGACATCCTCATACCACAACTCACACACATATCAAATTCATTCTCCAACTATGAGCTCACAATTTCTTGATGTAGGCAATTTCGAACAAAAAAATGTAAAAAAGAAACAACTACACTTAACACATTGCCGTCGGGCTGGTCTTTTAATTAAATACCCCCTGGTGACCGGACGTTTTAAACACTTTTAATGTTCATTCCCATAACGTTTTGCAGGCTTATCTTTCTAAAATAAGGTTCAAGAGCGGTCTGTCTGCTTGTAACTTGAGATGCAAACATCCTGCATGTAGCTGACGATGACCTTGAAGCGATCAGTGTGTCAGACCAGCTCGAAAATGCGCGTGTTGGATGTCGTGTAAGAAAACGCAGAAATGCGGGGCCTGTCAACAACGTATGGGTGAGCAATCACGCATTTCTGCATGAGCCGACGGCAATGTGTTAAACCTAAACCAACAATGGTGGAAGCCATGATCAGCATGCAGACCCATTCTAGTAGGGACAGTGAGTGCAATAACAAAAACATCATACGCTACTTAACTTAATGCTACAAATATGTATACCGAATTTAGTACTGTATTTCCTAAGGTATATTCTTGACGACACATCTGGAACTGTAGTCAGTTAAAACATTTTGATGTTTTCTTCTGTGCTTTGCATGAGGTTATCCAAGATCATGGCATATGCAAGTTAAACTGACTACTCAGAAACTGATTATTTTCAAAGACAAAGGAAGAGAATAATTACTCAACATTGCACATAAAATCTAGGAATACTAAAATACAATGCATTCACAAACATGGTAATGGTGTATTTATTTTATATTGAAACTATACAGCTAGATAATCACAGCTGAAAAAAAAACCAACACAAACATCAAGACACTCACAAAAATCACACAGTTGCAACTAAAATCACAGCAGATATCTGTAACATTCTGGGCTGACTATCAATCAGTTGTATAATTTCTCTTCTACATGATCTAGCAACAGGATATGAAACAGAAATAAACAGGTTCTAATTCCTCATAAAAACAATTACCGAATTCAATGCTATGACACAGTGAGGAATGTCCATCAGGTAAGTCATAAACTGGAAATATATGTAATAATACTATTTTACAGAAATTTAACGTGTGCTACAATCACTGTAACTGGTAAATACGGCATATCCACCTAAATCTTAATGAAAAAATGATATACATTACATTTCTTGTAATGGAGTTCATACTGTCTTATATTATTATGACTCCAAATATTGAAACTACTACTTTTTACATTAGAAGTTATACTGAATCATGTGTTGACACTATGGTTATGAAGATTTTGTAAAAATGTACAAAATTCATTATGTTAAACCTCTCACAAATTAGAGTAGGAATGGTTGTTGCCACAGAAAATAAAGCAATTTAACCAAAGTGTCTTTATAACTAAACATGGCAGATAACATCAGAAAACACTCACGCTATTAAAGAAGTATGACTGTTCACTGGGATTCATCAACAATTTGGTTCACACTTCAGACAAAATACAACACATGTACACATGACATTTACATCCTAGATGGCAGTGTTACAGAGCCTGTGTGGGGTGAGGAGAGGTGGAGTGTTCTTGCATGTAGGTCTGGATAAATCAAGGCTCCATTCACAATGAATCAAGGATAAGAAACGAACCACGCATACAATTTTCTTATTTATCATCATTGTGGACCACAGCCTAGCAAATCGGTTACAAGGGCTGGACATTCAAAAAGCTTGTGACTCTCACAATGTAATGATTTTCATGCCCAAATTCCCCCGTGCCCCATTATGCAAGGGGCATGGCACTTCAGGCATTTGTTTATTGAGCGATACCAACATTCAGCCAAAACAGTGCTTCAGTTTTCTACAGCTCATTTGAAAGTCATATGATACACCATTTCATATTAAAATGAACAATTTTGATACTAATGTCCAGTAAAAATATTGCTAAAATTGCTAACATATGAATAACAACATCAGGAAATATGTGCTGCAGGGATCTTCGTGTCCAGTTGCAGTTTCACGAATACTCTCAGAAATATGTTGGAAGATTTGTTACAATGAGCTGAGACTAACAACAGTGCATTATCACTGAGATGTAATAATGTGAGAATGACACACACTGAAGATACAAAGAGTTTTCCCACAGTATCTGCTGCAACTTTAACTACTTTCATGTGAATGATAAAGTCAAACACATCAGAAGGGGATGTACTGTACACTGGATTTTGAGCAGTTACAAATATCAGTCCAAGTATTGTCCTTTCTGTTTCATTCCTCTTGGCAAGTATTCAGGCTGACACCAAATATCCTGGAGGCTTGTGTGAGTGTTGAGTGCTTACTCATCACACTTGAGTTCCACACTGTGACTTCATGTGCAAATTCAAACACATTCTTTTCGAATATTTGCGAACGAGCTAAGCTGATTCTTTTCCTTTCTTCCAAAAACCTTTCTTATGGCAAGAATTATACATCATTCTGGCTTAGGACTCAGACAATCAACATAATACTGCACAATACTTATCAGAAACTAGTACATTTGCTGACAAAATACTGAACCACGAAGAATTATCCCTAACATGACAGTGAGATGCAGATGCCATGAAATCAATACAGTACTCAAAGTATACTAAGCTAGCCACAACATAAAACACACTTACATAAAATGAGGTCATGGAGACAAGTTAGTACCTACAAGCCAAATTATTGTTCTCAGATACTCAAAACATGCATTCAACCAAACACACAAAAAGTATGACACCATTCGTAATATATTAAAATTAATATTGGTAATAATCATTTGACACAGTTTTTAAATTAAAACAGGTAATTAAAGAATATCAGAACATGACAAATATATGGCAAAGTATCTTACGCATTTCTCTTAAAATTATTTCCTAACTCTATAAGTCAGTACATGAGTGTGAAACATTAATGTAAAATTTTACCATCATTATGAACTGCATATTTTCTTGATTATTGGCACTAATCCTTGTCAAATGAGGCAGGAATGGAAACTCAAAAATAAATATAGGGAACACAGACTACTTTTTTTTGATTTATATTCAACTTACATACAATCACTCAATTTACACACACAGACATTCTAAATTCTGACCTGATCCCATGCACGCGAACCACCTTCACGAGGTGTACACATTCACACACACTCAACCAGTCAGGAACAAGTGCAAAATCATACAAGCACATAAAATAAAACTCCCGAGTTAAAACTGTGACCTTGGAGGACAGATGAGCACAACAGCCTTGTGGTGTGAGTCAAACACCACCCTGATTCACGCCCTCCCAATGTGGTGGGAAATGCAAACATGATAGTTGTTGATCATCATATGTGCAAAATGCCTTCAAATATTACAATATAAGACTGACAATCTATTTACAATATATGTCTATGGGATGTAGTGATTTTCATGAGTATTTGAGGTAACTATGCTACGTATACCAACTATGTACACTGAAAACAGTTTCCCATTGTGTGAGAATTACAATGCTATAATGAATACTGGCATGCTGCTCATCTTATACCCAAGAACACAGTATGACACATGTCACCATGATTATGATGAGTCATTTACAGTCTTAATTCCATTTCTAAGTGTATTTGTTCAACCCCAGTGTTTAAGGCCCACAGACAGTATAGGTACCCCACCTAGAAAACAGTTTGCTGCAAAATACATGGCACTGACACTGCATCCCTTCTAGCAGTGACAGAGACAAAAGGGGTGCAGCACTAGTATGGTGATTGTTTTCATGGCTGATGACCTATATGTATCATGAATTATGAGAGTGAGCAAGACAGAGGGATCACCTCTGGGTAGTGAGAGGTTCGTACAAGATCAGTACTACATATGCTATTAAACAGAAGACAGCAATTCATCACTTGTGGAGATGAGGTAATAACTGGCACAAGAGAGAGAACAGGTGCTGCTGAAGATTTGTGGAGTGCGAGTATGAGATCATGTTAGTGCCAATTTCTTGCCTCTTCTCTTGACCACACAAACTGCAGGGTTCTCACTCACCACACAAAAAAATGTATGGAATTCTACATGTGTATGTATGTGTATGTGTATGCTACGTAATTTGAGGGGCACCTAAAACACCGAGCTCGTCTTGCTTGGCCATTCTACTGCTCCTCTTCACTCTCTTCCCCCTCTTGTCCGTACATGTCTGCCAACTTGTCGAACCGTGGACCCCATGCTCCAAGATAGTCAAAGTCTTGCTCGTTGTCATCAGTTCCTAAAACAAAATGCACAAAACCCAATTAATTCAAATTGGAGTGTCCCACACTCAACATTCATGTAATCAATATACAAATGCTTATGACGTTTAATATTGGAACAAAGGATAAAAATTTCACATTAACTTTGTACAACCTTGCTCATCAAGGGATAAACATGCCTCAAATGCATTTAAAGTGGTCCTTCAGGAAGTCACAGAACAGCTCACAAGGTACTAACTGTCAACTTTAGGAATTCAAAATTTATGTTTTTGTAAGATGCACAAAATAAATAACTGGAGGACCAAACTACATGAGAAATGGAAAGCAGATCAGATTGTCAAGGAAGTTCTATGTCTTGCATGAAATCAAAAGTTTCATTACCACTTCAAAGGGGCCTGCCACTGTAAAGCATCGAGATCCATTTTAATCCAGTCCAGAGCCTAACATTCCATTTTTTGAAGATCCACTTCACATTATCCCAACACCTATACCTACGATTCCAAAGTCACTATCTCTTAAGTTCACAGCAGTCCCCTTTTCACACTGCCCCAGACAACATTGATTTGCTTTAACATCACAGATTTCAGTGAAAAAAGATAAGATAAACATTGCCCAGATCAGATTAACTTTGTCTTTTTATGCAATTGGTATGCTCTTCAAAAGCCATACTCTCAGGTATTTTCATTAATTCTCAAACAAAAACTGGCTGCTTGCCCTGCATCATCCAAAGCATCTACTGCTGCTTGTGTCAAATGGCTTTACAATGTGATATGACAGCCTACCTGAGGCCAGAGAAGAAAGGGATCCAGCAGTGCTACCACCTCCTTCATATGCGTAATTTCGGAGATCATCAAAAGGTGGAGCATTTGGATCAGCATCAGCGCGTTTCTTGTGTTCCTCGATGAACACACCCACATTCGGTTCCGGACCCACAGGAGGGACTAGAATGACAGCAGCAATTGCTTACTTACTTACTCCATGGAGCAGAGCCCTTCTTGAGAAGCTAACTGGCACTCAGCTAGTCAAGAAATTCCCTGCATTTTATGAAAACCAAAGGCTCATTAACACATTTATGAGAGCCTGCCACCTTTCCCTATCCTGCCCAGCATTTGACTACATTTGGCAATACTACTCTGCCAATGATACTGATTTCTAAATGTGTTTTCGATAACTCAAGATAGAGTAAGTTGACACAGAAGGTGTGTTTATTTAAACAAAAATTTATTGAAATAAAAAGTGATCGAATGTGTATTAAATCTTTTAAATTATATTGTCATATCTAAATATAACATCTGCACAAAGTACTTACAGTTTGAATTGTCTCCAAAAACTAAATAGCCATCTTGCAATGAAAGCTAACCTATACTTACTGTGAAATGCTGGTCCCATAATTATAATGATCTAAGTAACTGCAATCCGTTTTATTTCTTAGTGTATATGTGGAACACAGTTTTCTTAATGGAAATTCTGCTCTCCTACCTCAGTTACTTTTGTATGTAAAAGTGAGTGTGTCAACTGTGAAAGTTTTCCACTTCAAAACCCATTGGTAAGCATTAGTAACACTAAGAGACTGCACGTTGCAATACAATGTATTTACGTGTTTCGTACAACTCTCAAAATAAAAATAAATTATTTCCTGAAACATAATTTACCAAATTGTCTGTATAGATGTCAGGCATTCTGTTCTCTGTAAGACAGACACTGAGGTTTGATACACATATTTCCAATGACTGTCAGTCTGCAGATGGTTAGCCTTGCTAACACTGCACAGCTATAACAAACATGCATATCCACAACTGAACGTACAACACCTCATATTTGAAATTCCCAACTTTGTTCACTCTGTACATTGTCTGTACTCATGGACAGCTTCAGGGTTTATGTAATAAGTTATTGCAACCAAAGGTCACTATTATTTTTGGTAGTGGAGTGCTTCACAGAGATAGTCCTTGTAACTTATTAGTAAAAGCAAGGAAATACATGTATATGAATTCAGGTGGGCTTTCTTCACATTAAAAAAAAAATGGAGAAATGTTGTGAGGTCTAAGGTTTTCACAATGGTGGGGATTTTGATGATGGTCTTCTGGATTACGATATTATGTAGTCTATCTAGTGGGTGATTACCAACACTGCATAGGAACCTGCTGCTTCCATCTTCAAGATGGAAAAGGTGTCGATACAGACTACATCGTTCCACATCCCTGAAGACAACAAACTAAAATAGACATGTTAAACTCTCTCTGACACTGGACACGCTTTTGACATGGTATTTTGCAAACTAGACACACATTTTGTCTACAGTGACTGTGTTTGAAAATTCAGGAGAACTAGAATTCCTCTAAAAAGGTCATAAGACAAGTGATACTTACAGGGCAATTTAGCAGGCATTTCAGGCACAGGGCCCCCAATGGGTATCTGCAACGGTGTAATATCGAATGCTGTCATGTCATCCTCACCACCACCCTCATCATCATAATTAATTATGTTCTCACGCACATCATCATCTGGTCCTGGGTACTTGATGTGCGCTTCACGTCGACGGTTGTATACAACAAATACCAGTACTAGGACTGTAAGAAAGAGAAACAAGAAGTAATGAAAACAGCAACTATAAACTTACCTGATAAAAGAAGTGAATAAGTAAGTGAGATTTGGGGTTCATATGATAGTCACAATAAGGACTGTTGTGTTCTGTCTGGGACGTGAAGCTGTGTGGCCTGGTACAAGTGTATGGACATTTCCAAGGATTGGGCTGCCACCTACATTAGGGTACATAATAATGATGGTGAAGGCAGCAGGCACCTCTCAAATGTAGGTACATTTGCACCAGACCACTTGGAATCACATTCCAGAAGATGGCAACTGTCAAGTTAATGACCAATTTCCTCCTGTTTCATGTAAAATCGGAAACAACATAAGTGCTTCTGCCTACTTTTCCATGTCACATTCACAAATATGCCAAATTTCTGAATGAATTTACTCAACAAAAACAGCAAGAAGAAAATGGGTATGCTATGAAGCATGTTCAGGGGACTTACCATTTCTGTAGTGGAAACTTTACAGTAGTAACATGGGTGATGTTAATGCTATGTTTACATTCAGTAATAAGCGAAGTAATTCTGATAGAGATAAATCGAATTAAATTAACTATATCCATTAACCAGACATACTTTCCAGTAATACAGAATATAAGCTCAACACATTAACCTGTTGGGCTTTTACTCCTTCGTTCTAAAACTCCCTGAGTATGGCACCCTGGTGCTGAAACATGTAGAAATTTAATACTTGTTATGAACTGTATATTAAGTTCATTTGTTGGTTAAGGTATTAACTGTAAGAAGATGCACAGTATGGGGTACTATAAAATTTGCAAATCAAGTAAATTGTAAACTACAGTAAAACATATTAATTACCAAGGTATATACACTTTGTGAATTTATTTATTACATCACAGTAGTGATGTTTCTTGACTGAACTTCTGTGACTAACTTGCTTGAACTGCATCATTTGTATGACGGCTCATAGATGTCCCCTATAACATCAGTTTCTGTATGAGCTGCTATCAAGGTAATGAAATGCACTGCTATGTCACTCATGCTCTACAGGAGATAATTCATAAAACAATGCCATACCTTGCTACTTTCATTTCATTCCTTTGAACAACAAAGAGATGTAAAGAGAGAAATTGCAAACAACCACAAAAGCTATACCCACCTGCTACAGGAGCGTGATTTCTCATCCATCTGAGACACTAGCAGCCGTAGTACAGTGTTTAAAAAAAGTGATGCATATTGAAGTAGAAACACAAATGCAGGGGATAGTAAACAATACAAACATTGAAGGGTATGAAATTAAAAAAAAAAATCCATTTAAAGTGACAAGTTAAATAACAAAACCTATTTTTAACCAAAAAAAATTAATTCCCACAAAATAATAAGGGAAATTTAATGTTTCAGAACATAACAAATGAAATAAGCCTTACATTTCTGCCAGTCTGAAATTTAAAGGCTGTGTTCTAAACATAACCTCACCATATGAAAGAATATATATAACATACACTGTTAATTCTATTCATTTGGTCTGAAAACTTCCAAACATAATGAAATTCATATAAAAATTAGTATAATAAATTAATTTTGGAAACAAGCTAACATGAGAAACTAACTGGGAATAATGTCTAAATATATCACTTGAAGTTGGAAATATCTCATTATATTCACAGAAAAGAAATAGGTTACATGAATGGGGCTAAATTTTTGCAGAATCACTATGTGACAAATGTGACATGTGTTATCCTAAAGTATAGCAGTTTGGGAACTTTCATACTTAAGAGTTAATTTTTCCAACCAATACAAACACCACACTAATATAGGATAAACATGTCATTATACGAACTGTAGACAAGAAATTGCATAATGAAAATGAAATATGTGTGTACAGAAAGCACACATGTTGTGTGGTGTAATTCTGAAGTAGTTTACACTGTTTCCTATCACAGACACACATTTGTTACTTAATTCATTTTCCCTTATAAACAATAATAAAACTACAAAATAACATATCTTCCAGGTCCAACCAGACCCTGATATTTTATGACCTATGAAATGTACTTCTTTTAAATATATACAAGTTCTATAGTAAATATGCCACTCTCAAATTCAAATCCTTACTTCTCTTTTGTACTACTCTCTCTCTCATTCTCCCTTAGTTCTTCTTCTTTTTCTTTTACCCTTGTCTGAGGGGACAGTTACTTTAAATACAAAACTGACTTGAAAATTTAACCCTTTGCCGTCCCTAACACTCCAAAGCGCTTGGGATTTAAATGTCCCATGCCGGCCTAAACGCTGTAAAGCGCTCTTGTTGTCCTCTTTGTAAATCTATTGCGTTGTGTGAACAAAACAGGAGCTCTCTGTTGCCAGATGTGATGAAATCACTTAGTAAGCATGTCTGCACGTGTATAACCATGATCCAAGCATAAACATCGAAATGGGTCACGGGGATTCAAGTTGGAATGTTAGTCCCTTCCTGAGGGCTCAGTCGAGGTTGAAATAATGGCATTTACATCCCGTGCCTCGCGCAAAAGTGTAGAAGACGTGGAAATTTTCCAAGTGTTAGAAGAAAGTACAGATAGTGATGTCACAATATTTTCATCTGAGGAAGATGAAGATGGTAATGAACCCGACAGTGACGAAGATGGACAACTGGATGACAATTCTGAAACAAATGAAGATG
>Ga0136643_10019928_pt1 | contig 10137 bp, 13 predicted proteins | sample TergutLab28metaG_FD_96883 | JGI IMG/M metagenome (GOLD analysis project Ga0136643, IMG submission 96883) | Labiotermes labralis P1 segment gut microbial communities from Petit-Saut dam, French Guiana - Lab288 P1 (version 3) (version 3) | ecosystem: Host-associated > Arthropoda: Insects >... | reverse complement strand
TGGACGCGTGGGCACGCGCTGCTGTGGGAGGAGCTGTCGCGCGAGCTGGTCGACTATCTGTCGCCGCACGCGGTGTTCTACACGGACTTGGATATTGATATTCCGAACAAGAAAGAGCTGAAATATTTAAATGCATGCTGACGGTCGTCCGCGCATCGAGGTCGCTGTCCACCGGTCGGCCGACTACGAGCGCATTGTTGACGAGATCACGCGTGGGCATGTTGTCATTGCATCGCCCATCCGAAGCCACTTCTGGAGCCACATCCCCGCTGAGTACCATCGCTTTATTTTTAGAAAAGAGGAGCTGACATACCAGCCCGAGAACCACGAGCGCGTGCATCCGCATCGACTGGCCAGCCACGACGAAATACAGTCGCTGCCCCGCGGCACGCTGCCTGCGATACGGTCGTACGATATCATGTGCCGCGTGTGCGGGTTTGTCGTCGGCGACATCATCGCGATCGAGCGCCCCAGTGGCGTTTATTACCGGCGAGTCGTTTAAAATGAAAATCGGAACGCTCGTGTTTGTTCGAACAAGAATGGCGGATAACGAGTATTTCAGCACGGCGTCTCAAGCGGTCAGCCAGCTCCTGTGGACGTTTTCCAACGACTTGTGCAACGAGCTGGTCGAGGCCGGCGTCGAGAAGGAGCTGTTGAACGCCGTCACGGAACGCGTCCTGAAAAAGTACATCGACTCCGGGATCAAGCTGAAACCCGCCGTCACCGCGCGAAGCAAGCGCACGAAGCCCGCCTCGAACGTCAATACCGTGATGAACATCATCAAAACCAAGAAAAATATGAACCTGCACAACGCAGAATGGATCGACCACCCTGACGACCCGACCTTGAAATTTACCCGTGACATTGTGTTCCACACCAAACGCTACCCGGTGATCCGCGACGACAAGTTGGTTCTTACCGCCGACGACAATGGTTCGTACGATCCCACCCCGGCCGAGATCGGCGAGGCGCAAATCTACGGCTTGCTCTGATCCGATCCGATCCGATCCGATCCGATCTCATCCCCTGCCTGCTCGCTCTGGCCCGACGTTTTTAAAAGCAAAACACGCGCCGCCGATTTGACGCGAACGAAAATGATCCGAGATCTCAGCGTGTTCGGTGCCTTTTTTAGAAACGACATAAATAATATCCTACATTAATACATTTCGATGCATCATCTAATCCCTCATGACATCGACCGCAGCGCCCGTGAGGCAAACAAGATGATCTCGCTGGAAATCTCGAGATGATTCGAGATGATCTGAGATGATCTGAGATGATCTGAGACCGCAGCGCTATTCAAACTCCGATATCGTCATCCGACAAAACTTTTTTCGGAGGGATGTTTCAAACTCCGCTCGTATGTAAATTACCATCGTGTCGGAGTTTGAAAATAAAGTTCATGATGTAAATTACCATCGTGTCGGAGTTTGAATCGTCTCTCGACAAAACTTTTTTCTGAGCGACGGAGCGGCTTGTCGCGCATCGAATCGGAATCTCGCGTTTTAAAAGAAAAGCGTGGGGTGATTAGATGTTGCTGATGATGTTCTTCACGTCGGGCTGCTTGGAGAGATGATGCGCGGCATCGGTAAACGATTCATACAACGCCGAGGCGTTTCTGGCCAGGTCGTCGCGCTTGACGGGGTTCTTGCAAATAATGATGACATCGTTGTCGCCGAGTTGCTGGTCCAGCTGGTCTAATACTTGTACAAGGGGACGAGAGGACGATAGGTGCGTCGATATATTATTGACGCCGATGCTGATGGATTTGAGATGTTCGATGATTGCGTCTTGGTGCGAGGAGAGAGGGGGAGAAAGAGAAGGAGGAGGCGGTTGGGAGGCGCTGCGTGTGCCTAGTCCACTGATACCGCTGATACCAGAAAGAGTAGGAATGCCTCCGATTTTGGGTTTATGGCTCATGGGAAAGAAGTCTGCGATTTTTTCCGGGGGATTCATTAGAAAATATCAATTTCTGAGATACGAAGAAGTCGTCGAGCAGTTTAGGCTGTATCGCTGGCCGTGATTTGCGCTTGTTGTATCGCAATGTGATCTGTCCGGACTCGACAACAATAATTCCTTTGATGGTGACAATTTGCCCGCTGCTGTTGCGCACAATGCAGTCCTCGGTGATTTTGTTCTCGTCGATTAGCTCTTGTATGATGTGTTCGTTGGCAAGATTGATATCCGAGTTATCGGAAAGTGTTTTCACCCAATTGACGACGTCCATGTTTATGTTTAGCCGATTCTCCGCGATTTAGTCATTTTTTAAACATAGTCCGATCCGAGGGCGAAACAATACTCCCGCAACTGCTCTCGCGATGTTGTGTGTGTTTTACGCATAAATTCGTCGATGGTGATGACCTTCGCGGTGTCGCCGTCGATTTCTTTAATGATCGTGTCGCATCCGAACAGCAGCACGTCTAAATCGTGTGTTATCGTTGCGTTGTAGCGCCGCCCGCAGTAGATGTCGGCGTCGAACCAATCCTCCTGCGGCGCTTCGACACATGGATAGCGCTGCTGGCTGAGATTTTCGTGTATTTTCCGGCTGATATGGCGAATGTCGTGGCGGATGATCTCGTAGAGATGCGGTATGCAGTTCAGCCGGTCGTATGTATAGGCGATCTCGAATCGCTTGATGTACCGCTCGGGGGACTCGTACGGCTTTTTGCGCGGGTTGAGATGCGTGAGATGGTCGAACACGAAGACGCGGATGATGCTGGCATGCGTGACGAGGTGCGCAACGGTGCGCTCGACGAGGTCCTGGTAGATGCGCGGCAATCCCTGTTTTAAGTCGCGCATCGCCAGCGCGATCAGGTCCGGAGGGATCTCGTAGCGAACAACGCTCATCCATATTTCGCACGAGCAGTCCAGAGCGACCTGATCGCCGACAAGACGCATCGGCAGCGCGTCATGATGGAGGCGGCTTCGCAGACGGGACTTGTACGTAACCCGTTCCGACATCCGGGCTCTTGCCTACCATCAGCCGAGAGTAGCTGTTATTCAAATTATCCACCGCAGGTCGGTACGCTAGCATCTGGATGTCGCTGGACGGCCGCTCGAGCGCCATCGACAGGAGAATGCCTTTGTCCTTGTCGAACTTCTGCCCCTTCGAAAACGAGTCCAGCGTGCCGTCGCGCGTCATGAAATCCGCAATCACATGCGCATACTTGGGCGTGATGTAGCGGCACAGCTCTTCATGAAGCACATCTCGGGCGGCCTCCAGACCCAGCGCGTTGTACACGTCGACGATGTGGTTGGAAATGGTGCGTGTGGTGTCGATCTCCTCCAGAGAAAACAATGCCATCAGATTGGAGCCTGCCACGTGGCTGCCCGAAAAATGGTCAAGATCCTCGATGCCAAACGTGACGTTGCGCAAAATGCCGATCACATCGATGATCGTCCCGATATCATCCGCATGCACGTCGATCACCGCAACAATGTCGGGAGACCGCGCCACATTGTATCCGTGAAAAAAGCGCGAAATGATGTCCAGCGACAGCTCGAGATCTTTCATCGCGCGGTAGTCCAACTCGATGCGGAGCACCAGCGTGTCGGGCTCGTACACAAGATGAATGATGCCCATTTCCCGCCCGAGCGCATACCAATCGTCTTCCTCGAACTCGTGCATGATGTTGATGCATCGCACAATCGACCACAGCGATCGACGCACGATCTTCCACGCAGGCAGCGGCTGCCGGAAGTAGAGCGACGTTCGGCAGATCGGATTCTTCGACACGTCTAGCAGCTGCTGGATCGTGGGCGTTAGCACGCTCGATGCGGCGCCGGCGGTGTGGAACGAGGAGAGATTCGATTGGGTAGCACCATGCATCAAATATTGGATCGCTTGCAATCCCACGGGGTCGCCCGGTTCCGACGCCATAAAGTGATATTTGCAACGCCATTTCTGTTCATTTTTCTGTTGCCGAGATGAAGGTAAAACATTGGAAACTGCCGACGGATCGAGACGTCACGGTGCTGTGGTCAAGCGCGCACCACTACTATCTCAAATTCTCAAGCGTTCATAGCATGTCCCACTGGTATGCGGCATTGCAACGTCCGCAGTACAACGAGGTGATTCGGCGGGACGTGCGCCGGAAGTTTTTTCTCGATCTCGACGACGAGCCAGACATCGAGCGGGTGCTCGGCAGCCTCAAGGGCATGTTTGGCGACGACATTGCGGTGTTTTGCACATCGCCGCAGCGGTACCATCTGGTGATGTTTCGGCATTACAGCACGTGTCACCGCACATGCCGGTGGCTTGCCGAGTATGTGGCCCGTCGCTACCAAATCGCATCGATCGATATGAGCTGCTACGCGTCGGTCAAGTGCCTTCGCCTGGAGGGGTCCTACAAAGGAGCGAATCGCAAGACGAGCATGTCGGGGCATTCGTTCCTCGAGGGCCTCGTCACGTGCGTCGACGACGATGCCGAGGAGCTAGCCCTGCAGCCGCCGCCAAGAGCCCCCGTGGCGGTCGCCCCGCAGGGCGTAAGCGTACAGTGGTCGCTCGACGACTTCGAGGTGAGAACACAGCAGAACGGAATGGTGCTGCTCGATCGATTGCGCCCGAGCTATTGTGCGCAATGCCAACGCATCCACGACAACGAAAATGCCGCGGTTATCCACGGTCAATTCGTCTGCTGGCGATATGCAAATCGAAATCGCACCTAGTTTTTAAAACCCCAACAATCATGATTATATGTATCCGCACATCCGAATACAACTTGCATTACGACAAATGGGAAAATTCATTGACATTGCTTAAAGATCTGGTGCGCGATTGTTTTATCGATGCAGATCAGAAGATATCGACGTGCTGCAACGTGTATACATACCATGGATATGAGTTGACGAATGTCGACTTTTACACCATCAACGATCACGGCGGCGTCTTGGATACCATCAAGAAGCGCTCGGCCGATTACGCGGAATACGACATCATCGACTACGACCACGTCGAAGGCGACCTGGTGCTGGTCGACGACGAGCCGTCCGACGAAGACGGAGAGCTCGAGCGTCTTGTCGAAAACATGTCCATCACCAAGTACACAGGCGCGCGCTCCGACAACGACATCTCCGACTTCATGCTGAAGCAGATGGGCAACCGCGTCTTTTATCACCAGGACACGCTGTACGGCTACGAGGAGGGCGCGGGCTGGAAGGCCTACGACAAAGAGTGCCTGGTCGGCATCATCTCGCGCTCCGTCGCGGGCGTTTTCGACAACGACATCACGGAATATCTGTCGTCGTACACGAAGCGCCTGCACCTCGTCAGCGACATTTATGCCAAAGTAAAAGCATTTCAGGCCGTGGAGACCATCAACCCGTGGGACATCATCGGGTTCGCCAACGGCGTCTACTGCAACGAGACCGGCAAATTCTCTCTGCATTCGCCGCTGTTTCGCGCGACGCTGTCGACGCACGTCAGCTACCACATGACGATTGAGGAGGAGGACCATGCGTTGGCGTCGTGCCTGGAGACGATCTTCCCGAACCCCATGGTGCTCCGCTCGGTCATGCGGTGGTTCGGCTACCTCTTGGTCAGCGGCAACCCGGAGAAGTACTTTACGATCTGGCACGGCGCGACGGGCAACAACGGCAAGAGTTGGGTGCAGCGGCTGATCCGCGAGGCACTCGGCGACTATTACGCGACCGTGCCGATCAGCCTGATCACCACCAAGCGCGCACAGAGCAACAGCCCCACACCGGAGCTCGCGTGCTTCGAGCAGAGCCTTGTTGTTATGTCGCAAGAACCCGACCTCGTCGAGCGCATGAATGCCGGCCGCATCAAAGAGCTCACCGGCAACGACACGCTCTACATCCGAGAGCTATACAAATCGGCACGATCCATCCGCGTCCGCGCAAAGATGGTCGTTGTCGCGAACAACCGCATCGAAACCGTCGGGCTGGACTCCGCGATCCGGCGACGCTTTCTAGTGATTCCGTTCGAAAGCACCTTCGTGTCCGAGCGCGAACTCGAGCACCGCAAGGCGAAAAATCTAAACACCCGGCATTACTATCCGCTGAGATCCATTGACCATCTATGCAAGACGTTTGCACCTGCATTTATTCGCATCGCCATTTCCCAGCATCATTTGTATATGAAGTACGGTATGCAGCTAGAGCGCGAGTTTCACGACTACACCACCGAATTCATCATCGCTAACAACAAAATCCTGAAGTTCATCCACCGCTACTTGGAACAGAATGTCGGGGAATTCACCCTCATTCACGGTGTATACGAAAAATTCAAGCAATGGTACCGTGAATTATATCCATCCATGCGCACGCCTGACTATGACGCCTTCTTGGAAGAACTGGACAAAGAAAGCATCGAGATGAGCGACGACCGATACATCATGGACTATAGATGCACCTTTTAAAAGACATCACATCACATCACATCACATCACCATTCCGAGTAAAAATTTTCGTCTCGGATCGCCAACAAAACTTTTTTTCCCGGGGGGCACGAATGTAAATTTCCATCATGAACTCTATTTTCAAACTCCGCTTACATGTAAATTACCATCATGAACTCGATTTTCAAACTCCGCTTACATGTAAATTACCATCATGAACTCGATTTTCAAACTCCGCTTACATGTAAATTACCATTATGTCGGAGTTTGGAAAAAAAAGTTTTGTCAGATGGCGATCTCGGAGTTTGAATATATCATCTCGGGGGCGCTGGCGCTGCGGTCTCACATCATGTCAGATCATCTCGAGATGATCTAATCGTTACCCTTCGGTAATATTCTGCGCTAAGTATCCTCACGCTGATCGTCGGCCTAAAAATGGCGCATTCGCATCACATCACATCACATCACATCACATCGCGATAGCCGAAGATGTATCTTTTAAAAGACATCGCATCATTTCTCGTATATCTCGTGCGGTCGCTGCGTGAAGTTGCGATATTGCGTGTGGTCGATGATGCCCAGCTTGTATGCATCGTACGCATCGCCGAACAGATCGGACACGTCGGACAATTCGAGCAACGGGATATCTAAGGGTTCCTGGTAACATTCCTGCAGCTGTCCGTCCTCGAGGCGCACCAGCACACACTTGCGATGCTCGTCTACATATTGCTCGGTGCCGTTCACGACGTCGGTGCCAGAATGCTGCTCCAGCCGTGCCGCCAAGGCCGTCAAGAACGGATGCGCGTCGTATCGAAACGTATGTTCGCCCGCTAGCATCACCATGCTATAGACCATCTGTTTCATGCCATACGCTCCTTTGTATTGTTGTACGATCACGGAGCAGTGTTCATGCCGGCGCCGCCACATGTACTTGTGAACGTGCTTGGGAATCACCAGGGACGCGACGTTGCTGCTGTCCACCTCGATGAAAATAAGATCCGTGTCGGACGGCGCCACGTCGACGGGCCGGCAGTAGGCGCCGTCGATGGGGATGTTGTGTGGCAGGCTGTGGCGCTTTTGCGACTCCGCATGGGTGGCGAGCGTGTCTGTGCCGTAGCAGTACTGGTATAGATGCGAGTTTCGCTTCAGCAGATGGTTTTCCTTGTAGCAGTTGATCAGGTACGGATACGCATCTTTGTTCTTCAGACGGTTTTTCTTAAGCCCGATGAAATAGCCCTCTGGCGCGACGTAGTAGTACCCGCTGTCGGATGGATAGCGGATGTAGAAGACATCCGGTGGCGGCGGCTCTGTCAACAGCCGGGGGAGCACGGGGCATTCGCGCGAATAGCCGCTGATGAAGAGCTCCGGGTCCATGCGTCGCAGGTACGATATGTATGACTCCGGCGAGCGCTCCGTGATGGTCAGCGAGCTCATCGCAGGGACATGGTAATACAGCTCGAACACCTCCTCGTACACGTTGTGATAATGGATCAGCACCTTGTTCAGCAATGCCATGATGGTGTCGTACTGATCCTTTTCCAAATTCGACATGCGGATGGAGAGAAGATCCGGATCCGCGATGTTCATGGTCACCACGACGCGCGTGTTGGCAATGCGTATCATCTTCTTGACCTTGGCCGAGATGGGCTGCTGCGACTCGGAATAGGCGAGGCGCTGGCGATATTCGTGATGCGTCGTCAGGATATGCGCAAACACCACCACGTCCCACGGTTTGGTCAGCGGATACGTCGTGATGTATCGATAATCGGCCTCTTGCAGGGGGCTGTATGGCAGCGGTATCTCGTGCAGCATCTCGCGGAGCCATTCCGTGTTTTTCGCCCGGTCGTGGTGATTGGTGAACCACAGACAGTCGTCGGCAACACACACCCACGCGTCGCGCCACTGGATGTGCAATTCGGACGACGTTGGGTCCTTGGGGCTCGGACGGTCCGATCCGCGCATGTATCTATAGGACCACCGATCGTTGTGATACAAGGAAATCGATCTTATATTGCGCGACAACTCGATGTGATGAAACAGATGGGTAATATCGCACCGCACGGGCATAAAACTAACATGAGAGAGTTCTTTCATGGTCGAAAAATGATCATTAGCGCGCGAATATTCGTTTTTCCAACGATGGATGACTACTCCCGCCGCTACCTAGCGTCGCTGCCGGCCGACAAGGCGCTGCAACTTCTAGAGAAATGTAAACCACCGTCCTCCCAAAAAACCGCAGCAGCGTCGCAACCGTGTCCCAAGTGTCAGTCGGACGATACCGTGACGCGAGAAGTCCAGCTTCGCCGCGCCGACGAGGGATCCAGCTTGGTGGTCCAGTGCATGGCGTGCGGCACCCGGACGATTTTTTAAAACCCATCGACTCACTCAGTGGATTCCAGTGCAAAATGGCATGCTCTACCGCGACACCGATAAAGTAGACAGTCATACGAAATGAAGGTGCGGGACATAAATACATACGGAAGGCGGGTGGAGCATGGGGACATAAAGCAAAGGAAGGTATCTCTGTGGGTAGCCCACGCGTGCCACAAAAATCATTTTAAACCGATGCTATGGCACTTAGTCCATCTCGGACAGATTGGCCTCGACCTTCTCCTCCATGTCCGACACGTAGACGCGGGTCATCTGGAGCTTCATGGATGCGCGGATGCCGCGGTCGAGCACGAAGTTGATCGCGATGCACGGACGGCACTTGAATGACGTGGCGAGCTCCTTCACGTCGATGGCTTCGTTGTCTTTGTCGGTAAACACCGTGTACACATTGCCGTCGTTCGACTGAATGAGCTTGGTGTACAGCTTGGTCGTGCCGTCGTCTAATTCTTTCACGGGGCACTTCAGCTCGCCGTTGGGAATGATCTCGCTCTTGAACTTTTTGACGATGTCCACAATCGCGCTGTACATGTCGGCGGTGTCCTTCTCAGTCACGAGCGTGCTTTGATACGAATGCTCTTTGGCGAATTGGCCTTGTTCCGGGTACACGCCGGTGCATGTCATCAAAATGTCCTTGCCGCCGGTCGTCAGCGTTAAATTTCTGATCGAATCGTTGTCATACAGATATCGCACGTTGTAGCGAGTGTACTTGTTGCCGATGTCCACAGGTGCCGAGAAAGACACCTTGTTGATGTCGAACTTCGACGAGGTGATCCAGAATTTGCCCGACATAAAACGAACTATCGAATTTAGATTTCGTCAAAAAATATAATTCGGTTTATGGATGTGTTCAAGCAATATGGCCACACGGCGAATTTGCCGGAATTATACGACAAAGTCATCCGCGAAATGTTGACCGAGTTGCCCGACGGATGCTCCGCGCGCTTGGTGGAAGACACCTCTGTGGAGACGGCGATCGAGAACAAAACAAACTACGTATGGCAAGTCCACGGCAATATACATCGACACGAAGGGGTGTTGTGCACGATTCCGCGCATCACGCCCGACGGCTACTTCATTGTAGACGGCATCGAGAAATTCCCGATGATCAACGAAATCTTCATGAAGTCCATCTACTTTCTGAGCGACAACATGTGCACGATCCGGTTCATCGGTGTTCGCAAGCAGGTCAAGTGCATTTTCCACGACACGCAGATTTTCTTCATCTTTGACGACATGAAGCTGCCGGTGTTCAACCTCGTCAGCGGGCTGGGCTTTACGTTTGTCGACGTGACGCAATTCATGGCGGACATGAATCTGTCGCGCGAGATCGTGTCGACGGCGAAGTCGATCATGCTCATCGGCGCAAGCAACGTCGACGAGCCGATCC
>Ga0136643_10019926_pt1 | contig 10138 bp, 7 predicted proteins | sample TergutLab28metaG_FD_96883 | JGI IMG/M metagenome (GOLD analysis project Ga0136643, IMG submission 96883) | Labiotermes labralis P1 segment gut microbial communities from Petit-Saut dam, French Guiana - Lab288 P1 (version 3) (version 3) | ecosystem: Host-associated > Arthropoda: Insects >... | reverse complement strand
CCCGTTGCGCTGACCACGTGACACCCCTCTATCCGCAAAAGTTGGCACTAACTTCGCCGACCGGCGGCGGCCTCTCTGTCGGTATAGTTTGCGTGCGGACTAAGGCCACGGAGTTTAGTTTAGTTTATCTATATTCCAATAAAATTGAATTCAAAGAGAAGTACATGGGAGGTGGTGTACAAGAAAATTAAGGTTTTCGGAATTAGAAGCGACTGTCCCGCCATCAACACGTCTAGCTCTTTATCTATATCGTTGCACTGTGCATTTCGTAGAGTCATTTAATTAACACACCAACTAATGCACATACATAAAATTGATGTATGTGCATTAGTTGGTGTGCTAATTAAATGACGTCTCGCTCTGTCTTATTCTTCATCATTTTATTTGCCCTTAATAATCCAAGACAAACCGTAGTACAGACCGTTCTGAGGAAGATATCTTGTTCTTGGCGAAGGAAATATTAAAATACCTTTCTTATAGTGTAGGAAACCATATTTATCGATTCCTCTTGGGTAAAATAGTACTGAGGAATCGATATGATGCAACTTAAAGCGATCAGATGAGAGAAGTATTTGGCTGTTACGGTGAAGAAATGTATGCACACTGGACTGTAGCGGGGAAACCTGAGGAGATGAGAGCAGTTGGAAGATCTGAACGGACGTGGGAGGATAAAGTGGAATAGGTGATAAATATTGAAATGGCGTTCGCAGAATGTATTAATTTAGCTCAGGTGGAGGCAAATGGCAGACTGTTGTGAAAATGGGAATGAATATCCTGGCTCCATAAAATGAAGAAGGCACCTGCACCATGGAATTAGTAATCTAATGCACGTAGTGCTGTATATCGGACAGTTTCATCTTCCAAATCCTTTGCGGATGGCGGCTAGTCAAGGTGGCGCTATATCGATATTGCCTATGTTAAAATAATATGAAACTTCTCTTCTTAAACTTGCATGAACGTAGAATGTAGCGCTATATCTTGGTTGACTGTACTAGTGTTATGTAGATACAAATAACGTAATATCTGCAAGCTAGGTTTTGAGTCGCTGTTGACTTTCTCTGCTGCCACTGCGAGCCGTGGTTTGGTTTCCCCAGGGCAGTGCTTTCTATATTGCGCCTTATTCCACTACTACTGGACCCTTCCGCTGCTGCTGGTGTGTACATGCATTTATTGTATATGGTTACAGGAACCGTAAATATCTGCAGAGTAACACCATCAGAAAATAAATAATAAATCGGCAAGTAGATGACGTGTGATTAGGTTTGTGAACATATTTCGACGGTGAAGTTATTCTACAGGGGGCGCCATAGAAATTCCCGAATATTGTTACCAAGACAGCGAGGAAGTAAACATTATTAAATTCTTATAAATGAATTGTGTCTTGGGTATTTTATTGAAAACAGGTTTTCGTACGAAAAATAAATTTCCTTCGTTATTATTATTATTATTACTATTATTATCATCACAATCACCAACATCAAAGCAGGCCTTCAGACTTCTTCTAGTTACATCACGATCCCGCTCTCCAGACGTTTTATAAGATCATTGTTCGTATTTGGCTGTCCATACTGGGGGTTTTCAGAGGGGTTGGTAGCCTTGCAGGTGCAAGACTAATTCTTCATTCTTTACATAGGAATCGCTGGAAGGATCATTGCTTTGATTCCAGAGACTGATTTTCATGGTGGTGAAAATTTAAATTCTTGAATAAAGAGGGACCAACTTGATGTCACCTGCTTTATTATTTCATTATTTAATGCTCAACATGTTTCGGATGTTAATACATCCATCCTCAGGATTTTGCGAATTATTTGTTGAGTTATTTCATGGGTTGTATTGCTCTGGTACGATGTGTGTTCGTGTTACATTGTGGTTTGGCTGGGGTGGTGTGGTATCCGGATGCAGGCTGAAGCACTAGTGCTTCAGCCTGCAGCCCAGACACTACTCCAGCCTAACCGCACCTAACCTCCAACCTACAGTAAACCAAGAACGATACGACCAATGTGGTAATCAACATCACAGTCGCGAGCTTCTGATGATGGGCATAGAAGTGCCCGAAACATGTTGAGCCTATACGAAGTACAATAAAATAATAAGTGACATCTAGTTGGTTTTTTATTCTTCAGTTATCACAATGATGCGTGGTCCAATAAGCATCAGACTTTTTAGGGTTGTTTGCACTTAACCTTGCGTATTGTTAGGTACTCACCTTGCAGGTAGTACGTCACTCTACACATGAACTCCCCATAAAGCCAGAGCTTTATGACTGCTTGGCTTATAGCTACCGGCATACAGATGAGAGTGACAAGCAGGTCAGCAACTGACAGGTTCACCAGGAAGTAATTGGTGACACTATAACAAATAGAAAATGTGATGTTATCTTACTTATGAACAAATGATTAGTTTGTAGAAATATCTGAAAAAACTGCGAAGATACAGTGCAAGAGAAAATTACACCACTGAGACTTTGAATATCCGTTATTTAAAATAATTTCACCTTACATTACTTCTTCTTTGATATTTGGGAATGGATATTTAGGATCCTATCGTTCAAAAAAACATCGTGATCTCTCTCTTCACCTACGTCACCTTTTGTATCTTGCGTGCTGCAGTTAAATATGCAGGAACGAGAAACTGATGTGGCCCCTAATCGGACAGAAGAACCCTAGGGCTTCTGTCAAAATGAAATTGAATGGCTTGTCTGTTGTAGGTTGCAAAACAAATTCAATTGGTTGTTTGTGAACGAATTTCTTTTATATCCTAGATTATTAAAAAAAACGGGGAAGAGTTGCCCTTAAAAAAAACTTTTCGGGTTACTGCATCAGTTCTTTAGAAAACAGTATTGGAGGCAGCAGGAAAAGGCTACTTTCTTGATTTGGTACGAGACCCAGCTGGACCTATTGTTGCCCCTGCGCCACCACAGCGGGAAACTGAATGGGCTTTAGAACCTAGAGAACTTCGCTACAGACTGTCTGTGAAGGTATCAGAACTGTAACAGTGCGTGATCAGTAGCTTAGCAGGCAGATGTTGCCATCCGTCATTATGAAATAACTCATTCAACAGCACACATCTATAAAGAGTGAACGGACTGTAGCCGAATTAGGCAATTTGAAGTCACACAACTGCAGACTTAAGAAATTTTAAAAAGTAGAAAAAATAAAATAATAATAATAATATTTTTAAAGTCGCGGGCTGAGACAAAGATGGCGGAAGAATACTGCTGGGGGATAACAGAGACGAAGGGGCGGTCACGTTGCGCCCGTTCACGTTCAGGTGTGTTTGAGTGTGCTGTAGTTCAGATGGACTCTCTTAAGTACATATTTGGCCATATACATAGACCTCCCTACAGCGTAAATCCTGCGCGATTCGGAGAGTGTCTCTATGCTTTTAACAAAAACTTTGGCCCAATGATGGCACAAGGAAAAAAGTTCCAAATAAATGCCGGAAATGTGTTGTTTCATATTACCTCATCAGTGGAGGGAATATGTGACCCTGTTGCCCTCATTACATTTACGTGTACACTGTGCGTAAGAACGTTAGCGTCTTTTAGGGTTTTCGAACATTTATGTAAGTTGATGTGAGGATACTGTTGAACGAGATTTTACACAGCAGCTACAATCTCATGAGTGTATTCATGTTCACTGCAGAACAGTCTGTGTATTTCCCGAGTTAATTAGCTGGCCGTAAATTTAATGATGTTAAAAATCACCAGTTCACTGGTCCATAAATTTACAAATTGCCACTCAGATTGTTTGATGCTAATCCTGCGATGTCCAGATATTCAGGACTCTCTTGATGATGGGTTCATTTTAATGTCGAATTTTCCTCATCCCTCGGGAAATTCTGTAGAGTCTGTATTTGTTTTTATCCAGACCATATACTAACGCACTTCTTTGTTTGTTTGTTTGCTTGCTTGCAGGGAACAAGCGATAAACTCTGTACTGTTGTGGGTTCGAAACTTGATATTGTGTCGTTTTGACTAGTCTCACTTCCGTTAAGCAAACAAGAAAAATGAGGACCTTGTTGGAAGTTAACAGAAGTAAAATAACAGAAAGCCGGAGAAAATTATACAATTAAGAGATCAAAAAGGTAAAGCCATCCCATTACAGGCCTGGACAGGCCCTGAGGGTTCCAGGAGGTTGAGGCTCCCAGATTTCAAGAGAATATGTATATGAAGGTGGTAAGGTTTTCAGTCCTACGCACCGGGCGCCTTTACCCCCAGGAAATATTCATGGTAGTCATTTCTGTTAAAGACTGAGTCAACCCCATGGTCATAGTTTGACCGGAAGGATTATGTTAATGAAAAAATTCCAATGACACCATCGGGAATCGAGCCCGCGACCTTCCGGCTTGTAGCGCAGTGCCTCACCAACTGCGCCACCGCGTGCCCCAATTAGGAGGTCACGGATTTCTAAAACTCACCATGTTTTATGATGATCCAGTTAAGTGTTTTTATGGATTTCCTTGACACCCTAATAGGAAACGTGAGAATGGTACACAAAATTTGGTCGAGAAACTTGAAGGAAAGAGATCACTAAACACACATGAGCGATGACAGGCTTGCGAATTATAAAATATATAAATAAATGATAAGTTGAAGTTCCGTCATGTCGTAGTTGGTTTGGTGACTAGGCTACGGGGTGGATGATGTGGAGTTCGAGCCCCTAATTGAAGACAGCCAGCAAAAGGAACTTGATTACCAGGCATCACGTGTTGTGTTTGTCAAAGACATGTCTAATATGTGACAGTACGAATTGAGGCGGTAAATACTTAAAACAAAATTCCGGCAGAGTGAAGGAAATTTCATCTTCTCCAGACCGCCCAGACCGTTTCTGGGGCCCATCCTGCCTCATATTCCGTGGGTACTGGTCCTTCGTATCATCGTAAGGCGGCCGAGGCGTGAAGTTGACTCACCTCCATCTAGTCTCTAAGTCAAGAAAGAGTAGCGCTCTACAGCTACTCACCTTGTATGCCTTCATGACGTGGACACATACTTTAACTTTAACTTTACAATACATAATGTGGTTATGTAGCCAGGAGAGTGTCCATTTGGCTGCATCTTGTGTGTGTGGTAATGAAACTCCAAGTTCCATAACACCCTCAGGAGTGTATTTATTGCCCACTTGAAAGAGTAGCGACACCTCGAGAAAGACTGCGCCTCACTGGGCTAGAACACCCACACCCACGTGAAGTATTCCGGTACTTTTATGATGTCGCGCACCGAATATAACTCCGTGTCACGGATCAAGTGTATATAACAGTAAAAAGACCTTCGATCTAGAGTTCCAGTCTCTCTTGTACTGGGCACCTATTTCAATTTTCCAGAGAGGATTGTAACAAAACTTTATTAAGTGCTACGCACTCATGATTCCATTCTTCCTTTCCTGTCCGTTCGAGTGGGATTTTATAGAAATACAGAGAGAGAGAGAGAGAGAGAGAGAGAGAGAATTTGTTCACTCAGAACACAGAAATTTAGCATACAAATGTCTGGGTCTGCCGTCAGACACTCAAAGCAGGAATGTCTGCCGTCAGACACTCAAAGCAGGAGTGTCTGCCGTCAGACACTCAAAGCAGGAGTGTCGAACACTTAAATATTTTGACGAACTCTGGAACAGAGCTGAGGACTCGAGTTATGAGCGAAACCAAAGTGTTGCTTCAATAGAGCATTTGCTGTCGCATGAAATTCCAGTCTAAAATTAATTATCACTGACAACAACATTCGTGAACCAATGATGACAGCTATTAATAGCATCTTCCCAAAATCGGTGTAGAGATTACGAGTTTTACTGTATGCGCGTTTGGTGTATAAAGATCCTATTTGTGTACAGAACACATCTGTTTAACAGGATTTTCTGAATAAAACTTCGGGAAATTGACTCCATTTAAAATAGTCACAATAAAACTGAAAGAACAGTATTAGCAACAACATGTATAGGGTTTCTGCAACAAACCAAGAAAATGATTTGACGTTCATAGGGCCGTTTATCATAATATATTTTTATATGAAAACCAACCAGATGCATCAATGTCTCAAATTTCTTTTATTGGAGTGACACTCTACACGTTTCGGATGGTCCTTCCGTCCATCATCAGGATTTAAAGACTGTACATACAGCAACAGACATATGTCAAACAGATACTGCCGACTGATTGCAAGCGAGAACGAGCTAGCAAGCAGTCAGTAGTATCTGTTTGACATATGCCTGTTGCTGTATGTACAGTCTTTTAACTCCTGATGATAGAAGGAAAGACCGTCTGAAACATGAAGAGTGTTAATCCAGGAAAATAAATTTGAGACATTGGTGCATCTGGTTGGTTTTACTATAGAAACAAGAAACTGGTGCTTAGCACATTCCCTTTCATATGGAACCTACTGCGAATTTAGGCAGCCACAGACCTTGCACATATGACTATCGTCAGTTGCGCGTCAGATGATGATGGTATTTTGAGAGGATTTGTTTATCTTACTAAGCATTTGCGTTTAGCACTCATGTATTCTATGGCCTATAAAATGTAACTGAATGAGCATAGTAGCATATTTTATCTTTCACAAATATTTACTTTACAAATATTATCACAGTGCATCCTTTCGCGTTAGAGTAATGTATTTCTGGTAGACGCCTTCACAAAAGTCTTCTCGGTAAAAAAAAAAATTAAACGTTGATCTTTTCCAGGTTCTACCTTGTACAAAGGAAACGGTGTCTAGCGCGCGCGTTTGTGCGTGTAAACATGCGTGCTGTGTATGATCACGTCCGTAAATAAGACACGTGTTTCACCACATGCATTAACAAACTCCAACTCCTAAAAAAAAAAGTCACGATTTTGTTTTCTGCCAAAATTCACAACATGAAAATATTTACCAATGGAAGAATATTCGAACCAATCACAGCTGTAGAATCTATAGATTTCATGACGTAAGCTTAAACATTATTTGAAATTAATTTTAACATCACGTTTACTGTTTCAGTGATTTCAGCACACTAAATACTGACAGTCATTATATTCGGCGTTTGGAGCCACAGCACAGGTGACGAGTGGAGTAATCATTAGCCTGGAATATTTACATGCAGAGCTTAGTGATAATCAATACAGATGCCGAAACACGTAACTTTAACGTTAATGTAAGTATGTAATGAACACAGATATATTTAATTGCACATACCAACACATGCATATATATATATGCATGTGTTGGTGTGTGTAATTAAACAATCTACAGAATCCACGGTGAAATGATGATAAAGAGCATAGATATAGTTCGTACTTTTATAGGTATGCGTGTGACGGTAATCCATGAAGCTGTAATTTAGATTTTTTTTCCCCCCCTGCCATTTTGTTGAAAACGTCACAGCGTCCTGCAGAGATTCCGAAATGAAGGAAGGGATGTCACGCACGGGGTTTCGTTCAGCGAGCAATTTAGGGGAGAGCTGGTGGTCTCGAGGGATACACTTTCAAGTGGCGCCTGCGGAGGCAGCAATTCCGCATATGGCAGTTACAGCGCCAACTTCTTGCGGAGGGCTTGTTTCATTTTTATTTTCTGCGGAGAAGTGCATATGTTGGTTTGTTCTGGGGTTATTTAAAAAGTAACTTGCACTGCACAGAACTTATTGTACGTTAAGTAAAAATGATCTGATGAGTGTCAATTGGCCGAAACATCTAGCAATCAAGGTAAAAATTCAAATAAAAACATCTTGACAATAATCCCATAATCACTTCAAATGGTATGTACTTTCTGTCACGAAAATTAATACTTCGATAACTTTTTAAATATTATGACTGTGGTTAACTCGTTATAAGAATATCATGTCGGAAATTGTACATTATCTGAATCTGACTGTCAGGTGAACTTGCATCGTTATAAAATTCTTATAATAAAACCAACTAGATGTACTAATTTCTCAAATTTATTTTTAGAATCAAAACTCGCGAGATATACTGGCTCATTGGAAAACATTCCCCTCTATCGTTGGAAAACAAGCTTCTCATGTATAAAAACAGTGCTAAAACCAGTGTGGACGTACGGAACAGAAATTTGGGTATGTGCTTCTAAGTCCAACATGGCTACCATCCAGCGATACCAATCCAAACTACTCAGATCTATAACCAATGCCCCATGGTATGTCTCCAATCAAACCCTCCATTCCGACCTACACATCCCGCATGTCCACACGGTTTTCCGGAAACGGACAGCTACCCATCGCACGGCCCTGGACTCGCACCCAAACCCTCTCATGGAACCACTAGTGCACCCGCCAAACAACAGGGGCTTAAAACGAAGATGGCCATTTGACGAGATACACTAAGGAAGCGTCTCTGGACGCCTCCTAGACCACCGCCAAATGAGACAGCGCATTAGTTCATAGGAAACGGTTTAGTGATGTTTTCTGATTGCTAATTAAGGGAAATAAAAAAAAATTGGAATAAAACTCTGCATGTTTCGGACAATTCCTCTATACATCATCAGGAGTTTTTCACTGTGCACACAGCAATGGTATATGTCAGCAAACCTGTATGACATATACCATTGCTGTGTGCACAGTGAAAAACTCCTGATGATGGACAGAGGAACTGTCTGAAACATGTAGAGTTTTATTCCAAAAATAAATTTGAGAAATTAGTGCATTTTGTTGGTTTTATTATAAGATTTTATCGCGATACACGGTCACCTGAACGTCAAATTCACATATTGTTGTGTTTGACTGACACCTAAAACGATTTGTTTTCTTTTAACAAGACTTTTTCAGCTGTTTTGACTGCAAAGCTTTGATAAATTAAATGATTATAAATAATTGGAAAAGATACGGCAGGAAACAATTTACTCTAGAATATTTCTTAGTTTTTCCGGAGATACAATGGAAAAACCACACAAGGCTGAAATTTTTGATCTCTTGATTACACTCGAAAATTCTCCTAAAACCATCTTCGGTATGTTGAAGGTTACACAGGGTGTTCATAATTTTATAACACTATTGCCATAGGGGTTTACCGTGCATGAGGAAGTGAAATATTACGTCAGGTGTATAGAAATTTTTGTACACCCACATAAACATTTTTGTGTGGGCAGTAACGCTTTCCACGCCGGCATTTGTTTAAACAACATGTCTGTGTAGAATAAACACAGTGTCCAGTAACTTAATGTTACAACTTTAAGATTATGTTCCTGACGTCACACCGAGTCAAATTTTCGTATCAAAATCAGTGAGAATCTCAGCCGCTAAAAACGTACGGGACTTTGAAATTTCCGCTTGCCATTAAACTTCAACAGGCAGCATGGCGGATGGATACAAATGATGACAGTGATATGTACACTAACCGTTTGAAAAACAGACTGTCAGCATTCGGTCGGGCGCTAAATCAGGCCAGACTCTGCGTTCAGGGATAAGGCGACCTTTTTTGCCACGCCCGGCAAACACACTGTAACATTATAACTTTGTTTGAAGCAAACAGAACCTTGTCTTTACCTAACTTACACGCGTCTTTTGCTCCACTCTCCTTCTTTATTCACACTTTCAAAGTCCCATAGCGTCGTTAAGGTTACAAATCGAACTTAACTTCGATAAGCAGTATTTCTCTCGTATAAGACCGGGATCTGCCCCCGAAGTTACAATATAAATTCACCGGATATCTTTTAAAATTTTTATTGCTGATGACCCATACGAATTTACCTTTATATCTCTACAATTGGTGGAAAAAGACGCTTTCGTAATTCTTCTTAAAAACCAAAATTTTCGAGTCTTTAATTCCTAGATTCTCAAGCGTGATGATCAATAATATTATGTAGCTATAAAAGGTTTAATCATGACCGTAATACAAGGATTTGTAGAAGGCAACACATTTAATTTACAAGGCATCTGCTGGATCATGTTTGCTGGGCACCAAACCACATGTTAGACGCACATATTTGCCCCCTGAATGCCAGCTCTAGTGCGACATTTGACAGAATAGGCCGGGAGTGTAATTTATTGTGATTTAGGCCTCATGTAGTGTCCTCATTTTATCCCTTGACATTTAGCTTAAGTCACATCCAGTGCCCCCCCCCCCCAGATTGTTTCAGGCATATAAATTCGCCGGATGGATAACTGATGATCGAGGCAACCATACATCCAAACCGCACCGCTCTGTGTATCCATCTCTTGATGCT
>Ga0136643_10019921_pt1 | contig 10140 bp, 5 predicted proteins | sample TergutLab28metaG_FD_96883 | JGI IMG/M metagenome (GOLD analysis project Ga0136643, IMG submission 96883) | Labiotermes labralis P1 segment gut microbial communities from Petit-Saut dam, French Guiana - Lab288 P1 (version 3) (version 3) | ecosystem: Host-associated > Arthropoda: Insects >... | reverse complement strand
TGGAGGGCATTCGTAGAGATGCCCATAAATATCTCCAGGCAAATCAGACTTACTTACGAATAAGTAGAGCCGAAAATCGCAAAATCCTCACCCTGCCAGACTAAGTAAAAATTCAGATCTTTTTGCTGGTACTAAATCAAATTATATGAACATTCCAGCCCCGAAAGCAGACGGCAAATAAAATCAAACGTTCAATATGTGTGCCGCCTGAATTATTGACGCCTGTAGGGCTTACAAGATTTCTGAAGCAGACAACTTAGCATGGGGTAGAAACGATAACTATAGTTCTAAGACATCCGGCTTCATTAAATTCATCGGTTCAGAGGCAGAAAACGAATAGCTCCATGCTGACTACAAAAAAGAAAAAATACGTGACGCAAGAAGAAAGGAGTTTCTTTGTTATTACCAAACTGAACTCCTAACTTTATATCACCATTTCGAAAGTCTTAAGATTCTGTAAAAAGTGCAGAGTTGCTGACTTCTATTTTTTTACCGTATACAGTGCTGCAGGGGGAAAAGTGCGAAACAAAAGGTCTTGTTTTCACCTCTACCTTTCAGCTACATTTTAGAACATACCATTTGGAAGGTTTAAGAAAATCGGGTCGTGCGTAACTAACTGCGACATATCGGCTTTTAGTAACAGTATTAATTACTCGGCAAATGAACCGTAAAACATGGTTTGCAAGTAGAACAGTTTGTAGACGTATATATTTGTTCGAAAGGGTTGAAAATTACGTAACAGAACGTAAAATAACACTATCTGCTAATATATATATATAACAAACTGAGGCATCTAAACCGACTTATTTACCATAAATAGTTGAGTGTAAATAAGCTGAAAGCAAACGAACATTAAACGAAGAGGAATAACCGCAATTTTAAGTTAACGCACTTGTATAAGCCGAGGATTTAGCTCTTCTGGGATACGACGTTGGGTCAACATATAATCGAAATCCGTCGTTTTGGCGGGCGCAATTTATAATCTCATCTTCAAGTGTCGAGAATAAATACGTTTCGAAGTACAAATGAACATGAGCACACTACTTGCCCGAAACGTCGGGACCCAGTGACCACTGATAGAGTATTACGTCTTAGAAGAAAGAAATCATCGACTTTTAGGTAATCAATAATACAACCAATAACTTTGTGGTAATACTCAAGGGTATTTCAAGGAATATGAATCAGAAAAAGTATTTTTACTTAATTACGCTACTAATTACCGCGATATGAAATTGTTCAACAATGTTAATTCGACATAAAACATTTAAATTCAACCGAAAGGACGAAGGAACATTGGACGACCGAGGAAGAGATGGAGGGACCAACTTCATCTTGAGGATTAAGAACAGGAAACACGCCTAACCCTTCATGAATATGATGATGATGACGACGACGATGATGAAATTTAAATTAACATTAATCTAACATAGAATAAAGCGGATTAAATGTCACGAACATCAAACAGGATATATAAATATATATATATATGTATATATAAACTGTTACAAAAGCAGCCTAGATTGAAATCACATGTACCACATTTATGACTAGAAGATACAGGAAATTAAGAAGTTTTTACAAGAAGAAGAAAATAAAAGTGATAAACGGAATGATACGAAAGAACGATGGAAAAGAGATAGGAAGAATTAAAGACAAAAAGAGAAATGGAAGTAAAGCTACAGCGAGGGGCGAAAAAGGAGAAACAGTTAAACGCAGCAGGAAATAACATAAGGAAGAAAAAGTTAAACGAAAGAAACGGTGGCGTAGACCAACGGTCAGGGCCCCAAAAACACCCACCCCGCCCACTCCCCCCCACATCCAGTAACTATAAGCGAAGGGATCCAGAATACTGCCTTCTGTCAGAACGACGGAATCCAGTCCAAAGAAACCCAGAACACATTGTAGTGTTATGAACTTTAGGGGCCCTACTGGTCCACAGGAACCCCCCATGTGGAGTGTAGGTGCCTTTTCTATGCCACTCGTAAGACGTCACGGGTACAACCTTATATTAGTACGGTACTGACATCCTTGCACAGAAACTATTACCTTTAACAAGACAGAACACATTGCACTCACACGTTACCTGATAAAATAAACTCCCCTACCGTACGTAAACTAAATTAAGTGTCAGAATTTGGATATAAGGGCGCTATATTCCTTGGAAACATCGGACATCAGTCACCCACCTACTCCACTTAATAATCCAGCAGACCTGAATCCTCTTAGATTTTCACTTAATATCGGCCAAGGAAGTCACTGGATGTTCTGTTCTATACTCGAATTTGAATTTCACTGTGCAGCAATGAACACAGCCTTCATGAAACAGAAATTTTCTCTACCTTCTTCATACTGCGTAACTTTTACAACTTTTCAAATTCCTGTCATCATCATCATCATCATCATCATCATATTCTGTTTTGTCCTCGGGTACTTGGAATTACGAAGACAAACGATGAACTTGATCTTAAGGTGTGTCTTCCCCGTTGTGTTAGGTCAATAACACAAAGCTGTAGTGTGTATATATCTATATATACATACAGTCATGAATACAACAATATTACAGTTAGTAGCGATATATAATATACAACTACATGTTTCGGCCCTGTATGTAGGTCATCATCAGGTTGTCCGAAGAACTTATTAAGTGACTATACAGTATGTGTGATAATTTTGAAAGGGGGACGAGATCTCGTCTTACATCATAAATCGCGGGATTAGTAAAAGTTGCCAACATTTATACTGATGCGCACTTCATCATGTGAATACATAGGTATTCATCTTATCATCCTATCATGCCATTAAATAAACATGTTAATTTGCATTGTAATATTGTTGTGTTCATGACTGTATGTATATATAGATATATATACACACTACAGCTTTGTATTATTGATGACCTTGAAATCAATTCACATCTCGCACTTCTAGCTTGTAAAGACAATACTCACAAGTAGCAGTATAATACCATCAAACACAAATAATGTACATTGTATACGGTACTGTAGCCATACTGAAGTATACAATATGCATTTAGTTGTGTTTAACGGTATTTAAGTCCTTTGCTAGAACGTACATAACGGGATGTTAAACACAAGACTTGGTAATCTTCATGTTTGCACCGTGCATCAATGATAATCAAACATTTTATTATCCAACTAATGCAAAATATATAATATGTAGATAGAATTAAAATTATAAAATATTTAAAAATGCTCCAACATGTTTTGGGATCGCAGAGGATCCATCATCAGGGAGCTAAAAATTACAAGAATTATTCTATCGTGACCGTTGACATGGACAGTTTTGTGTAGTTTTATGTTGATAGCTTATGAAAGGATTTCGATGTAATTTGGTACTGAGGGTTTACAGAACAGCTGTCCGAATGAACGGAATTTGTTCACGCTGCTCCCCAATGTACATAAACCTTAAACGGAGCTACATTTTAATTCTCCACACGTGGCGAATTTTATAATAAATGTAATGTGCGTCACAAATGTGGATCTACTCAAAGTACACGAATTTTACTTGCACCATTTCTCGGTACGCCAAATATAATCGTTAGCGTAATGCGAAGCAAATATTTTAGGCTTCCCGGCTTTATGACAGCCATATTGGTCACTGGCTCTATCAACAACAACCTTCTGCTTTATCACACATTTTATTTCGTCTCATTTCACGGAAACATTTCCGTACGTGGGCTCGCCATTCCGTTCTGAGCATTCTGATATTCTGAAGTTCCCTTAATATATATGACACAATATTTAGTATGAAATTACCAAGAGCAGAAGAGAGGAAATAAAACGGCGGTGGATAACGTCACAACCGCTAGCCAACTGCGGAACCCACCATTAATTTCTCCGGCCATTGAAGTAATAAATTCAAGAGACGAAAAGTTTGTTATTTATTAGCAGAGAAAACACTTTGCTGCCACTGTCCGTTATTATCGATGGTGAAATGTATTCCTTGGGTGAGATGGTTTATCTGTTTCCTGTAATCACCGTTAAAATCATGCTATTCATTTCATACGAATCGGAAAACTGAATTTTACTTCGCCTTTAGCGCGGTTAAAGCACCGTCTTATCAATCTCACGGTGTATTAATAAGAGAAGGCATTCAAACATGAACCATCTCACTCTTATGAAATGCACGAAAACTTCTGACTGAAAATGTGCAAATGATTACTTCGCTTCAGAGACGAGGGCACAAAGTGGGGAATAATATTAACACGTATTTTGGAGAAGAAATTGTTGAAAGTCTTGATAGGTCAAACTGACTCACATTAGAAGAAAATTTTTGCGAGTACAAAACAAACATCGCGTTCCTCGTCGACGTCTCCGAAGACGAAGTCAGCGACCCCCTTCAGAACGCCAGCAACTACATACCAGTTCACAGGGCATCAAATTCCACAAGTCCAGCGCCTTCCTTGGGTAGAAATGGGGTATTTTAGGGAGGAAATAAATTTTGATCATATGTTCCATATTTTCCATTCGACTTCCATAAACATCGGCGGAGGAGACCTAACAGTAATGCCATTGAGGATTTCCTAACTTCGCGAAAGTCGTTTCGCTGAATGCCATATTGTACCCCTGGACATATTTGTATCTGTATCCATCGTATTCGCATTTAATGCGAGGAAAAAGTAAGTACTATTGTGATATATACCGGTTAATTCATAAGTACCTCCGGGATTTCCGACCTCTGCGGTACAGTAGCCGGGATGGTCACGCCGAAGGGGAGCATGTCAACAGAGGAAGAAATACTCAAAGTTTCTGTCCTACCTTACAGGTGCTCGATATATCCACCCTGCTGTTTCCGTCTTGGTTGCTGCGCAGCCGAGTTCGGAAGTTCAGGAGCGACTTATGAATTACCCTGTATTTGAAGCACTTATACAAGTCAATAACACAACAATGAATTGTTACGGCTATTGTTGTAAACAGTTTTGTATCTGGGGATTAGGGTAAAGAGAAGTGTGACAGTAAGATTTAGCGCATAGCATTTTAGTACGTATGATACATGAATACTTCTTTAACTTACCATACTTTATAACCTTCCAGTGATGCTAAAATTAAGTACTGGAAATAAACATACGTTGCCGATAAGTAACTGTAAATTTCATCACAATCCGTGCTGTAGAAGACGCATTTTACTGAAGGCGGTAAATAAATTTCTACTTTTTACTTCCAAACTTCTCGACCGATCGATGAAGTTATGTATTTCATAACGACGTGTAGCGCGATTAATCACATGTGAGTTTCACGAAAATCCGTCCAAGTACAAGCCAAACTTTGCCTATACAAGCGTCAATAAATTTTAACCCACTATTTCCACATTTCATTCCGGATTTAGGTAAAATTTGGTACTGCAGATATGCAAATATGAAGTTAATCAAAACAAATTCGAACTATATGTGAGATACACGTTGTATAGTTTACCTAAGACCACATTTATAATAATGTCTTCCCATAATTTCACAGGTAAATCAAAATGACTCCGACAGAGAGACGGGATCATCCCAGTTTGTTCAGTCTGCCGCTTCCTACAGACTACGAACAACAATCTTTGTGATTAACCAACTTAATGCACAAAATCTTATTTTATAATAAGTTTATTATATGCCTCTACATGTTTCGAGTACTATGTGCTCATTATCAGGAGAACAAAATTGTGTTGTACAGTGTCTGGTATCATTAAACTGAAACAAGTGAGTGGTCTAAAATTACTAAAATACAATTCTATAAATATGAGCACATAGTAGAAAAACTTATTTATGAATTTTTCGGGTGTGATTACTGCATATTACTTACTATAAACATGTTATGTCATGTACAGGTTACAATTATCATGAACGTAAACGTAACCTCTACATGACATAACATGTTTATAGTAAGTAATATACAGTAATCACACCTGAAAAATTCATATATAAATTTTACTAATATGTGCTCATATTTATAGAATTGTATTTTAGTACTTTTAGACCACTCACTTGTCTCGGTGTGACGATACCAGATGCTGTATAATACAATTTTGACCTCCTGATGATGAGCACATAGTGCTCGAAACATGTAGAGGCATATAATACACTTACTATAAAACAAGATTTTGTGCATTACGTTAGTTAATCACTAAGATTATACTGAGATGCACGGGCAGCAAAACATCAAAATACGAACAGCAAGGCTCATTTTATTTAAGGAAATACAATATTTACCTTCTTTCCTAATTGTTTAACGCCTAGACCAAATTAATTATATCTCGACTCGAGGTTACGTGTCACTTCCCTATAAACCTATATGTAAGTTACTATCACGTTAACAAACGGAAAACTTTTTTTTCTCTCTCTCTCCTCATTTGCAAAAATAATGAGTTTCCCCGACGCACAACTTTGCCCGGTGTACCATAACAACCTCTCTAATGGCATGAAATATAACTTTGTGAAGAAAATCAAACACCAATACATCCATTTGTTTAATGACCTCAAACAAAGCCAAACGCGATATCATAAACCTTTATGTCACCTCGGATTACCGTAGCAGGTGGCACGATAAATTAATGACTTTACGGCTTAACAGGTAAATACAAAATTCAGGACGTTAAAATTTTCAGCGTACTTTTGACTTATAACACGGCTTTGATGTTTTCGTCATAGTTCAGGCGAAAAGATGAAAGGTTACGTGTTCAAACGTCGGTGATCAGTTCCCGGGTGAAGAACAGCACAGTTTTGGAGGTCCGATCAATCTCATTACCATCGTATACCGGGTGTTCTTGCTCGAGGATAATTAAAGCAGCAGTGCATGCAGGTGAGAAGTCCAATTAGTTGCAATGTTTAAAAAGTCCTTGGGATTTTACGATTTAATCTACACTGTCTAAAGCATCTTCATGACGTAGTTCTGACGTACCGTTACTGTTTTATATTGACATGAATTTTTAACTCAAATGTAAAGAAGAGGAATTAAATGAGCAAGAAGTATCTCTAGATGAGTTAATAATAATGTAGAAGTAACAAGTAACGAAAACACCCGAAAAAGGCAACCAATTTTCATTCTAACCAGTGTCGCTGCGGCCCAAGGCGGGCCATGGCCTCCTCATTCTTGAGGCTTCCAGATCATAAAAAACGACGCATCACAGTCGATAGGATTCCTCTGGACGAGTGATTAGCTCGTCGCAGAGACCTCTACCTGGCACCACACAACTATCACAACAGACAGACATCCATGCCCTCGGTGGGATTCTAACTCAAAATGTCGGCAGGCGAGCAGCTGCAGGCCTATGCCTTCGAACGCGCGGCTACCGGGAACGGCGCCACCAAATTTATTTGACAGTATTTACTGCTTACCTACATGCGTGCTACACGTTTCGGATTGTGTAAACCATCAACAGGCACCGACAATGAACATACTGAATAGAAAAATAATTAGAAATCATAATGTAAAAGAACCATAAGGTAACCATCTGGAAGGACGTTTCTCTTCCATTAGAGCTGGTGCCTGATGTTCGTTTATACACGCAGAAACACGTAGAGCGCTGGAAGTGTGGCATGAAATGTTGTCAAATTCATTTTGTTGCGATTGGAGGTTTTTTTCCTTTTTGTTACGTACCACAGCGGAATGTCCGTACCCAAAACAAGTGCAGTTCTGAGAGTAATTAGAGTTCTCTTTATGTGAGAGAACATATATGGGACACACTAGACATTTCCGTGGGAAGCGGAAACAAGATATATTGAGCCATCAGAGGAGGGCAAGTCTCCACGTGACCGTTTTGATTGAGACGAATAATTCGACGTGCACCAATTTTGCTTAAATTACCGCGCTCTACCAACGAAAAGGATGGGGGGAAATGAACAGAGTAAATCATTAGACAAATTTCTATACTTACTTCAGACATGAAGGAAGGAGGGAATAAAAGAAGACTGGACGCCTACAGTGCATGTTTGTAGAATGAATAGAAAAGAAGGATCATTAATTTGAAGGTTGAACCTGGAGAATACATGCGGGTGGTAAATGCTCAGTTAACTTTAGCGCGGAAAAATTCCTTCTCGGAATCGCAGTGGTTTGCAATGCAATTATACATGAAGGTAAAAGGTCATGAAAATATCACATCAAAGGACTGTTGTTATAAATGGGAGACGCTTCCTCTGGAGAAATAAAAATGGATTTAAACTATTCATCCATTTGTATCTCCGGGGGTGGGGGATTTTCTAGAGGAAATACCTGGCAAATGCAACTCAACGTAAGAAAAAACTAATGAAATACTACATTTGGAGCACAGCTGTGTATGGTACTGAAACTTCAACACCTCGAGCGAAAAAATCTGAAAAACCGTGAAAGCTCTGAGGTGTGGCGCTGGAGAAGGATGGAGAAGATATGTCGTGCTGATCGCGTGGAAAACAAAGTATTGTATAGAGTCCAGGAGAAAAGGAACATCCTACATACAGTAAAATGAAGTTAGGCCAGAGGCACCGTTCACATGTCGTCTAAGAACTGCCTTCTTAAACACGTAATTGAAAGGAAGTTAGAAACGACGATAAGACGAGGAAGAAGATGTACGCAACTCCTGGATAACATTAAGGAAAGGAAAAGACACTGAAATTCAAAAGAAGAAGTACTAGATCGCAGTCTGTGGAGAAGTCACTTTGGAAGAGGTTATGGACCATGTCGCAAGACACACCAAGGAATGGATTTACGAAAACTGTGTGACTTTCCCAACACACAGATTATTTCACTGTTCGGAACTAGCCCGTTTTTCTTTGCTATGGAGATGCAACGTGTTTATATCGAAATAGGAAAAAATGTAATATTATTCTGGCAAAATTAGTGCCTTAAAAAGTTAAATACGTTCGCTTCCGTGGGGATATTTGCTTGCGGGAAATAAATTTTAAGGAACAATGTTTTACCTGATTTCTGTTAGCACCTTGAATCTAAAGCTTAAACACACCTTAAAACTTTAGGGCGTTACCTGAAGTTTCTGTACTTCCAATACGTTAATAATTTGTTTATCTCAACAAAAACGAGTCTTATGATAAAACCCTTTAGAGTATGCATTCCAAACTGTGCTGTAAATTTCCTACTTTTAAATATGCTTGTTCATAATTATTGTTACTACAATAAGGTAAATACCAGTATATATTACTGACCAAGATGTTTCTAATTAACATAATTGTAGGCCTATGTTTTCGAAGATATTGCCACATTCATGAAGACTGTCACAACCGTCACCAGTATTACGAATTACGCTTGCGTTTAGGCTTACCTTTTCGAAAATCACTGACGCACACCTCGTACTGGCCTCCCTCCTTCTACCGAACAAAATATTTTTACAACAACGACGTATGTCGCGCAGCATGGCATTCTGAGGGTCGTCCATGGAGATGGAGAAACCCTATTTCCCCGGAAAGTTGATATTTGAGAGTTGTTTGACCGTGCATCCTCCTCGTGAAATAACTTGAAATGCCAACTTGATACAACAAGGTAATTTTATTGATGTATTCTTAGCTCGACATGTTTCGGGTACATACGTCAATCATTAGGAGCATTAGATGTTGAGTTGCAGCATATGGTTTTCTGCACCGAGTTTTTGGATGGGTGGTGGTCTTGAGAGTCGCTGCGTGGGTCGTGTGTACGGTACGGATGGTGCCGTATACAGCATCATCCACACCGTAAACACGACCTACGCAGCGGCTCTCAAGACCACGACCCATCCAAAACTCTAACCATATGCTGCAACTCAACATCCAATGCTCCTGATGATGGACTATGTATCCGAAACATGTCGAGCTAAGAATATATTAATAAAGTTACCTTGTTGCATCAAGGTGGCATTTCAGGTTATTTAAAATTGATATTCATGTGGCGCAGTACGCGGCACCACATCCCCGATAACAGTACTCTCACTTCACACCATACGCGGCACCACATCCCCCATGACACCACTCTCACTTCACAACATACGCGGCACCACATCCCCCATGACAGTACTCTCACTTCACACCATACCCGGCAACACATCCCCCATGACAGCACTCTCACTTCACACCATACGTGGCACCACATCCCCGATAACAGTACTCTCACTTCACACCATACGCGGCACCACATCCCCCATGACAGTACTCTCACTTCACACCATACGCGGCACCACATC
>Ga0136643_10019917_pt1 | contig 10141 bp, 6 predicted proteins | sample TergutLab28metaG_FD_96883 | JGI IMG/M metagenome (GOLD analysis project Ga0136643, IMG submission 96883) | Labiotermes labralis P1 segment gut microbial communities from Petit-Saut dam, French Guiana - Lab288 P1 (version 3) (version 3) | ecosystem: Host-associated > Arthropoda: Insects >... | reverse complement strand
GGGATCCCATAGTGTTTACAATTGTGGAATACATCTAGTTAAAACTTTCTAAAAAGGTTTTGATTTTGTTTATAAAGTGTGTATTTACAGACTGTGTCTAAACATTAAAATATTTAAAAATTCTTCCTTAACAGTGCATTGACGATCACCGGATATTCAACTGTGAGTTCCGCTGTCGTATTATGGCTGATGTTGCGGTACGTCTATTTTTTCTATTTGATAAGGATAATTGTGTTTTTTAACCGGTATCGCTCTCTGGATTGTTGCACTGTATTGTCGTGTAAAGTTTTCCTGCAGTTTTTGTTGTTGTGACGTATTTCGTTGTTTTTTTCATTCCTTGTTGTCGGACTTGTTCTACAACGTGGATGTGTGTACCTTCTCCTTGATGTTGACACCGTTCGATACTTTGTTCTATACTGTTTTTGTCCACCGTGTTGTGATCACTGTGCGGGCTTTTGGGTAACACTATGGGATCCCAAAGTGGGCAAAGCATGTGGTAACTAAAATGTTGTAAGGGCCTGAAGATGACTTTTAGTCGAAACATGTAGCCTTGTTTAAGAATAAAGATTGTGCTGACGTATACTGTGTTACGTTAATTAAATAAATACGCACATTTTAGTCAGCAATAAAAATAGCCCACTATTTTCGCAGGTTTTATAAGCGGCATAGCATTTTGCGGAAAAATTGAGGCTAAAATATAAAAAAATAAAAATATAAAACTATAAACAGGCCTCTAAAATAAGTATGTAGACGTACAAGAGAAACAGTTGTCACAGTTGAACAAATCCTGTGCGATCTCACCGCAACGCAACGACCACAAGGGCGCCCACTGTTACCAGTCCTACGGAACATATGAGAGATCTTTCTCTTTTTTGATGTTCAGGTAACCGTACGTCGTGATAAATTCTTATAATAAAACCAACTAAATGCACTAATTTCTCAAATTTATTTTTGGAATAAATTTGAGAAATCAGTGCATCTAGTTGGTTTTATAATAAGAAGATTTATGTTTTTTCGGTCACTTGCTAATATGGGGTTGCACTGCTTGGTCACTTTGCTTCATTTCCGGTATTGTTTACTCCCTCATAAAGGTTATAAGGAATCGGATATGAGAAAATCGTACACTCCACATGTTAGTATATTTAAAGACACTGTCTCAACAGCGTAGGTTATATGCCTTGAAGGTTATTTGTTGCAAATGACATGAATTTGGAAGGAAATATCCGTTAACTCTTTAAAGAAACTCTCCAAGCCATTTGCTTGGACGGAATGGACGAAACCAGAAAAAGAACCCCACGGCAAGAATCAATCGGTACCTCCCGAGTAGGGACCAGAAGTGGTGAACACTGAGGGCCTACCGTGGCGCCGGATGACACACGTATCGCATTATGCAGCAGTCTCCAACATATAACAATAATCCTACCGAATTTATTCACAGCCATATACAAAATTCAAAGTGTTGTATGTGTGTTTCATGGGTCAGTGGGTACCCTGATGACCATGCAACGAAGTTACGCTGCTCTTCATTAATTTATACACAACCAGTGGTGTAGATATGGCCGCCAAACGTACAGAGAACTTGAATATGTTGTCATGTTGCGGGTTCTTTTGAACTGGATTTCGTTCTGAAAGAATGCAGTATTCAGAGCGATTTTTAGCATCGCTAATAAATACAGGAGGGAGGGGGGGGAGGTGGATTATTGAGTCGCGACGGGCCCCGATTGGTTATCTTCTCCACCATACATAATACTACGCAAGTTTTAAGTGTGAAGTAGTCATTTTAGTGACGTGTTCGAAGTCAGACGGAACCAATTCGTAGAACATCAAGTCGGCCAACTGCACTTTCCGGAGAGTACAACGTTCAGTGGCACGTCGTGCACAATCGCTCATTTTTGTGAATGGTGAAGAGTTCCAACACTTCCTTCAAAGAGTTTGTGTCGCCTGTAAGTTTACCTATGTCAATAAGGCGCACGGTAAATACACTACGGTATTCCTTTGATTACAAAACACACGTCATAAAAAAAAGGTTCACTTCCAATCGGATGCATTTCTGTAATGAAGACTTTCCGGAATAGTTTTCATACACACAGATAAAGGTAAAGCAATCCTTGTACAGGCTTGGACAAACCCTGAGGGTTCCAGGAGGCTGAGGTTCCCAGATTTTAAGACAATTGGCACAGGAAGGTAGTACGTTTGTCAGCAGTGCGCATCAGCTGCCTTCACCTCCCAACAAGTATTCCTCGTACTCATTTCTGTTCGAGGCTGAGTCGACTCAGGGACATAGTGCGGCCGGAAGGATTATGTCAATGAAAAATTTCAATGACCTTGCGGCTTGTAGCGCGGTGGCTCAACCAAATGAGCCACCGCGTACCCCATCTTCATACAAATCCGGGGCACAACTTGAACATTCGAATATTACCTCGCAGGTTTGTACTCTCCTGTATTTACATTTCCAGATTTTTCGAACAAAAATTATGTTTATTTTTTCACAATTTTATCTGTCCGTATCCCAACAATGAATACCTTGAGGGTTTATGTTATATGAAGTTGCTGACAGGTTTCGAGAGCCTGAATAAATCCTTTGGTTTTGTAGTGTTACTTCTGAAATACACTGTTCATAAGACTACTGTAAGTCACACACGTTTGTAACTTCGCTCTTGACTACAGTAACATGTCTAAAATCGTCTAAATTGTAGACCTAGACATAACAATGATATATTCGCTAGGATAGCGCTAATCATCAGAAGAACTAAGTGGTCGTCTAGGACGCCAACATTTGAGGGGCGCCACAAATTCTCGAAAAACTTCAACCAAATGTCCCACTTTCATCAAAAAGAAATAGATTTCTGATTATATTTCCCGTACAGGATCACATGGCAATTCTCTACATATCAGACATGTGGACTTGAAACCAACACATCCAGTTTCACGTTTACTTCTTTCCTCTTTCACACGATACTCTGTTGCAGCTAAATATAGGCAGAACAAAAATTCAAGAGAAGGAATTACATTATATAATAGAAACCAACGAAATGCACATAAATTAGTTATATCACAATTACATTACAATATACAATGCAAAAAAAATAATAAAGGAATTAAATATAGCCTTACAGGATGCAGCTCAATAGCTGACGGAAATAGTAAGTCACGTAAGGTACAGGAATGAGAAAAAAATGTGACAAAGAAATAAGAAATTCAGAGAAACTTGTTGGGGTTGAGCGTATCAGAACCAATCCACATTTGGAAGAGAGAAAGTAGTTTTAATACGAGACAGATGATGAACCAATTCAGAATCCTAAGCCAAGTTTCGATGTAAACATATTACTCTTAAAGTACCGTGCCTACGTTCACTAGCCTACACAACACGTTCCTCCGATACTGTGTAATCAGCACTACTATACTAAATAGTCTGCTCAATATGGAATTACTTCACGCATCCGCTTTTACTTTATGGAATTCCACATATCAAGATTCATCATTACAAAAGTAGTTTTAATTCCAAGTTTTCAATCCTATTTCAAGTTTTATACATACTACTTGATGTGATTCTCCCTGAAGATGTTCCATAATGGATCGAAACACGTCGGAGATATGTTTCAAACGCAAAAACCTACGTATTAAAATAATGTTCATTTTGTTGGATATTATATAAAATCGCAATACATTACATTAAGCCGTGCGTCTGCAGCTTCCATCTCACAGATCCTGTCTTGAAAGTATGACTCGTTGTACGTGACAGTAAATTAAAAAGTGGGATGGCCTCCAGTAGCACCATTCTCATACCAAGTGTAATGAATGCATGTCCAATCTTCGCAGAGTTACGCTTACCAGTGGAAGGAGGGGGGGGGGGGGTGTAGATATAAGCAGTTTTCCCTGAGGGCGAACCTAAAAAGCTCGCCGTAAAAATCGTATAAGTAGCGCGTGCATGTACAACGCTAACAAATGGCAGAAAACGACAGCAGCTCTGTAATTATATATGGGTTCACCTTCACGCTCCGGCCGCATTACTGTCGACTTACTAAGTGGGCCACAGAACCAGTCGTAGTCGAGAATCCACGGATCAAATTCCGGCAGATATGCATTAATAAGCCGATTTGTTAACTGGACCATTCCGCGTGATTTCAGGCTTCCGCCGCGAAGTAGATGAGAACTGCGCCCTCCTGGGTTATTACACAGCGAGTAGTGGTAATTTCTTGTCGACGTTTCGGGACAACCTATCGGACCCATCTTCAAGGATCAAATAGGGTCAAGAATTCTTGACCCTACCTTCACCCTGCTTGACCCTTGAAGATGGGGCCGATAGGTTGTCCCGAATCGTTGGCAAGGAACTATCACTACTCTCTGCGTAACAGTCGAGAAGAGCGCAGTTCTGGATCATTCCTGTTCCAAAAGTATTTATAAATACCGTACTTAATGCACAAAGCTAACTCTTTACATCGATAAGCTTTTGAAATCTTAAATACCTACACCGCCTAGGTTATAAACAAAATATGTGGCATGATGACGGTGCGCAATCATATGATGCCACACGGATATAACTGCTCACATACAAAAATAATGTCCAAGGTGAAGTCTGTAAGAAACGAAAACCCTGCAACTCGGTTACGCAACTAGTACAATCCTCTCTGTGCGGGACTTTTAGGTTCTCACAGCAGTAAATAAGAACATTGAGGTATTCTGATACGTGACGCAGCGTAGATGCGTAGACAAGCACCAATGTTTCGGAGGAATCTGCTGTCTCCATCTTCAAGGCACTGACACTGTCGGCACTGCGGTTGCCCCCATCAGCCAAACCGTGTCATCTTGGTGTGGAGACCTGTCTAGGCTCTTGACCAGATGACGTGCAGCAAGAAAATAACGAATTCTTCACCGTTTTGTACCGGGGTGCTGATAAGTCCTTAGCCCGACCCTGGCAGGAAACAAGCTACAGGGACCAAGACTTACAACACAACAGGAATATATTCCTGTTGTTTGTACACCATACGCCTTGGTTTAATGTTGTAAGTCTTCGCCGCTGTAGCTTGTTTCCTTCCAGGGTCGGGCTAAGGACTTATCAGCACCCCTGTACCTTCTCTACTCAGACACTAGTAGAGACGTGTCACGTGTGTTACACGTAGGCAGAAGGGAGGACCTATTTTCCCACAACGAGTTTAAAGACTGCTGTAATGGTTAAGTCCTCTTTCGCCATGTCTAACTTCTTCCTCCTTCGTCTCGGTCGGTGTCAAGTTCATCAAAACCCTAATGGAAATGCGATGATTTCGCCACTGTCTCCTGTTGGCTCCACTTTATTATTGAAACCTTCGTGATCTGACCCCACGGGCTGGCGAGGCTGATGAGTATCCTACTTCCTCCGAATAGCATCCGACAGCGTAACTAATTCACAGCGGTCACCTTCTCTTCTTCGACATTGACCTTTACAGCAGCCGAGAGCTCAATAGCTCTCAATCTACATCGTCACCCCAACTCACCATCCATCAAACAAGCAGGCTGTGCACAGGGAGACAACTCCGTCGGACTGGCGTTTAAAGGGTTAGCCCTTTAAACGTCGAATTAAATCCCATCTGCCATTTGCTGACATTATTAGGACCTCACCATATTCTCCACGTAAGCAGGATAAGGGTTAATGAGCCGAGATTTTTCACTGTTGTTTTGAAACATAACAGCTACAGGAACAAGCATATTTTTCGGGCTCCCCATTGGACACACAAAATGTCTCTCCGTCTCCACGTCCTGTATCAGAAGGGTATAAATTCTTCTGATACAGGCAGCAAGTTCGTCCAATGCGTTGGAGTCATGTGCCAAACAAGACGGTGTCACATCCCGGAAACCATAACATTTTTCGCATTAATTTAATCATCGGGTAAAGGCGTCCGGTGCCATCTATCCACCGTGCTACGCGGTGTCGCATGCCACAGACCACGAACTACGTCTTATTAATTTCCCTAGATAAACAGAGTGCAACGCTTCAAAGAGGCATACGACGTAACACGTGCCATCTAACACACGCAAACGTGCTACTTATCAGGTCTGTTCAGCCCCTTCCAAGAAGGCATTATTAGCTAGAGTTCTGCCGCGTTCAATACTACTTAATCTTACAGGATTATTTTGCTCCGCAAATGGCCGCTCGTGGCGTCACCCAGCCCGTCGACAGGATGCGCCGCATACTGCATTATCGTCTCGTTGCTAAACGAGTTTGGATAGCTACTGCAATACTGTCATGCACGACTATACGCTACACAGCAGCGGTTAGCAACCGAGATCCGCGGGCCGCACCAAGGGAAATATTAAATATTAATGTTTACAAAAGTATCGTGAGTTTATCGAGACTCTGGAAGAATAGAAAGAGGGGCAAGTTCCTTACGTTCTTACACACGAAGCTCAGGACATCACAGAGGTTCCGTATTTTACCAGACAACTACAGATTGTCCCTTCTCGCCGTTACTTCATCGCGCGTGTAGACGTTTGGCGCTACGTTAACACGGTAAACAAGCTGACTGTAAGATGCAAAGGAGAGTAGTCAGATAAAATAATGCTCCGCAACATAAAGGTAGAGGCCACGCCGCCCACCTGGTAAACAAGGCATCAAGTACTGAAGGTATATGGGGATGGAGATTTCGGTCGACGCATTCATAATCTCGGCACAAGATACAGGAGGGCGGTCCTCACGAACTGGCCCCTTTAACACAAGGGATGTATGGATGACCGGCATGCACCCCCAGACAGTCATCCACACAGAATAACAAGTACCAAGTGTCGCATAAATACAGTTCTTTCTCTGATAATGGGCACATATTCGCCCGAAACATGTACTGAAAAGAAATAAACATGCTAAGAAAAAATTGTGCACCCAGTTGGCTTTATTTACAAGACAATGGAAAGAGTCTCGTGTATCCATTGAAAGGGAGGCTGGGTGGTGACCTGGGCCGGCGTTACACACACACACACACACACACAAACAGATAACACAGTTCCTCTTCATACCTATTAAGAGTAACAACTAAATACGAAAGAAATTCATACACATCAGTCGGAAAACCTCAAGCGAGAAGACTGTGGAATAAATGAAAGAATAATATTGATATGGATCTTACAAAAACTGAGTACATGGGCATGGAATGGGTTTAAAGGTTTCAGGGCAAGTTCCTAAAACGGATTTTCGTCAATGAATTGATTAATCTTATGGTTCCATCTCGACCAGCTGCGTGAATACCAATAAATTACAACATAAACGCTTGGTGTCAGTTAATGCTTTGTCAACTGAAAAGAATACAAAAATGCAGCTATTCAATGAAGCAAGCCAAGTCTTATACGTGACTGTAATCGTATGGCTTCCCCCAGGGCTATGACAGGGCTACAGAATTTTTAATTCCCTCGTGTGCACATTATGTGTAATATCGTTGAACACAAACGGCGTCTCGTGCACCCCGTGTTCAGTCAAGTAACATTTCGACTTCTAAAGGTTCTGTCTGAAAGTCGTGCTAGGAAGACTAAAAAACGCATGAAGATTTTCTGACTTAGAGCTATAACAACGAAATGGGACTCGAACTTTGGTCTATGAACTATAGGACCTTCTATATTTACTATTTATTAAGAACAACGTTAATTCCATGGTACAGAGCCTCCTATGTGAAAATGATCGTTGCTCATTTGGTTAAGAAACTCCCAGCTTTTACAAAACCCGAAGATTCTTCAACCTTCCAGCCTTTGACCCAGCCGGAGCCAACTCAATCTAGTTCACACTCTCACACCTTATTTTTCTAAGAACTACTTCAGTAACTGGTGCACTCTCTAACCTGCGCCTAGTCCTCCAACCGTTCTCTTCATCTGAAGTTGCCCAACCAAAACTAAATACCCAGTTATCACCGCCCTCATGCATGTTAACGTGTCCCACGTATCCAGTCACCTTTCATATAACTGTCCTAAGAATATTTGGTTAATAGCACAAATTACGCAGATAGTGGCTGTGTAATTTTCTCCAGTTCCCTGTTACCCCTATTATCCCATATTTCCTACATCTAAAATATTCCCCTCAACATTTGATTTTCAAAAAACCTTTACTTACATTCTTCCCTTACAGTCAGAATATGTATTTATTGGTTTTTATTTTTATCGTTTCGCCGTGCATTCTGTAGATTATTTAATTACACACACCGACACAAGCATATATATATATATATATAATTTAAGAAGCCTAAAATTTACATTAAAACATCACGCTGCACAGCTTAGGACGCACAACCATAACCAGGCTCATTCTAAACACCGTACGACTTACACACAAAAACACGACATGCTGCCACAGCACCAAGTTAACACAATGAAGTAACTCACCGAGTGTTTTAAATCATAACTTTATCAAGGAACAATATATGCTCCCTGAGGAAGATCGTGTGATCGAAACACGAAGGGGCGTTTTTAAATGTTTTAATGTAAATTTTAGACTTCTTAAATAATATATATATATATATATATGCATGTGTTGGTGTGTGTAATTAAATACTGTATTTATTGAATTTACATTCATATGATAAAATAATAACACGTACCACACTTTAAGCCTTAAACCTCGACAGCAACATGGCAGTTCAGGACTAACATTATGTACTATTACGACGGAATGGCCGTTTATCATGCTTGTCTTCACACAATGCATTTTCGATTAAGAAAACTGTAACGTGCAGGTCTAAATAATACATGTGCGACAAGCTATAAATTTGAGTAAGATTTCCACAAAGTACAGTTCTATACAAGCACAGCCATAATGTTCCGCAGCATGACCCTGCTCAGGCACGGCAAATAATTCAAGAACAATTCTGCTTCAACATGCTATTAATCCCTCATTTTAACGTTCGTTGAATTCTTGTATCGCATTCCCGGGGCAGTGAAATAGGAGGTAGGTGGCGTTCGTGTTGCCATTCTGCCACGACATACCGCGTTATTTGTTTAATAACAAGTGTCTTTGGTATAATAAAAAATATACAGACGTCATTTCGTTCTTACTATAAGCATCCCGGTTCTAATATGACATTACACGACCTCTATGGGTCATGCCTACATAAATGCATCAGGCAGGAATCCACCTAGAGACGCTTGTTAACCACAAGGTGGCCTTGTGCTGTGTTGTTTTAAATATTGTTTGAATAGAGAAGAAACGATACACTCAAACTTTAAGTACATAACCATCGTTTCCAAACAACATTTCACTTCACCGATAACTAGCTGGTTTTGATACCATTTATTGCAGGTATAACCTATTGCTGTAGATATATTACCAAAGTTGCAGAATATGATAGACCCTGTAACTTGTTCTCTTGATATGTCATTTAAAACACAACAAATCGGAAATATTTCAAATACAACATATACATCTGAGTGTTGTCTTGGGCACACATAATAACTTATACATACATATATATATATATATATATATATATATAAAATCATCATCTTCCTCCATGGATTAGGTCGTTTGACGTGTTCCGGCATCGACGCATTGCTATCGTTTCCTGGGGCGTCCACGATCTCTTCTTCCTCGAGGTTTGTAATTGAGGGCATGTTTCGGGAGTTCGGGAGTCTGGTGTTGTCCATTCTTCAAGGTGGTTGATCCAGTTTTGTTTGTACTTGAGTCTCACGTCTTGTATTCCAGAGATCTCTAGTTCTTTTCTTATGACTTCGCTTCTTATTTTATCCAGCCTTGTGTATCCCGTAACACTTCTTAGAAAGGGCATTTCTGCAGCTTCTAGGCGAGTCATGTCTCTCTTCGTGGTTACCCATGTTTCGCTGCCATACAGTAGTGATGGTCTAGATACAACTTTATAAGATTTCATTCGGGTATCTGTATGGGTTTTCTTTACGTGTTTCCTAATAGTACCGCATATTCCTTGGAACCTGCTTATTTTTTGTCAAAATCTGGTTCACCGTCTAAACTCAGTTCGTGTCCCAAATAATTGTCTCACTTGTTCTAATATTGATCCATATATATATATATATATATATATATATATATATATATATTATAAAGAGTAGACTGAGGTCAGGAAATGCTTGCTATCATTCGGTGCAGAATCTTTTGTCTTCCAGGTTGCTGTCCAGGAAATTAAAGATTAAGATATATAGAACTATAATCTTGCCGGTTGTT
>Ga0136643_10019916_pt1 | contig 10141 bp, 4 predicted proteins | sample TergutLab28metaG_FD_96883 | JGI IMG/M metagenome (GOLD analysis project Ga0136643, IMG submission 96883) | Labiotermes labralis P1 segment gut microbial communities from Petit-Saut dam, French Guiana - Lab288 P1 (version 3) (version 3) | ecosystem: Host-associated > Arthropoda: Insects >... | reverse complement strand
TTACACGTGTCTCATGTGGATTTTCATGGGACCACGTATGCACATTCCGTGAATTATTTATGCCGTCCCGGGTAAAAGACGCCTCATCTATGAATAAAATGACGCTTAACAGTTCGGGACGTGCTGTTATCCAGCGGCACAAATCCATACGTTGAGCATGGTCGCCTGGTTCCAGATGTTGTACCCTTTGATCATGGTAAGGATATAAATTTTCTTCATGTAAAGTTCGCCACATCTGCATACGTGATACGCCGATGCGAGAGGCCATTCTAGGAGTGGACAGACGTGGACTTCTCTGAACCATCTCAAGAATGTTCTCTCGTGTGTTAATCGTTCGTACCACCTCCCTTTCAGACCGCACAGCTACACTGGGAAGACAGCCAGTATCATGCAATGTCTGGTTAATACGAGTAAAAACACCTCTAGACGGAATCCTTCGGTCGGGAAAACGCCTTTGGTATTCTTCAACAGCAGCATGTGCATTGCCGTTGCAAAATCCATATACAAAATGCATTTCACAATATTCCACGTGGGAAAACACAAAAGGCATTCTTGCAACTCCCTGCAAGCAACTAACCGTCACGCAGGCGCTATTAACACTGCATTCCAGTCTCAAGAACATTAGCCTCCGTAACCGTTCAACTTTGGATATGGGTTTTTTGGGTTATATCGGTATACTTTAACATAAGGAACACTCTCCCGAAGTCATGCACATTCCTCCTGGGACACCCTGTATACACACACACACAAGAATTTCTGCTATATATATGAAGTTATCTGTGACCACGTATAGAGGCAAACACATTGAACGTATGTTTATGACGACGTACACGACCTATATAGATATGTCTCTCAATGACCATTTTTCTGTTATCTACGCATAGTACTCCATTGTTAATTAGAGGCCCGGCATCGAATCCTAATGTCCCTCCATTAAAGGAGAAAGTTAATTTTGTTTGTGCGTATGCTGTTACGAAACGTCGGCAAATTGAGTCCCTACGCAACACTGTGTTGTCACTCCAATACAGAAAAAAAGGTGAAGTACAAACAGCCAAGCAGGCCTGAAGATTTTTTAGATCTAAATTTTGTGAAGATGTTGGAGCCAATATAATTTATACGCGATATCACCCAGAAATCTGCTGCAGATTTAAATCAGGGCAACGAATAAATGCACAGAGGACCATTGTTTTATTTTATTTTCCCAGGCAGGGATCAAATTATGTAAGAAGAAAATTACCCCATATAAGAGATTCAGTTTGTGTTATATTGAACTAATACCAACGCAACAACGTTTGTAGTGGAACTGAACAAAGAAATGTGGTAACAGCGTGAAGGAATGTCGCCCATCCTCCACAGCGCATTATACATTTTCGTGATGGACCAGATGGCATCTAACCTCTAGGACGGGACGTGAGGAGATTTGAGAAACATGTTATAACATTTACATATTATGAGTGGCTTATAATAAATTTATTTAACCACCTCCCCGTGATGGATTTACCCTCTTCATGAGAGTACTAAAATAACCTCCTCATCTCCTTCCGCGTCTGACACAAACACAAAGCATTTGAAGTCGCCACAATCACTCCGCAATGAATTCAACTCTTTTTAGTTGTTTGAAAGGACTACGCCAAGCATAAAAATTGGAAACCTGCTATATAAATGTCAGGGCATACAGAAGCAATCTATCATCTGAATTCTCTTATTGACCTCGATGTCTTGTGCCTTGACTAAAGCCATCATAAGAATTCTTACCTTGTCTCGGATCTGCATTACATCACGACATTTTACATGTTTTGTTACGTGGGAGCCATAATTTTGTGTTTTTTTTCTTCTGGGTACAGCTATAAAATAAGGTGGAAAAATGGTCTTCGATTCGGGGGACCAAGTGTTACAAATGGAGTTCAAGTTGTCAGCCCTTACTTCTCTTCATGTCAGAAGGGGGGGGGGGCACATATTTTCCAAAAGGTATAAGCCACCTCAAAATTTTAGCCGCCAGAAAAGTGGCAAGAAGCAGTTCCATACTGGACGCACAAACATTAGGCGTCACCGTACAAAATTCAGTCACCACGACGACCTGGCGGCCGGGATTTGTGCACCCCTGCTTCATGTAATTTCTTTCTAAGGCCGTTGGTTATCACATGCAACAACAAAATATACGAATAGGTTTTAAAACTGTATCCATATTATATAAAGAAGTGAATGACTTATTTATATAATCAACATTAGCTGTTGTAAGGATCCTGCTACGACATCGACTTTGTAGGTAAATCCAAATATTTTAGAAAGGCCGTATGGAATAAAAACTACACTTCCGGATAAATTAAGAATCGGTCGAGTGTGCTGAATTCAGTTCAGAAAATTTTGTTTTCCCTTGTGTTTCTTATTATGTAAAACTTTGTCATTCACGCTAAGGGAACAACATGAATTGTTGGTATTTGAGAACATGGTGCTGGGGAGAAAATTTGGAAGCAAAGAGGTTAGATAGTACAGCATTATGAGGACGTTATAATTTGGAATATTTATGGAATGTTATCGGTTGGATGATCTAGAAGAGATAACGCAGGAGAGAAACACAGAATTTCGTTCCGAAAATCCGCTATAGTGAATATGCTATGCTGGCCCAGGTACCATTGTTGTAGGACTCGGTCATCACATTGTCCTTTGTGAAATGAGAAGGCAGTTATATAGCTAGGGTGAATAAGATGGCCCTGGCTTATTACAGGCAGTTCTGCAGAATGAAATGTTACATTGCTAGTCTCTATTCAGTGTTGCAATGCAGTGAGAGTACTTCAAAGGATGTTCCTGACTTCTGTTTGCAGTGCACCCAGTTCAAGCCTTAACCACAGCCAACGATTGTCATTACTGAACATTTCTGCAGGCTCTGTCAGATGCTCGGATTACAACCCGGTAAAAAAAGTGGTGTAACTAGAGATGGAGAAGTGGTGCAGCCGCCTAGAGCGACAAAATTAATATTTTAAATGACATTTTATTTTGTTTGCTCAACAGATTTTAAATTATTGAGCTCAGTGAAAGGAAAATCAATTAATAACTGTGATTTTTTTAAGTTTGTAATTTGTCAGGGGCGGCCAGTGTGATTACTCGCCCTGGGCGCCATTAAACCTAGCTACGCTACTGTGCTGAAGAACTCTACATCCCAAGAGATTTGTTTTGAAACAGGTGACTATGGAGATTACCGCCGTCTGAGTTGTGATGCAGTAGTCTGATGGAGACACACAATTTGGAGAAATTTGCTGCCTCATTTGCATTTGATATTACAATGTTTTTGAAAAATGTGGCACAACTTTAGGGAGTATATCTAGGAAAACATGGGTAATTAGAAGGTTCATCTTTGAGTTATGACCCACTTTATTTGGGAAGAAGAATGATACAAGTTAAAGCAAAAACATGTCCCACGCACTAGAAATTATTTACAGATTGCTGTGTCCTACATTAAGTATAAGATTTGACAACAAATTACAACAAAACAAGATTTTGTCCTTGTGTGAAACAGCCCCTTGCCCATCTCACCAATTGTCACACATGCTCAGAAATTCCAGGCATGTTACAAATCAATTTGCATGCATCCTATACCACTTACTGTAGTTCCACCACATTGTTACCTGCTGTAGCAAACACAATACTTTTCAAGATTGCCCCATAAATATAAACCCAGTAGCTTTAAGTCAGGTGCTATGGTAGGCCAAGCAAGTAGTTTTCCTTATACTGTGGATATTTTCATGAAACATGTTCCAAAATGGTTAGCAAAAGGATGTGAAGCACCAGCATACATGAACCACATGCACATCCTTGTCTGTAGGGCAATATCCTGCAGTAGCTGTGGTAAACGGTGCTGAGTAAGTCATGAAAAACAGCCCCTGTCATCCTGGACCGGAAAATGAGAAAATAGTAGTGCAGGGCTAGTGAACCCATGGCATATGGCATTCACTGCTGTACCAATTTTTTATTGCTTTTACCAGACCATCATCTCTATAGTGTGACAAATATGTGTAATATACATACATCTGCCTGCATAGAGAATGTATATGAGTTACTGTTGCTACCAAATAATACTGCGAGTGAAACATCTTTACACAAATCGGGAGTGGTGTAAAGCGATGGCTGGATATTTATCATTGGGGTGACAGCCTATGAGTGACAGGGCGAACACACGGCAACATACAAAACATTTTACAATCTTCTTTTCCAACAGGATATAGTTAACACCCCCAGCTACTTCCAAATGTTCTTCTTTATTGCATTTCTGGACAAAGCCTTTATTAAAAATATAATAATTATACTCTGCATTAATCATATAATTATAATATGCATTAATAATTCTGTAATTAATAACATTTATGGAAGATTTGAAGACCTTATTTTCTTCTTCAAAATTCCTATGGGCATGTGAATGGATTTCTTCAGAATTTGTAGAAAATCTGGGCATGTGCCCTAAGAAAGGTTCGCCAGCCTTAAACAGTGTATTTTCTATTACCAACTTCTACATATTGCCTGAAATCTGTTTGCTGGTTTCACAAGTTCTGCAGCAGCAATCCTCTGCACGGTAGTTCCAGCATATTTAGCAACATAATTTTGGATTCAGTCTTCCACTTCTTGGCTCTGGATTGTACATCACCCCACTCATTCTGCTGCCACAAACCTGTATGTCCCTTGTTCCCTGCAGCAGTGACCAATGCTCATAAAGTTTTATTCGTCTGGAATATGGCAACAGGAAATGCATCCTGGTCAATATGAGATGCTACAATTCAGTGCCAACAGGCATGGCCAAACATGATTTGAATCAACTGTATCTATGAATGTGTATTTACCAAAAATATTAAGCATGGAACAACTGGATACACACAGCAGCACTGTCACATCATACTGCATACTGACAGAGGGAAATCTGCATAGCTGGGATTGCTCCTGCACTTGCTTGGCACTTCTCTTTTAAAAGGGCCACAACTTGAAAATAAAACATCCAAGGACTAATGCTTGCAACACAGACTTGTTATGCTATTTCTGTAAATCAAATAATCCCCTAAGGGATTATTTGATTAAGGGATATTAAACATGTATAAAAAACACTTCACATATTTATAATATTTTATTTTAAAAATATTAATATTTCTCATCATTCAAAACATACAAGTATAAACCATACCAACTATATACAAATGTTTTAAAAATGTAAAAGTAAAAAGGATTTTAACATACATGTATGAAAAACACGAACTGCATTTTGCATGGTTCAAGGACGGATTACATGCTTCATGAACACTAAAGGTTGTAATATATTAAACATATATAGCAACATTTCAAAATAAAATTATTGTACTCCAAATAAGGCATAACTGCCCTGTACATATCTTCACATTTGATGTTCTCATAGCAGTGAGTATTAGTACCATGGTATTCTTTAAAGTTCATTTTATACAAACAACAGTCACAGGGACCAATAGATTTGCATAAAACAGTGTTTATGAAACTGTGATCTGCAAACAACTGCAGGAATATGTTTACTTCAAGAGTTTCCCATTAAAAAATCAAAACTTTTTCTACACCAGGATGATGTCTGCAAGGAAGATTTGGTGATGACAAGTCAAGATAAATGGACCCAGGATTCTAATTTCAACCTCCAGTCAGATTTTCATTCTATATCTATAACACAAGTAAATCTTTGGGAATTTGAACAATATAAGACCACTCACCCACCAGTTTAGAGCTGCTGAAGCCAATCACTCTCATCAGTCTAGTGTGAGAACAACAGAATATGCACTATGAGTGTCACTGCTCGCTCAAAAACACTTATCTGCACTTGCCTAGGTGGACAGAGGTCAGCAAGGTCTACACAGAACTTCACATTGGGACAATAGACAAACAAGAACAAACATTATTTTAGACATCACCAGCTGCCTCAGTTGACATATTTCCAGAGCTAGCACTCCATTTCTGGTCAGCATTAAGGCTGGCATTTTCTTTTTCCATTACATAAGCAACACCCAATATGGTCTAGTGGTCTATGTGCATGATCAGTGTTGGGAGCATTAAGATTCAAATTTAACAGCCATTGTCACTAATATTGTGTATTCAGATGACAGGAATCATCAAAAATACTTGTGGTATAACAAACCACCAACTGTCACAACCTTTCTGAAAATCATCACATTTTTATGCATGACATCATGAAATTTCTTGGCTCAGGGTAAGAAGCAGTGGCAAGGTTTGTAGCATGGTAACAAGCCTCTAGGTTCCACAAAAGGTAGGCACTTTTTGATTGGCTAAGCACAAGTTACCTGCTTTGTTCAACATCACTGGTCAGTGTCAACAAAGAAGGGTGAAATTTGGAATACCCAGTTCAGGTAGTACTGTGTATGGGGGCAAAGTTTCTGTTTTGCCCTGCATGATTCACTGAATATATTCACACCAAAACACTTTACATAAGTTACATGTCTTCCAAAGAAAATAATCCTACTAAAAGCATAGATTTTACACAGACCTATCACCAACCAAAACATCAAGATTTAGAGTGAATACGATGTTACATCACTGCACAAGAGTGTACAGTCAGCATGTTGGTGCCACTGGTGACAGAGAATTAAAACAGAAAGATACTCATTCAAAATTTCACAAAAACAAACAAATACTGCTATAATATTAATATAAAACCTGAAATATGATATATATAACACATTCCACATTAAGAAACTGTCTCAATAAATGCTGTATCTACTTAACAGACCTTTGACCAGATAGTTTCAGGATCTGGCACTGGTTAATTATAACACACCTTATACCTCAACAGTTTATACAGACGTCAAAGTGTGGTGTAGAGGTAACACTGTCCTTATGCCTGAGTATCATGATATGCAGATGTGTAGAAGAAATGGAGGTAAAGAACCATACATCTTAATCACTGCATTAGACAGTAATGAATAATGACCTTCACCGTTTGGTTTACCCCAAGGAAAACTCCCATACTAATCTAACAGAGGCACTGTAAATGTGGTAGAGATGAGAAAATCCTACATCCCTATAGAATCAAACAGTACATAGCAAGTATTTTACAGACTGAATTATGCTGGCCCAGTACTGTTCAATGTACGATTTAAAAAAGACATGGAATGTGTTCATCATGAGTATGATACTCCTACTGAGCTGACGATGTTACTTCATTAAGGTGTCATTAGGAGACACATATGTGGGAAGAATGTGCAGTATCACCCTCCTTTGCTTTTGGAAACTGTATAAAACTGGGAACTGAATAAACCCAAACACTATGATGTTAATGGTAAGCTCTAGCACTAAAGGTTTTCAAGGTCTTGTGATGCAACATGAAATAATGTTTAGATTGCCCTGCAATCCATTAATCATTAGCAAATTCATGGTTGTATCAAAGTGTTATAACAAATATCATAAAATTTTTTTGAGTATGTTAACACATTTATTGCTAATTATGGCAGAAGCTGTACCAAGAATGCCACCCCAGCACAAAATATAACTTAGTATGAATGAGATATTGATTTTCCAACCTGCATTCAAACACATCCGCATATATATATGCTTAAGAACTGTCATTCTGCTGTTACATAGCACAGTTTCCAACAGTTATGGATACATTTTACAGTAGTCAGGGTTGAGATCTGCACTCTTCAGCAATATTACATAGCATATAGTGGTACAAGGTCAAGAAACCCAAGACAAAAGCTTTTATCTTGGACAGCTTGACTGTTGAAGATGGAAAAGACTGTGTCAACATGGCAGTAAGGAATTAACACTATAAGCTCCATAATATCCCACAAAAGTGCAGATCTCATCTATTTCACTGTGGAAGCCTGAAATCTCACAGCAGTTATTAGTTATGGTTGGCACAAGGTGACAGCAATAAATAGCAGTGAGAAGTACCTACACTTCACTTGGCATTGAAGTCTTTGACTCCTAACCAATTACAAATAAGATAGCAACAACAGTCATTATATCAAGAACTTTTCAAGTTCACAGTGTGCATGTCCCTCATGTGCCATAACAGGTAAGAGTGGCTCACTGGAATAATCAGTGTGGAAACTACCTGGATTCCAAAGATGGCAGTTGTGAAATTTCCACATTGAATTTTCCATTGGCTTTCTGCTATTGGTTACAATAACTACCGTTGTGTATGCTGCACAAATATCATCAATTTCCAGAATGTATGATTGTGGTGAAGTAGCATTTTAAGTGGGCGGAAGTGAGTATGTTAAAAATGTTATCTTATCGCAAGAATATGCAGTCTAATCTCATGCACATTAACAGAATGAAGCAACAATAAATGAGTTCTGAGATTCACTGTGTAAAAATACTGAACTTGACTATGCTGGTGCTGCATTTTCAAACCTCCCATCATTACTACATTCAACAAGGAATGTTTTATCTGTAAAACCTGTGGTCACAAGGTAGTCCTCATAAGAAGCAGCTTTCTGCAGCCTGTTTGTGATGTGTATGATGATTTTACCACACTATGGGTATAAAAGTTCAATATTTGGATATTGCATTTCCTCAAATACCTGATACTGGGAGTACACACACAACCAGCAGTAGATCTGAAAGCAAAAAGACAACAAAAAGTAGTTCTCACTTACTATAAAGCAATTCATCTGAACAGATTGTCATAAAGTTCAAAGCTGTACTGAAATGATTTTATGTGTACTTTGTACTCAGGTATTTCATTATCACACACTTGATTTCTCTTCAGCAAGCCTGCCATTTTCAAATACCTGACACTGAGAATTTAAACAGCAAAACATGGGTTATGCAATAGGGTCAGTGAGTCTAACCACATTAATTTTATGTACTAATAAATATTATACTTAAGATATTTAAAGCCTCTTTCACACAGAAGGCCAAGTCATCAGTGACTGTTCTACCGGAGGCAAGGGACTACTGATCAGCAACTACAAGTAACTAATAGGTGTCATCAGAGAGATTATCCTTACCATGTCTGAATTGTATGGTGAGTGAAATGCTAGAACTGGGAGAGAAGGAAAATGAAAAGGAAGAAGAAGAGAAGAAAAATGTGTGTGCACCCTAGGTGATGGGTGAAACAAAGGGATATTTTGAACTATTTCTGATGATGTGAGGAGAGACAAAGCAAAGTTTTTAATTATTATGGAATGTCTATGGACTGTTTTGAAGAACTGTAAGAGACAATTAAGTATTATCGACATAACACAGACACAAATATGTGGAAATCTGTACTGAAAATTACATGACTAGACTGTTCTGCATTGAATATGTCACTTCAAGTCACTGTGGAGGCTGTCTCCTATCTGAGAGATCACAAAAAATGCATGGCTCTGGTCTCCCACCAGTATCTGATCTTAGAGTGGCAAGAGGGAAGAGGTGACAGTAATTCTGTCGCCAGAAAATCTCACACACACACACACAATCAACCATGTAACAAACCCTGACTGCTCAGTGCACACTCCCAGTTGCCAGTGACTCAGTCTCCTGTGTGAACACGGCAAAAAGCCTTCATCATATAGATGTTATAGTCCATGGCTTGACAAATCCTGGACATTGGGCTCCATGGTGCATAGAATTTTGGAAGCATGTACTGTAGACTGTTTTTTTCATCCTCGCCTTCTTTTTTTTTTTAAATTTTAAATTATTTTTCAGCATGCACTTTACTACAAAATGGGCTGACTCATCACCACCTCCAACAAGCAGTCTAAATACCCAGATCAGTTTAGCATTACATGAAAATGTATGGATGGAACTCTATGCTGTGATTGATGTGGAAGACGGAGAAGATAAGGAGAGAAGTATGTAATATCGAAATCCTAAACAAACAGTTGTTAGAAATACTTGAAAGAAAAAATCTTTTGCTACACATCACTGAACATTCACATGCCAATGAGGTGTTGCAAAAGATTTTTTCTTTCATTGTTTTTCTAACAATTGTTTGTTTGGGATTTCAATATTATATACTTCTCAGGATGTTTTTAGTGGAGAAATCCCCAAAACTTTTATCATTTCAGAACAGTAACCTCAAAGTGTATTAATATCTTGTGATTTATTAGACACACACAGAATATGGGTGACAGCAACAGTGGCAAGTTTGTCTGTCACTGTAACATAAATTCACACAGGTGTGTGTGTGTGTGTG
>Ga0136643_10019914_pt1 | contig 10142 bp, 7 predicted proteins | sample TergutLab28metaG_FD_96883 | JGI IMG/M metagenome (GOLD analysis project Ga0136643, IMG submission 96883) | Labiotermes labralis P1 segment gut microbial communities from Petit-Saut dam, French Guiana - Lab288 P1 (version 3) (version 3) | ecosystem: Host-associated > Arthropoda: Insects >... | reverse complement strand
GATTCAGTTTTGTGGCATTCTTTGCAAGTGTGAAAGCCAGTTCCGTCTGTATTCATCTATCTTGTCTAGTATGCCTGTAATCCGTAGTTCGCGGCGTATGTAGTCATTTGTTTTGTGGTCATAGAGAGTGTAGCCTACCAGAGGTCTCAGTAACTTCATTTCTGCCGTTTCAATTCTTCGTCTTTGTAAGGCTGTTAGAGTCCAATTTTCTGACCCATATAAATTATAGGTAAAACTAGTGTGTTGTATATTTTCAAAATAGTTTCCGTTCTCACTTGCTTAAAAATAGTTCTCTTAATAGTACCTATTAATTGTAAAAATTTTGCTAATTTAAATTCTGCATCATTGGAAAATTGGTAAGATATGCTGCAACCTAGATAAGTAAATTGGCTGACTTGTTCTAATGTTTCATCATTTGTAATAATTTTTGTTCTTAGGCGATCCGTTCCAACGAAACCGAATACTTTCGTCTTTTTTGTAGCAATTTCCAAATTATATTCTTTTGATATGTTATATAATAAATAGACTGCTTTTCTAAGTTGTCTTCTGTGTCAGAAATAATAAACTGGTCATCTGGAAATAACAGTGTTTTGAAAATTAACTCTTTAAAATATTTACTAGTTTCTAGTTTCTGTAACCAAATCCTAATAACTTCGTCCAAATATAAATTGAATAAAACAGGTGATAGTGGGCATTCTTGTCTCACCCCTTGGGTAATAGCTCTAGAATCTTCAGATATTCCATTACATGCAGTAACTCTTATAATGTTTTCCATTTTTATTTCTGAATTATTGTAATTAGATGAGGTGGAATTCCTTTATTTAACATAATAGTCCATAATATGTCTCTGTCCACAAGGTCAAAGGCTTTTCTAAATTCAATGAACGCAATATATGTGGGGATATTAAATTCTCTGTGTTTTTCAATTATTTTTGAAGCTGAGAATATGCAGTCCATGCAGGATCTGCCTTTCCTAAATCCTTTCTGCTCTTCTAATAGTAGGACCTCTGCAATTGTTGTTAATCTCTTTGCAATAATTTTTTAATAGATTTTATATCCAGTATTTAATAAACTAATACCTCTATAGTTATCTGGGTTATTCTGTCTCCTTTTTTGTGTATTGGTATAACAATGGCTGTTCTCCATTCTTCAGGAATGTCTCCGTAAATCCAGCAAAAATTTAGGAAATTCAAAAACTTATGTAAAAAACTTTTTGGTTCATGTTTGTACAATTCATTATTAATCCTGTCTGATTCTGGAAATTTTCTGGCTTTTAATCCTTTTAGAGTTGTTTCCAATTCTTCCACAATTTTCTGTTAATTTTGCACGTTTCCCTTCTGTGGTGTTATCATTAAATTGTTTAGTCTAATGTTTTTGATAGTAATGTAGCCATGTGTGTTCAACTTTTGGGTTAAGTCGCAAATTATCTTTTTCACTTCTGCTTGAATTTCTAATAATTTTATATGCTTTTATCTGGTGTCCATGTAAATCATGTTCAATTCTCGATACAAATGTTTCCCTACATTGCCTTTTAATTTTTCTTGTTTCTCTTTTCATAATTGCCACTAACCTTTTGTATTCTAGTTTGTCAGTTTCAGAACGTGTTGTTAGATACCGTAAATAAACCTTCTTCTTGTTTTCATTCAAGTTTTTAATATTACCATTCGATAAAATTAAATGCCTTTTGTGTCTTCTCTTTTTCCTTTTACCTAGAACTTCATTCGCTGCTTGTTGTAGTGTGTTCTTTAAAGTTTGCCATTCTACATCAATATTAAGGCTACGTGGTGAGTGTACCAGATTTGGCTCTAATCTCCTCTGATAAAGTAATTTTATACTGGGTCCTCTAACAAATGTACCCTGAAACTTTCTTCTTGCTGTAGAGATCTTTTAGTAAATGTATACCATTTTTGAGGTAAACGAATTTTCGAAATTAATAAGTAATGGTCTGTAGTGACATCGTATCCCCTAAAACTTTGGTGTAATTTACTAAAGGTTTCTTATTTGTTAGAATGTAATCTATAATGGATCTGTAACCTCGGGCACTCTACGTCATTTTATGAATCTCTTTATGTCTGAAAAATGTGTTGGTTATTTTAAATTCATTTACTGATGCAAGTTCTTTCAGTTTGTGTCCATTACTAATAGTAGTAATTTCACCATTTGTACCCAAAATTCCGTCAATAGGAATATTTCCAACCCTTGCATTATAATCTCCGGCAACGACAATGTAATCGTTTTTACTTATTTTGTCTATCTAATCTTGGAGGGTTTCATGGAATTCTTCTGTTTGTTCTGTTTTCCCTTCTTCGGGGGCATAGACAGCTAAAACTAAACTAAACTCCGTGGCCTTAGTCCGCACGCAAACTATACCGACAGAGCGGCCGCCGCCGGTCGGCGAAGTTAGTGCCAACTTTTTCGGATAGAGGGGTGTCACGTGGTTAGCGCAACGGGTCCCCACAGCCGTTAATCTCTGTTTTCTAGACCTGGAGCCTCTACTTTTTTCATGCAAGTAGCTCCTCAATTGACCTCACGAGGCTGAGTGGACCCCGGGCATAGACAGCTAGTAATTTTAAATATCCTCGTTGCAATTTGTATCTTAATTGAAGAATTCTTTTATTTACAAACAGGTAACTATGTATTCTCTTTTTAAATTTGGCTTTAATCATTATTGCTACACCTGTGGCTGCTCTTTTATTCGTTGGGACACCACTCTACAATAAAATATATCCGTCCAACTCTTGGGAACCCTTTAATTTCTTTTTTGTTTCTGGTATCACTGCTGTATTTACATTTTCTTTTTTTAATTCTTCCTGCAGCAGTTTCTATTTGCTATATAAACCTCTGACATTCCAAACGCCTATTTTCATTAAACCTGGATTCATTGTCCTCTTTCTTGCCTTAGTTGTCATTTGTGAATCAGTCCTGTGCTTCCTCTGGAGAGTCTGAGTTGGGTAGGGTGTCCTCAGGGTGGATAACCATTCCCTCGCTGAGTAAGCTTGGTGGTAGCTAACCTCAGGGCCTCCAAACATGCCCGTTTCCCGTAGGGGTGTGCTCCCTTAGCCGAAGGTCTCGGTTTTGAGGCGCCGAGGACTCGCCTTCATCCGCTCCTCTCTGCTACAACTAAAGTTGCATTGCCCAGTGATCACGATCGAGGACGTGAGGAAGTCGGATTTGCTAACAGAGCTGACCGGTGTCTTGTCAGACGGTGTTTCCCAAGATTTGTGGCTATTATCTGTCGGCATTGATAATAACCCCTGGGGCCAGTACCAGCCTTGTAGTATTTATTCTAAAGCTAATAAAATTGCTCCAAATGATTTGAGTCCAAAATATTTCCGAATGCCTCTCGTACAAAAGTTGAACAACATTTTTCAGGTAATGTGGATATATGAGCCCTGAGCTGCAATGGGGAGAATCGCATACAGAGTTGGGTTTGTGGCCCAAAGGTTCCGAACAACTCAATCTAGGAGGCTTAGCTGAAGACATGACACCTACCTTATTAACTGAATACACCCAGTGTCCGAAATGATATATTTTCTCCTATGCGTTGTTCAAACAGTGGGTGAAGGACAATGCTGTGTGGTTCTAAACAAGTTTCACCACCTAACAGTATAATGAATGACTGGTCTTCTTTGCCAGTGGTCTATTAATGATCATGTAAAACGTAAAGGTAAGGTTTTCGCTGTCCACTCCATGAACGCTTATAGCGAAAGTTAGAGTTATAGTCCCACTCTTTCTTAACCCAAGTTCTAGATGGAGGTGAGTGGCCACATTTACACAATGGTCACTTTACCCCATGGAAAGAAGTCTGGCACTCATTGTATAGAATACTGTGTAGGTCCAAGAGCAGTCTGGGCGTTTTCGAGAAAAGTCTCTTATCCCTGCTGGTGTTAGAACCCCGGATCGTCTTGCATGTAGCCCAGTCGCTATGCTCCTCTTTCGTAAATGTCAATTGTTTGTACTTTATTTTAAAACTTTATCGGTAACTCGAGTCGAATTACTGTGGGTTCAGTAAATGAAGAATGATGAAGGATTTGGAAGGAACTGATGTAGCCCAATTCAAAATGCTATTACGCCCTGACCTTCGCCTTTATGTAGTGCCGATATTAAGAATGAACTGAGTAATATTTCTCCTTCTGCATGATGTGGACAGCACCAACCTGGCCTTTATCGCAACCTGGAACGACTAAGGAAAACCACTAAGATCTAAACTTGACAGTTATTCAGATTGACCCTTGGCTTCGGATCCAGTTGAAAATGTGCCGCCCCATCTCCCTACCCGAGGACGAAAAGAGACTTAGATTCCGAAAATGTGTGTCCCTGTTTTGAATAAAAAGAAAAAGAAGGAAGAGCAGCAATGTTAAGAATTCGGATTTATTTCCAACCAATAAAGTCACACGCTGCGGCACTTATGTATAAATAAAGACTATACCAGGGTAAGCTATTGTAAGGTTGTGCTGAACTGTAGGAGGGATCATTGTAAAGCGATAGGACTTCTGCCGTCGCTCTATCCTGTCTTCTGTCTTTATGTGTTATCTCTTTTTCTCTCGGACACTCTCTGTCTCTCTTCATGAAGTGGAATGAAGGGTAAATGAAATTAATGGCACTGGTTTTCCCAACACGCTACGTCTCAATTTCGCATGCAAGGCACTATGTACATCCCCTTGCGTACTGTTAAATTGGTTGAATTTTGTTATTGAGTTGTATTGCGTGACAGGTAGTTGTATATTATCCCGTCAGACTGTGCTAGTTGTCTATTGGTAATAACAATTTGACTGTAGTGTTGAAATCACGCTCCTGATAAAAGGTATTACATCTGCTTATGAAAATGTTATGCTGGATTAAAATGATCGGATATCCACTGACACGGAATGATCCCAAAAATCATTGTACGGTTGCATATGTAGAGTTAACTTGCTGGTTGTAATTAGTTGTATGTCATTCCTGAACTGAAATAAATTTAAATGCTTCAAGCCTTCATCAACTCTACTATGGGAAATGCAAATCTTGCAAGATGAGATCCTCATAGAGTTCCACTTGTATTAGAAGGCATGTACCTTGCATATGAGAGCATCTGAACAATAAATAACGAATTAGAATTATACGTAGATTAGATTTTGTATTAGATGGTAAAATGAATTTCGCAGAACGCAATACTTAAGTTTTAAAGAGATTCTTGCTTATCCTAAGTAATTTTTTTTTTAAATCTACAGATTATTATCTACTGATAATGGAAAATGCTAACCATAATTCAGTCGATAGTAAAAATATATACGAGTATTACTGTTGTAACAATCGGTTATTCATGCCAGTCAATTACTTTACTGGATTTATCTTATCATCACATATTGTCTCAGGTTTTAGAATCTTGCTTCTTCCAGAATTAAAAAATGCACTTGCTAGGTATGATAATTCAAACAAAAAAAAATTTGAAAAATTTCGTTGTTTCAATTATACGTTTAGAGATATCTTGTTTCTGCAGCTGTCCGTCGGTTTGTCTGCAGCATCTCGAACAATATATGCGATATGAAAGCAACTCTGAGACCGTTCCATGACGTCAGGAAGCTTTTGTTTAAATATTCTGATTGAAGGCATCACGATGTGCTTGAAAATCAATAAGTATTACACGAATGTACGTCAGCACAATCTATTTATTCTCTAGTATGGCTACATGTAAACACTATGGGATCCCAAAGTGGACAAAGCATCTGGTAAAGTAATTGTAGGGGCCTGAAGATGTCTAACATCTAGTCGAAACATGTAGCCATACTATAGAATAAATAGATTGTGCTGACGTACATTTGTGTAATACTTATTGATTTTGTTTAAATGTCCGACAGCACACATTTACACCGTTTCAGGCTCTGTTTGAAAAGCATTACAAGAATAAAGGTCACACTCCTTACTGCAGTTCCTGTCTCGTACACCCATGTAACTTAGACCTGCAAAGATGATTTATTTTACGTTAATCACATTTTCTTTCTCTTTATACCTCTTCACCCAGGAGTCCAGAAATAAACTCATCTTCTCACGACTACCAATGCGAAAATCATTATGTGCTATTGTAACAATAAACTTGACCTAAGCATTCCGGACAGTAACAAGTGCATGATTATGTAACTTGCAAATTAAACTGTTGTGTCTTCGTCTCGTAGGAGATACCATTGATTATGCTGTGTATTGTTTGGTGGGATGACAGGCTTACTTTGAAATAAAAGGCAAAGTAAGTCGAAACACAACTAGTTTTGTTGGTGTTAATGAAACGGCATGTTTCGGCCTACTCGGCCATCATCAGGTTTGGATAGTTCTAAGAGACTAAATATAAATAACTAAATATCTGCCAAACATCCGCCACACACAAACAATATTTAGTCTCTTATAACTTTGCAAACCTGATGATGGCCGAGTAGGCCGAAACATGTCGTTTCATTAACACCAATAAAACTAGTTGTGTTTTGAATTACTTTGCCTTTTATTTCTTTGTTGCATGCACAACGGGGATGCCTCAACTAAAGATGACAGGTTTCCTTATTGGAGGCCTAGATTCCTACCGAGTATCAATTAGCGCGACATATAGACGATGTAGTGTACCCTGTAGACGAGAAATACGTACTGACTATTAGTCTCAAACCTGACAAGAAGGTCACACTGGAGACCTTGCTATAGATGGGAAGAATATATTAGAATACTTATTTACAGGACTGTAATGGTGTTGCATGGGGTACGCGATGACCTATTTGGTTGAGGCGCTTTCGGATGCATTGTAGCCCGCGGGTCGATTAGCCTGTAACAGAATTGAGTACCATGAGTATCTCTTGGTGGTAAAGGCAGCATGTGCGTAGGTCTGATAAACTTACCATCTTCATGTGACGACTGTCTTGAAATTCTGGGATTCTCAGCCTCCTGGAGCCCTAAGGCTTGTCTAGGCCTGTAATGGAATAGTTTTAGTAGGCTGCATGATATTTATGAAGGGTCGCAGTGTAGCTTCTAAAGACAGCCTGTGTGAGTTCAGAAATATCCAACGATTTGCTTTCTGCCTGTAAGCTAAATTAATGGAGATGATAATAATGACAGTATTAGTAATAGTAATAATAATAAAAAGTGCTGACGTAAAGAGTTCGTTTTTGGCGTGACAGCCCGCAGTGGGCCAGGGCCTCCTCATTCACGAGGTTTCTAGATCACACACAACGACAAACCACTGTTGGTAGAACTCCTCTGGACGAGTGATCAGTGCGTCGCAGAGACTTCTACCTGATATCACACAACACTCACAACAGACAAACATCCATGTTCCCCGTGGGATTCGAACCCACAATCTCAGTAGGCGAGCGGCCGCAGACATACGCCTTAGACCGCTCGGCCACTGGGACCGGCGATGTAAAGAGTGTAAAACATATTTCAGGGGCGAAATAACATTACATGTAGCACATACTGTAAATACAGAACACCTGCAACACTATATACCCTAGAAAAATGGTTTGTTTAAGGTACATAATTGTAAACATCCTGCAAGCAGGTGATAACAAGGATAACGATGATGATGATGATGATGATAATAATGAAGACAATTTCAACCGTATGACGAGACAGTAGACGATATTATATCAGCGAGCCCAGTAACGGCAAAAGAGCGATATGGTGGAGTGTTTGCTCAACTACACTTTAACACATGCAAGGAAATAGGGTTAAAGTTAGACGAGGAATGCTGGTATGAGCATGTAACAAAGGCAGCAGAAACAACAAGTAAAAGTAAGGTAAACTTATTACGGAATCAAAGAATGCAAACGGACAGAACCGTCCTCACAATTCACCGGACATCACAGTACTTCATAATGAACCAGGAACATGTCTATTAAGAGACAATGTAAATTCAGGAGATAAAAACGTGATCAGGAAAGAAGCCAAAAATATTTTTAAGTACGAAGGCCTAACAAAAGAAAGACGGCGTATGTGGAATGCAAAAACAAAAGTGATGCCAATAATGACAGGGTCACAGCAACCATCTCAAAATCATCCAGAAAATATCTGGACAACGAGTCAGAAAAGCATGATATCACGGAACTGCAGAAAAGAGTCATACTTGGCACTAGGCACATACTGCAGACAGTACTTGGCACTAGGCACATACTGCAGACAGTACTAATGTGAAAGTGCTAAACGTTTGTCAGGGGAATTAATATTACGTGTGGCATGAAATATGACCAGAATAGCTACAACATTATGTATCCTAGAGACATGGCTTTTTCGTGCATATGATTGAAAATAAGCTGCATGAAGGTGGTAAATAATAATAATAATAATAATAATATCAGGTCATTGCCGTGATAGTGTCCCGGAACTGCTCTCCAAGTGGCATTGTCAAGTATCGCTCTGTTCAAAAGAGAATAAGAATGTGCGTCTCCCACAAATCAGACGCGATTATTAGAACAAGTTCCTTCAGCAAGCGAACTGGAATTGGTAACTATCTTGTTTACTGCGTTACAGATTTGTGATTCAAAATTACCTTGAATTAAGGCTGAAGTAATTTGATTATAACAGGAGTATCAGCAAACAAATTCGTGACGTAATGTTAAATCGAAACAAATCCAGTGTATATCCGTCGTAAAAGAACTGAAGGATGCCTTGAGACAATCTAATAAAGCTGATTATTTTGTCTCTGTTCTTTAGGGTTTGTTTTGTTGGGTCTCTTCTAATTCCTAGCAAAGTAACAAGGTATGTATCATCCACACAACTCCCTAACTGAGATATTACTTCATTTTGCTCAGCTCTTGTAGGCAATTCCCATTAGGCTTATTTACGTAAAAGAATGGGTGAAGGTAAATGTAAAGTTGTGTCTGTTCACGCCATGAAGGTAAGTAGGGGGCACAGAGGTATAGATCCGCTCTTTCTTAACCCCGGACTTGAGTGTTGAACTTTTCGCCCAGGCGGATTTAATCCTGGGAAGGAACCCCGGTACCAGCTGAATAGGAAGTTGGGTGGGCCCCAGAGACTGTCGGATGTTTTGAAGGAGTGATAAATCTCTTATCACTACAGGGATTTGAACCATGGATCGTCCATCGTAAGAAATTGCCACTCTTTATTTTCCGTATCGTTTCTAATCCACCATAGACAATCATTATATAATGAGATTTGAAATTAATGAGAAATAAAATTTTCATTGAACTCAGCATTTTTAATTAACATGTTAACTATGCAGCGGACATTAAGTTTCACTTTACAGTATACCTTGCATATGGCCCTTGTTAAGATGCTAAAAGAATGCTTGAGCAAACACAGTATGTGCATTACGTGTTGGACAGTGAAAATCTCTCCCACTGAGTGTGAGCTAGTTCTATAATTACATAAATCAAGTCCATATTGACACCCACTCTCTTCACGAACGTCAGTTACAGCAGTTAGTGCTTTAAAACATCTTCTGTAGCGAACGCCCTTTGCCACCGTTTACCTTCACCGTACTTTGACTCCTGTTGTGTTCCGTTTCATACTCTGAGACTGCGACGTACTGCCTGGCATATGTTTCCTCGCCTAGAAGACGCGTGTTTTAGGTTACATAACACTTCTCCATAATCTGATTGTTCAGACGAATCTAGATGTTTCTGGCCAAAGTGCATTTCAAATTGACACAAATAGTAAATGTTTTCAATTATGTGTCTTTCCTTTACTTCTTCAGTGTCACAGTGAACGTTCACCATGGGGCGCCTATTCATGTATTTTCATTCGCTGGACAGTATCATGAGATGGGACCAAAAAGGTTTTGGGCACCCTCACATAATGATATTCTAAACAATAGTGTTTCTCACACGCTGATCTGAAATCATTTGTGACCGGCGTCTAGTCGAATTTAATAATGCGATAACTCTGTACTTGAATTTTGTTGGGAGATCACAGTTTGATGAACACTGCTATAATAACTGTGAGGGGTGGCCATTGAGTTATAGACGTAACATAAAAACGAAAATTTTGACAAAATTATGGCACCAATAAAAATCACAGCCTTCGGAATACGTTCTAATGCTACACCAATATTTGACTCTTATCAACCCCTCCACCCCCCCCCCCCCCCCCCCCCCCCACCACCACCACCCTCCTTCCCTCTCCTCCCCCACAAGCCACGCCCTGAGAAAATATATTTTTTTTTTTTTGTC
>Ga0136643_10019904_pt1 | contig 10146 bp, 6 predicted proteins | sample TergutLab28metaG_FD_96883 | JGI IMG/M metagenome (GOLD analysis project Ga0136643, IMG submission 96883) | Labiotermes labralis P1 segment gut microbial communities from Petit-Saut dam, French Guiana - Lab288 P1 (version 3) (version 3) | ecosystem: Host-associated > Arthropoda: Insects >... | reverse complement strand
GGAAATATTCCCCCCCCCCCCCCCCCTTAACTAGCCCAATTTGCAGCTCTCAGATTTTCGACAAATGGCTGCTGCCCCCTCCCTCCCCGCCCATTTCCCCCACAAGCTTTTCCTTTCCTGTGCAATGGTACTTACCGTAAAGAACATCTGATCACTTACAAAATGGTGCCAGTATGTGGCACTTTAAATGTAAACTTATTACATACCCAACATATTACTAGTTCAATCTTGTGCATAGCAAAATTCACAAGTACTGCTACAAATTATTACCACTGGATGACATTCGCATTAAGGGCCCCCCCTCACCCATCCCCCCACAAAAAAAAACCACTATAAATATGGAGACAAAGGTAGAGGAATTTGACACTACCCAGCTCCCACACTTCAGTCATACAAGAAATGCATGACCCAGAAGCCAATTTCAGCATAAGCCATCACATGGTAATTTTGGTACCAAAATGAACCCGAGATTGGTCATGCATTCCTACAGTTACTTAAAAAAATTACTTTTAGCCATAAGTCTATTGTTAACATGCTGCAAGGCACCACATATATTCTGCTGAGAAATACCAAACCCCTAAACACACGAAACTTTAGAGGGTACAGAACAGCACTCTAATATTATTATATATGTTAAATTCATTTTCAGTTGTGTTCTGATGGCATTAGTGTCAGTGCATAACACAATGGTATGGATACAAACATGAAAAGAGAATGTGGTGTTCTTACAACAAATATGTACTGACCTCAAACACTTGCACAAACTGCCTCAGTCAACACGGGTTTGGGACCATGGATGAAAAAAAAACTGTTTTGCATGAGTCATTACTCAACCTCATAATTACCAACTTCCTTCATGTCACATTTTCAAAAAACTCTGTATCTTATTTTTATTAAATGACCAAAAGGTTGTACAAACTGCACATGCATGGAGGATCACCCTGCTGTGGCCGACTAAGTGCCATACTGTGCGATATGGGGTTATGTAATTTTAAAAGCAAGAACTAAAGTGTTAGTTGCACTCTATATCCATCTGTGGTAAGCCATCTGGTTTTTAATGGGTCTCTTCGGCTGTGTTAAATTGTGGCTCCACGCTGTTGTGATAGTGCAATGGAGCAAAAGAAACGTTGGGCTTACTTTTAAATTTCCAAACATTTTTATTATATATGTAGAAACTTCCCACTTAAATTGGACTGTAGGTTGCTAACACACACACAATAAAGCAAACCTACTCTTTGTAAGTTGGATGTCATGTGGGAGACACAGATAAAATTGGCACCACATCTATGCTACATAATCTGATAAATTGGATGAAGGGAAGAAGAATATGCTGTTTGATGTTCTAACGATCTGGCATGAACCAAGTAGCCACCATGAGGACTGATATTTCTCTTTAACAAAAACTGAGGGGAATCCAATGAAAAGGTAAAATACAGTACCCAAGAATTCCACCTCCATTGAATCCAGTAGCACAAAGGGACGAACTACCTGTTTCTCACCACCTACCAACTGGGAGGAGTTCATCTTACCTCACGGACAGCTGCAGAAAGGACATGTCTCCTGTTCCCAGCTACATTCTCCAGAGTAATCAAGACCCACATCTGATCCAGCAAAGGAAGCTATGCGACCTAATTCAAGACCTGATTATTTCCAAGCAACAAGCATAACTTCCAGTGTCAAGACTGCTGCAAGGAACTTGTTTGATAAAGAAACAAGAACACCCATCACTATTCAGGAAGAGGCTCGAAAAATTTTCCAGATATTACAGAATGGAGGCTTGTGGCTCCTCCCACAAGGGCAAATTGGCTGCTGCAGTAACACTGATCTAATATTACAGTTAAGAATGTGTTTACATTTCAATGTTGCTCCTGCACAAAGTCACTACACCTTTTATCCCAACACTCAAATCTGAGCTGGGAACAATAGAGGTCATGAGCATTAAGTAAGAACACCACATACCAAAATGTTGTAATTTGTTACCTTGAGCTGATCTTCCTGGACTATGACGATTTTATGTCATTGACTCTTCCTCTTACCTTTCGATGTCTCTGCAGATATCAGTCCACAACATACACGTGGTGAATGACTGACTTCTTGATGATTATTTTTACACACTGATCTTTCAACTTATTTAAAACCTGCTAGTACTAAACTACAGACTTACATGGGTTGATCATTTAATTCTGGGACTGATTTTTTTGTGAGTGAATGAGTAGACTTATCGGCTAGTTGATCTTGTCTCCTTCGAAGTAGTGTCCTTGTGCTTGTATGCACTTATTCCAGTGTTCATGCTACTGATGAAAGCACCTCTGGTAGTCACTAAGAAGTCCCTTCCCCCACTACAATACACCTGCAGCTGCCAACCATATCGTAGACAACTTAGGATGTCTACACTGCCACAGCAGCAGACCGGTGTGACACTCAGCCCCCACCACAGGCAAGAAAATACTCCACCGTAGGACCAACCAAGGGCCCAGGCCTACCACACCCCACGGGGTATGAGCCGACTGGGCACGTACACTACATTGTCATAGACAAACAGGATAACACATGTTTTATGCATGCTTCTTTACCATCTGCACACACGCAACCGACTTTGTGTAAACGAGATCTCGCCCCCTTACCTACACTAATACTAATAATTGTTCTGTGTTATATCTATATAGCTGCTCTGATAAATTGTATCCAACCTGAAGATGGCCACAGCAGCATTGGCCGAAAACTGTGATTGGTAAGTTATGTACACCTGATAATATAGTTGTGTTATGACTGCTATAATCCTTATAGAATTATTACCTTATTTGACATACTGATTAGTGCATTGTTTTATGGATTGTGTTACATACTAATTTATTAAACAAAACAAAATGAGATTTGTAAATGTTTGCAGGGCAGTAAGAAACTGACAAAGACACATGTTGTTACACTAAATTATTACAAATTTATGTCATGAAAGTCTATAGCAGTCAGTACCAAAAAGGAGTTTCTTTCAGGTAAGCAAGAGCAAAAAGGATGTGGGAAACATTGAGAGATACGTATCAGAGAGAAATTAAAAATCTACATGATACAAAATCTGGCCAAGCAGCAGGGACTACACATGAATCGAAATGGCAATGCTTAATGCCGATGTCGTTTGTGAAAAAACTGTAATGATCCCACAACCCACACTGTCAAATGTAAGAGCGGCTGAGGAATTAGTCATTGGGATTACTCTAAATCTTGAAGATGATAATGCTTCAACAAATGTTTCAATTAATGATAATGACAATGATGAATTCAGTGAAGGGGTTTATGATGAATGCCAAGCAAAGAAAAATCTAGGGACAAAGAGAAAGATAAAGTTTCAAAAAGAAGCTTTATATTTGGAGAAAAAGATTAAACTTATGGAAGAGAGGCTTATGAAAAGTCCCAAGCCAATGAAGACTACATGTGCCTGATGAGTCTTACACTGTCCAGGGAGGGGGGGGACAATATTCAAAGGTTGGAACTCAGAAGAGAATTTCTGAGCAGCGTAACCAGGAGAATTAAAATTTCTAAGAATCTTTTGCTGCCTATTAATAGTGTTCCCACAACATCTAACATTTCATGTCCTTCAACTTCATCTCCATGTGCAACAAGTCTTGATTCAACACATTCTTGTGATTCAGACACTTCACTGCATACCTCGTGGATGTCCTTTATCTCAAGTACAGATTTACTACCACATCAGTCTCAGGTTCAATTGTGAGAGCTTCTGAAGGGGTATCCCTACTGCAGACAAAGATGTTTGTTTTACCAGTTCCGTCTATGTAATTGCATACCTTGAAAATTTTCAAGCAGATATGTTAATGCACTATCACTGATGTTTATGTTTAAGTTTGTAAATCTGTAGTATACTTCAGTATTTTGTAGCTCTTACTTTTTCTTTTGTAATTTCCCTTTAGATTGCACTGAATTATTATATCATTTAAAATTCTGCAAATGTAATTTCTGTTTATCCTTACCACAATAACAAGTACATACTGAAAAGCAACAGTAAGTTTCTCTTCTGCTTCAATTCACTATCTGAAATTTGAATAACCCTGCAGATCATCCTTCACACTATCCGTAATATAATCAAAAGTTTTTATACTCATCCTGAAATATTCTCTGAACGTATCAGGAAACTCTGTCAATGTCTTGCACAGTTTAAAATATTCTCCATCATTTCTTGATTCCCAAAGCTGATGCATCCACCATCATCTTCTGTTCTCATACTTCAAACAAAGGTTACTATCCATCAGCAAAAATTAGTCCCAGTCATCATCAGATGTGTACATCAGGTAACATTCACATCACCTATAATAAACCAACTAGAACAAGAAGTCCTTCCTTGGGGGTTGTTTGACTGTGCATCTTCCTCATGAAATAGAGTGAAATGCCAACTTGATGCAACTAGGTAATTTTATTGATGTATTCTTAGCTCGACATATTTGGGGCACATACTCCCATCATCAGGAGCATTAGATGTTGAGTTGCAGCATATGGTTTTCTGCACTGAGTTTTTGGAAGGGTGGTGGTCTTGAGAGCCATTGTGTAGGTCGTTTGTACAATGTTGATGGTGCCGTGTGACAGCACCATCAGCACAGAATAGAATTTGGTATTATGTACAACCAATGCCTACAACTCTTAAGTCGTGTTATAAGATGGTAGTAACAAATTGTATAAGAACAGACATGGTATGCCTTTAAATCTAACGGAAGATTAAAAATAACATAATTGTAAAAGGAAGTGTATTATGTAACCAACCAAGATCTTGGGTACTTAGAAAATTAAAATAGTCATCCACTGTATAAAAAGAATTTGAATAAAGAAAATTCCTTAAAATCAATTTAAACTGTTATATGAGACATCTGTTATATGAAAAAGAAGACAATTGAAAACCTTAATGACTTTGTAGTAGGTACCTCTTTGATAAAGTGACGATTCAGATGTAGTCTGATGAAGATAGAACTTCGTCTAATATCCTTACCATAAATATTGGAATTAACCTTGTACTTTTCCGTATTCATGACAACAAAACATAATAACTAGAAAATATATTGAGACTGAATGGGAAGAATGTTTAATGAATTACACTGATCTCTATTGGACTCTCTATTGCTAGTACTTATAATAATTCCAAATGCCTTTTTTGTATCCTGAAAATTTTGTGCTATATGGAGAATTACCCCAGAAAATGATGTCGTAACTCATTAACAAATGAAAGTAAGCATAGTAGACCATAACTAATGTTTCTTGTGTTATAAATATTTTCGAAACTTACAGCATAACAGGCTGCACCAAGTTTACATAAATGTTGATTCATATGACTTTTCCAATATAACGCGTTTTCAGTAGTTTTCCAAGGAACTTGCCGCAAGATGTATTGATAATAGGTGTACTGTCACTTTCAACATTCATATCTAAACTGAGGGTACCTATCATTTTGAAATGAATTGGTTTTGTCAGAACTTAAATGACAATAAATTTGAATTGAAAATTTATTCGAATGTTCGAATACTTCTTTAATATCTTCTTGGAAATCAATAGGATTAGAATTAGTTATAATTACACTTTATCATCTGCAAAAAAAAAAAAAAAGCAATTTATAGATTTATTTTTAATTATCTTTTTTCAACTTCAAAAAAAAAAAAAAAGCAAGTCATAGATGTATTATTAAGTATATATTATAAAAGTGCTGTATTGTTCGGAATCAGTCTTCCGTTCAATATGAATTTGTTCTACTTGCAATTCTCTGCTTCTGTCGAAACTTCCCTGAAATATTTCATTTTTTCTCTTCTCTTCTTTTCTTATAAATTGATTCAGGGATATTTATTTAGAGGACAGGAGAAACTCTTGCGAATGGATTGGTGGCCCTGAACAAACAGCGGAAAAAAATAAAAGAAAGGAGAGCGAGGAAGCGTTACATTACCGGCATTAAGTTGTGTTCGTTTTGTATTAACGTAATCGATCATCATCGTAGTTTAGGTGATGAAGTTTAAAATTGTTTCCTTAATGTGAAGAAATATATTCTTTCTCCTATCAGATGTGGTATAAAGTACTTAAACTAGTACGCGTATGGGTATCAGCTCTTGTAAATGAGTAAGGCGTTGGTAGTTTCTGACTTGTCTGAACGATATAATTATTGCTAATTTCAAATTTTTATTGTAATTTGATATCGTACTGATCTTTTGGTATTAGAGACTACGTATTTCAGGTTAAGGTGAGAATACAAGGTTCGTTAGACTCTCGAACCGCGGGTGTCGGTAGATTGCTTCAGGTCCCTCAACATTGTATAGAAATACATGAGAGCTTTTAGGCACATGGTCTTTCCCGCAGTGAAACTAGAGCCAATAATATTTGGTAATTGCAGGTAAAATGGCCGAAACCGAAGAGTTGGGTCTTACTACAGAAGATCAGCTAGAAGCTTTAGATGCACTGGAAAACGGTCAAGAAGTTGATGCTTCCGAGGGAGGAGGAGCAGGAGATGCTTCTCTTGTTGGATCAAATGCAGTGGATGATCCAGTAAGTTTCATTTGAAGCGTCTGACGATATTACTTGAGGAATCTATTTTTTTTACTTGAAGTATGTTGTGATATGTTTGTGCAGTAACTTTCAGAGTGACCTTTATCAGTTTAGATTCTCGATTACAGGAGTTGGAGGCAATAAAAGCAAGAGTGCGTGAAATGGAAGAAGAGGCAGAGAAATTAAAGCAGTTACAATCTGAAGTTGATAAACAGATGAACCTTGGCAGTCCGCCAGGAATAAGTTAGTACATAAATGCAGATGTCATGCAAAGTTCCTTATGATATCTAGATTCAGGAGTGCCTTTGACTTTGTTGCCTGTTTAATTCAGAGTGGCAATTTGGGCAGGATATTATGAGAAATGAAACCAACAAGTGCATATACAAATATGTAAATTTATTGTATTATAAACAACATAAATTGTTATGACAGTCTTTGTAATATATCCTTCAAAGAACACCTCCTTGAAGATGGCCTCAGTAGGTGGCCAAAACATGTAGGAGGCTATGCTGTTTTATAATACAGTAAATTTACCTGTTCATATATGTGCTTGTTGGTTACGTTTCTCGTAACGAATAATGAGGGCATGGTCGTGAATCATTTAAAATTGGCAGGTTAAATTTTTCACAATTTAAAACGAAAAATGTGGCAACCTTGTATTATAAAAACAATAGTTTCAGATTAATAGAGGAGTGGTACCCCCTTTTTCTCCCCTTTTACAGTGGCACATGTACTCCTCAGTTTATACATCCTATTGTAAATCGTACAGTGAGAATAATAGACAGTCATTCACAGTTTAATTGTTATAATCGATCATCACTTAGCACAACACATTTTGTCCTTTGTAACAGCCATAATTAGGTACAGTGTTTAAAAACACTTTGAGGGAAATAAATTCTAGTGTGTAATGTAAGGTACGGGAGTAATATGAGATGTCATTCTATACAGACAACATTCACTTTAAGATACAGCAAGTTTCGTATGTGATTACAAAGTATCCCAAAACCGTATAAAGTATTTAGCTAAAAAATATGTGCCTGTAATCAGCATATTTTAAAAATGTTCGTACATTTTGTTTATAAAGTCCTGTCCTCCATTTTCTACATAGAACTCCCCTATGAAGCAGTTCCCATATTTGGATTATGTACCTCTTGATAAATTTCTGAAACAAACTCCAAAGAGCTTTTTATTTAAGAGCAGTACTGTGATAGTATGATATATACATAGAAACCAGAAATAAGGATTCTGAGGATTGTATTTTCCTGGGGATTTTTTGTGCCTAGAGCATTAATGTGTTAGAATATTACGATTAATAAAATACGTTTTTATTAATTTTGTTATTTGTCACACTCAGTGTGAAGTATATGTTAAGTCATGGTATATTATATATATGCTGAGTGTTGTCTGTGCACAGGGTATTTTGGTATAATCATTCAGTTTATAGCAACCACATACATAGGAATATTTTACTTTGAGATATTTTGTTCTGTGTAAGGTTGTTGATATCAGTACTTGTTCTGCTGAGTAAAAATATGACATAAACAGTTGGAAGATCTACCTCCAGCAGCACATAAGTACACAATTTTTTTTTAGGTCATACAATCATGTTATATTGATTTCTGAAAACAGAAACCATCAGAATACACATTTCAGTCCCATTTCATTTTTTCATAATTCTTATTGAGGACATCATTGCAAGTGTGTCATAAAGTGTACCATTCATATCTGGTACATATATGCAGGGTGTCCTAGGGGGAATGTGACAGACTTCGGGAGAATGTTCCTTACATGAAAGTACACCGATATAACCAAAAACACCTATATCCGAAGTTGAACGGTTATGGGGGTAATGGCGAGAAAAAAGTGTGGTCTTCTTGCGGTTCCACGTACTGTACCTGTTTCGTGTGATGTGTTACCTGTACGCTGCGGATGTCCGTCCTTCAATCTGCAGCTGGGTCAAGTGCATTGACGCTGCGACTTCAATATCAACAATTGTCACTGTTACAGTTAATTGTGAGGAGTTGTAAAAATTCCCTTTTTTGTTTTCCGACATGGAATATTGTGACATGCATTGTGTGTATTGATTTTGCGATGGCAATGCACATGCTGCTGTTGACGAATACCAAAGGCCTTTTTCCGACCGAAGGATTTCATCCAGGGGTGTATTTTCTCATATTCACCAGACAATGCCTGAGACTGGTTGTCTTCCAAATATTGCTATGCAGTCTGAAAGGGAGGTGGTACCATTGATTAACACACAAGACACCATTCTTGGGATGGTTCAGAGAAGTCCATGCCTGTCCACTCATAGAATTGCCTCTTGCATCGGTGTGTCACATATGCAGGTGTGGCGAACTCTACGTGAGAAAGATCTACATCCTTATCATGATCACAGGGTACAACATCTGGAACCAGGGGACCCTGCTCAACGTATGGATTTGTGACACTGGATAACAGCACATCCCCAACTGTTAAGCATCCTTTTATTCACCGATGAGGCGTCTTTTACCCAGGACGGTATAAATAACTCATGAAATTCGCATATGTGGTCCCATGATAATCCACATGAAACAAGTGTAACCAAGTTCCAAAGGAGATTTTCAGTGAATGTATGGTGTGGTGTGCCTGGTAACAAGTTGATCGGACCTTTTGTCTTTGACAGCAATTAATGGGTAACACGTATGAATTCTTCCTGAGGAATGAGTTACCAGGTTTGTTGGAAGACATCACGTTAATGATAAGGAGCCAAATGTACTTCCAACATGATTGGGCTCCCCCACATTACACTCGACATGTGAGAGTGTACTTAAACAGATCTTTCCCTAACCGCTGGTTAGGTTGTGGTGGACCCATTGCATGGCCACTGAGGTCACCAGATCTTAAACCACTTGATTATTATCTCTGGGGGCACATGAAGACATTAGTGTATGAAACAAAGGTCGATTCAAGAGCAGCACTGCGCCATCGTATTTTTGCAGCGGCAGAACACATGCAACCATCCCGACAACATTACGACTGCTTCTGAGTCTCTATTGATGTGTGCTGAAAACTGCATAGCAACTGGAGAGGGCACTTTGAACAATTACTGTAAAGCAGGTACTGTATTTTAGTACAGGTAGTTCTGATACCAAAATCTGCAGTCAATAATGGTAAATGAGTACTTCAATACTGTTGGATATTCTTGTGCCATGTAAAGTGCTCAGAACCCTAAGGATGATTACTTCATTAGTGCGAGTGTTTATTTAGTTTAATTGTATGGCTTTGTGTCACTCATATGTTAATTATATGTTAAGTACAGATATTAACATTACAGAAAACACATATTGCTGCCAGTTTTAGTATTTATTTGGTAATCAGTAAGTGTGTAACAGCTGTCATTCTTTCAAACTTCTGCCCTTATCTACGTAACTGTTCAACTTCAACTTGGTTATATTGGTGTACTTTAACTTAAGGAACTTTCCCCGAGTTCTGACACATTCCCCCCCGGAACACCCTTTATACTAAATAAATACATTTCTGAGGGTTTAAATTCCACAGTGAAGATTTACTTCATTTCAAATCCAGAATATAATACCATAAAAACTGAAATACCGAAAAGAAACAATAAGTAAGAATACTGTT
>Ga0136643_10019900_pt1 | contig 10146 bp, 6 predicted proteins | sample TergutLab28metaG_FD_96883 | JGI IMG/M metagenome (GOLD analysis project Ga0136643, IMG submission 96883) | Labiotermes labralis P1 segment gut microbial communities from Petit-Saut dam, French Guiana - Lab288 P1 (version 3) (version 3) | ecosystem: Host-associated > Arthropoda: Insects >... | reverse complement strand
CTTTTGGAGTATAAATACCTTGCTGGCATGGGAGGAGCTACCCCAAAAAATTATACCATAGCTTATAATAGAGTGTATATGAGCGAAATAGATTACTCTTAGTGTGTCTATTGGTACTATATGTTTTATGTTCCTCAGTGCATAGCATGCAGTGCACATTTTGTTGAGTACCTGTTCTATGTGTTGTTTCCAGTATAAGGTGTCATCTATAGTTAATCCAAGAAATTTAATCTCAGAGGCGCTGGTTAAACATTCCTGATCATATTTAATTTGTGCATTAACATTATAATAATTCTTAGTTCTAAATTCTAAGTACTGAGTTTTATTAAGATTTAAAGTAAGTAAATTGACTTTAAACCAGGTGTTTATGTCTTGGAACGTTTGGTTAGCATTTACATTAAAGTCCCTTCGATTTGTGTATGTAATTATAATTCTGGTATCATCTGCAAAGAGTACCATATTGTTATCATTGTTTACCATTGTGGGTAGATCATTTATGTAAATTAGGAAGAACAAAGGGCCAAGAATTGAACCTTGTTGCACACCACATTTTAACAATTCCCATTTGGAAGAATCGTTATTATTGTCTATATTATTCAGTGTCACTCTTTGGTATCTACCTGTTAAATAGGATTCAATTAATATTTTAAATTTCCCTTCAACACCATAGAATTCTAGCTTTTTTAGTAATATTTTATGATTGACACAATCGAATGCTCTTTGCAGGTCACAAAATATACCTCCCACCATTTGATTGTTGTTCATAGCAGTTAGGATACTGTTTATCAAAGTGAAGGCAGCTTGTTCAGTTGAGGAGTGAATCCGAAATCCATATTGTTCCTGTACCAAGATATTATTCATATCAATGTGAGCATGGAGTCTAGCATAAATGAGTTTTTCAATAATCTTAGAGAAGGAAGTTAATAAAGATATTGGTCTGTAATTGGAGATTTCCTGTTTGTTTCCTTTTTAAAAGATTGGTTTGACTACAGCATATTTTAATCTATCAGGAAAAACACCTGTACTAAGTACTGCATTACAGATGTGTGTTAATGGTGAAATTATAAATGGTGCAGTTAGTTTTATAATGCGATTAGAAATTTCATTGTACCCACATGTATTTTTAGTCCTTAATGACTTAATCATTTTTTCGTAAGTAGAGGCATACTGCCAACTTATTTTTGGAAAGGGTCTTCTAAAATTGTTTGTTAGATAGTTAAATGGATTAGCCATACCTGTATTTATATGTTTGTTGTTGTCTGAATTGACTGTGTCTGCTATTGATATAAAGTAGTTGTTAAAAATATTTGCAATTTTATTCTGATTCAGTATTACATTATTGTATATTAATAAAGACTGGATGTCAATACAGCTTTTTGTTTTCCCTTTTTCTTCATTTATTATTTTCCATGTACTTTTCATTTTGTTCTTAGAACCAAGAATAATATTGTTATAATGTAGTTTTTTTGCAGTAATAATTACTTTAGATAGTACTGCGCAGTATCTTTTGCAATATATTTTGAGGTTTAAATCATTACTGCATCTAAACAATAAAAAAAGTTACTTCTTTTTTTACATGAAATTGTTATCCCTTTTGTTATCCATTGATTATGTGTGGCATTAGATTTAATTTCTTTTTTAAAAAAGCTAGAGTAATAACACCTCAGGTATGTATTGAGAAAATTACTAAACATATCATTAACATTGTTATTCCCAAATATATTGTCCCATTGCTCCCAGCTTAGTTGAAGTTGGAATTCAGCTATGGTGTTTTTATTAATGTTTCTGATGTAAGAAGGTTCAATAATACTAAATGGTAGGGAGAAATTGTTTAGTGTTATCAGTTGGGCATCATGGTCAGATAAACCATTTGTGTACGGTTTTATGGTATAATGTCTTCTGTTGTCAATAAAGATGTTATCTATCAAGGTGGCTGAATTGTTGACTGTTCTCATGGGGAAATACACAGTAGTTATTAAATTATAAGTGCCTAACAGGTAATCTAGTTGTTTCTTTTTGTTATTAGTTCCTAAATAGTTTGTATTGCCACATATTATAAATTCAGTTTTATAGGTATGAAGGGAGTTGTGTATGTAGTCAAGTTTATTTAGAAAGTAATCAAAATCTCCAGATGGAGCCCTATATACACAGAATATAATTACATTTTTCTTGTTAAGTTTTAGTTGGACAGCAGTAATTTCAATATCCTGTTCCTTACAGTGTTTTTGCAGACTAATGTTTGTGAATTTTAAGGCTTCTTGGATATATATACAAGCACAGCCATTTTTAAATTTCTTTCTGCAGTATTTTGCACCTAGTTTATAATTAGAAATGGGTGTAGCATCCATTTTGTAATTTTTTAAATGATGCTCAGTCAGGCAGATCAAGTGAGGTGCCTCTGTAAGTAATGAAAGCATAATTTCATTTGTTTTACCTTTTAGTCCCCGTATGTTTTGGTGGTGAATCTTAAATAGGTTGCTTATATCATCATTCTTATTAGTAACGTCATGTCTGGGTATAGGAAATATTTTATTAATATTTAGATTTGTTAAAAGCTGAAATTTATGTACTTGTTCTGTACTATTAATACTTAGTTGACTAGAGGATCGGTTCTTTGGCCTATCTATAGTTACAGTTGCCATAAAAAATCCTTACTTCTAGTGATAGGAGTTTTTTCCTGCCTACTTGAAGTCTTGTGTAGTAACTCACTATCTGTCTTATTGCCTTGATTATTGTGAATCTGAATTGGTGAGACCAGTACTTTTGAGAAATCATCTTCAGTTAGCATCAGGTTGGGCTTATGATTATTAGTTACATTGATGCTCACATTAGTTGTTTCTTCCTTCCAATTAAGGGCAATTATGAGTTCAGTTTTGTTGATGTCACTTACGAGCTCGTCAATTTGGGAGGCAATCAATTTAGCAAGCCACTCTTTTCCAGGATTATTTAAGTGCAAACCAAGTTTAGTGAAATTTAACTGTTAAAGTCTATTTTGATTAATGTAACATGACTGAATAGTGTTGCAATTTTGCTTAGTTTGGTGTTGAATGCCTGAATTTCAAGGTTTGTCCTAGAGTTCTTTGCAAGATCATGTCTCTGGGGAATATTTACAAATATTATATTGGTGTTATTGTACTTCTGCATAAATTGAGTCATCATTACTAAAGTCTCATTTCTTTTAGTACTATTATTACCAATATCATTTGTACCTCCACTTATAACAATTGCATCCTTTCTTCCTAGGGACATAAATTGCAGTTCCTGGGAGTGAACTATTTGGTTAGTACATGTACCAGGCTTGATGAAGCTGCATACTTCAAATTTTGTGTTTAGATACTTACTTATTCTTGCAGCTGATCCTTTAAGGTGACTATCACCAATTATTTTCACTTTATGTTCATATCTGTTGATCTTTTCACCAGGAACACATGATGAGTTCTTTAGTGATGATGAAGGCTTCTTGGTTTCAACATTCGTGATTTTTCCATTAATTTTAGTGGGTATTTTATTGCCAGCACTTGGTTGAATAGTGTTTTATTTCGTGGAATTTGTTGCTGATGACCACTCACAATTAGTCCTTGGATTTATCTCAACAGTTTGGTTCTCATTGAGGTTAGTCAGCAGTGTGAAGCGATTTGAAGACATGTAGTTGCCATTGCTTATACCGTAGGCATTTACTTCTTTTTGTTGAAGCTGTGTACTACTGGAATCCATTTACCACCTGCTGCTGCCACTTTGGAGTAACTCATCTTTGATGAATGTCTCAATGGCCCATTTTCGAAGGGCTGTACATCATTTCCATTAGAGTCTGGATCGATCCCCCACATGCTCTTAGGGGTCGCTTATGTAAGCAACTCGTTTTGTAGAAGCTTGTTGATCATTCGTATAGAAATAAGTTTATCCAGAGCTTCTTTTAGTTGAGTTTCGTATTCACTGCAATTTTACAGATAGTCACATCATTATTACTTTAATTTTCGCCGAAATATGAGAGGAGCATTCATCGCCAACTTCTATGTCTGCCATCTTGAAATGATAAGGATTCTTTCATGTGTATACCGCAGTCAGAAGACCTAACAAGCTGGCTATTCCTTAAGTTCAGGACAAGTTCAAATCTAGTTGGGATGTCAATTATGATGATTTTGTTGTACATGGTTTTTGCGTCTCACCAGGCAAATGCAAAGAGTACCTCAGTTTAGCCCATAACTGCTTCCTTCTACATCTTTGTAATTCACGGTTTAGTAAGTTATAATATCATTTTATTCTGTGTGTTCTGAAGAGCAGTGTCAGTAAATTAAACATAAAGAAACAAATAAATGAATAAAGTAAATTTCTTTTTGTAACATGCCATGGAGAAACAGGGAGATTAGAGTTATAGTTTAATTCTTTGTTAACCCTCATCACTAGATGGGGGCATGAGGTCAACACTAAACCGTGACCACTTTGCCCCTGGGAGAGAGCTGGGATACCCACTGTAAGGGAGGTTGGGTGAGCCTTCGGGCTGCTCTGGAAGGGTGCAAAAAATCTCGCCCCTACTGGGTTTTGAACCCCAAACCTTCGACACTGTAATGAATTGCTATACTGACTAAGCTGTTCAAGCTTCAAATTGTAATAAAAAACAAATAAATAAGTCCAGTTCAGAATGTATGGAGACAGGACAGCCTAGTTCGCATAGTGTGTAGGCTACAGGTGGGATGATCTGAGCTTTGAGTCCTAGCAGGGACATGGGATTTTCTCCTGTTATAAAGCATCCAACCCCCTATTCAACGTGTACCACGACTTTTTTCTGTGGGATAGAGAGGCTGGAGCGTGAAACTGACCAATCACCTTCATCTAACACTACAGTAAAGAATGAGTGGATTTAGGCCTACAATCAATCTGTATGCTTCACAGCATATACAGTTTTTGTCCCCCCCCCCCCTTAATTTGGTATAGAACAGAAATTACTACAAAAATGAAATTTCAATTTTGGGTTAGCATGTATCATTAGGTCATATAGAACTACAGTATGATATTTTATAACATTAGGGTTACAAGAATTAGTAATAAAGAAATAGGTGCCAGCATGTCATGAAATATGAAAGAGAAGAACCTGCTAACTTTCCATAAAGTACAGCTATACAGCAGCACTGGATGCAGTGGAAAGAAGCAGAATTTGATATGAAAGTAAAATTGCTTTAACCTATGAATTAATTAGGTATCATATTTATTAAAGTTACTTGTAGTGTCTTTGCTATGGTTTCATAGACATAAAAATTGTAAAATGCATCAGAACTACAAAAACCAACATCATTTATGTTCTTGAACTCATCTGTGCACCTCATTGTGCTTCAACCTCAAAGAGTGTGTTATTAGAAAGACAGGGTACAGTCTTCAAGATGATGATAACTCATGTAGATGTGTAGTTGATGCATATACATTATGTTGTATTTTGATGGTTTAAATAGCATTAAAAGAATCAAAACACAACATCAGACATATTGTTTATTTTTGTTGTGTTTAAAAATAAGCAGACATGAATTACTTACAAATTCTAATAGTTTGAACATATTAGTTCCAGGGAAAGTAAATGCCGTGCCATACGAATGACCCAGTACAATCCAAGTGATGCTGAGGAACCGAATGCCATGCAGACATTCAATCGTGTTAGCAGATCTCTTTGTCTTCAGGAGTAGTATGCCATTTGTGTACCAAGAGAAGATGAGTAGAATTTTTCTACGGCGCTCTTGTTACCATGTAGGAAATAACACACATATATTAATGAAATTACTCCACAATAGAAATAAATCTTCGTTAAATTTAAGGCAAAGGAGGACACAAGTTACTTAATGATAGACAATAGAAGATGTTAAAACCTCTAGTTTCAACTTCTGCTACCTACTCCTAGTGGAGAATTTTACAGAATTGAGTTTTAGAGGGCCCTATGCGTGGTCCCCTGTTCTCTCTTATTTACATAAATTATCTGTCCCAAGCTGTCAGCCTTCAAACCTTGCTCTTTGCCAATGATATTAGTATCATTACACAGTATATCACTCTGAAAGAGACTACTTTAAATGCTGAATTTATGATGGTGTTGCTGAGTCGAACAAATGGCTTAGAGCAAATGAATTTGCATTAAATTTTGACAGCAGAAATTTTACTAAATTTTCTACTAATAATAAAATATATGATCATATTTGTTGTAGTAAAACAGGAAATATTTTCCAAGAACTACATGGATTTTCCTTACAATATCCCTAATATATATATATAAGAAATCCTTCATTTGAAATTATTTCTTTCATAAATGTGGGAATGACATGATTCAGGACCCTCTCTTCACCTGTCTTGTCTTTAGACTCTGCACGAATAAGAATAATCACTTGGCATGCCATTATATGCAGGAATAGTGAAACAAAATTTACGAAATTAATTATTTGGGATGGTCAACACCAAAATGTGCTGCCAATTTTTTCTGGGATGACAGAGTGCAAGATTAAAAATTTTTCTCTTTTTCATTTAGGTATTTTTAAAGGTAACAAAAATTAGAAACCACTTCATGTCGTCAACAAACACCTTTGGAGAGTATGTATTCAGTCGCAAGTGGAAAATCATCCTACAGTTTTGTACCAATTAAGCTTAAAAAAAGAAAAGTAGACACTGCATTATATTCTTTTATCCACATATATAAGAGCTCTAAATATGAACTGTAAAGTTCTTCAGTATGATATTATACATTATGTCACTCCTCTTCATAGTCATCATGAAATGTGATTGGTAGCATATTTTTGTTTTTAATGACACAAATCTGGAAGATAATTTGTTAAAAATTAATGTTTGACCAGTGTGAACAAGACTAAATTTCAGTTACAAATATTTCTTCCTTCTGCAGCACAGTTTTGTTGGTTTGGGACTTATTCAAGAGTTGGTGATTATCCACAAATATATATCATTACAATTATTTCAAAATTACTTCTTCACTCAGAAAATTTTTAATTCAAAGAATACTTCAAAGTTGGAAACATTTTTAACAATCATTGCCCAGCAGGAAAAAGTTACATACATCTAGTCTCACAGTGACAAAACAAAATATTTTTTTGATTGTCCACAAAACTACAATAATCTTTCAGTGATCTGCTTCTCAGAGTTCATAGAGAAAATATTTATTAATTTTCAAGAAAGTTTGTGGGATATTAAAGTCCAAATTCCCCATCCCATTTTTAAATTTAATATCATTTGCTCCATGCATTGTGATTTTTATCATTTATGTGAACCAACAAATGCATACAAACTGTATGAATTACAAATTATATATGTACATATAATATCCCTCCTACAGGTTTTTGGAAACAATCGCCATTTTTTGGGTAGATATTAATGCAAGGAAATGTATGATTTATGTACCAAATTTAAATAGTTAGTTTTAAAAAAGAAAAAATAGCAGTTGCATATATAAAGATGTGCCTTCTGTAGATAGTGGTATGCCTACATATTCTGGAATAAAATTAGTGTTCCATGTTTGTAATGTGTGTGGTTGTATGCAAATAAACATCTAGTATCGAAGTTTTAATCCATATGAATCAAACCTCTGTGCTGTGTATTGATGTGTCTTGTGTAGATGAGAATTGTGTATTCATCACTAAGCCAGTGTTGACTAGCACGTGGCCTGCGAGGCGCATGCGGCCCTCGGGGAAAGTATTTGCAGTCCTCAGGTTACCTGAATAATTTCAGTAATACAATTGAACAAACATGACATAATACGCCTACAGAATATAATATGGCAATCTTAGGTGACAGTAAAACAAAGCTTTATAATATGGCAAGTTAAATGACCCGCAATAAAACAGATGTCGTGTTTGTAAATAAAACACTTTCTAGGTAACTCAGTCCCCCGCACTTTTCGATACATGCATAAACAAATGCAGCCCTTGGGCGAGTCCTTAAGAATTATGTGCTTCCCAGTGGTTTGATGTTGGCCAGTCCTGTGCTATGCAGTTTTCAAAAGCTTTGTTGCTCCCACTGAATGGTGGGTAATATCAACAAGTTTCTGTCTTAATGCTTAGGTTTCCACGCCCTTTTCTGCCACTAATTTCGCGGAGAAAGATTTTGAACTTTGCAAATTATAATAACATCCCGCCAATTACGACAGTAGGTTGGTAATGGGGCGAGGCCGAAACAACATACTGTCGAGCAGGGCTGGACAACTTCAACCCACAGGAGGACCACATAATATTTTACGGACTCGCCTGAGGGTCGCCCTTGTGTATACATAGATTGAAAAAGGGGCGTGGGTGTTTGGAGGGGAATTGAATTCACTAGAACTCTATAATTTGCAAACAATAAGTGACGCTAAAAGTAGGGTAGAATGAGAAGGTAGTACTCGATAACACACAAAGGAATATTGGTTTACAGCGTACTGTTTAAAAGCGATATATGTTGGGTGTAGTTTGTAAACATTTTCTCTGATAATAAAGTTGCCGTATTATTATGTAATTATGTAACGTAAACAACAAACGCACACCGTTTGAATTACTGTTTTAATCCAATTCTTGACGTCTTCTACATGTTTCGATCATCGTGTTTTCATCATCAGGAAGAGTCCAAAGAGATCGTAAGGTGTCTGAATAAGACCAAAAGTTAATTTCTTTAATACCCATAGACCCAACTGTGTATTGGTTATTCCTTTTTGACATTATAACTTAGTGTATTTAAGTAATAACCAATTTACAAATTAAAGTAGATTGGAAAACTTCCCGTATTTCACTCTATTGTGCCATCATGACTGGAAATAAGAAAATAATATGAAAAATTCTTGTTTTGCTTAACAGGAAATAAGGAAGTTTCAAATAATATCTGCTTGTTTCTGGATTCCAGAATTTTAGTTTTAAATATTCAGTGCATTCAATTATACGTAGTCTTGCTGCACTTTTTGTGAGTTAAATTTAAAACTAGTTTAAATTGCTTGATGGTACAAAACTTACGTGGATCTGAGACAATTAAGTCATACCCTGTGCTGAGAAGGCATAACAAACCGAAGAAGCTGAGAATTCCTCTGAAAATATAAAAAAAATTTATAATTAAGCTTCTTTACATTTCAAGGTTTAAAATCGTTTACTTTTCTGGTAGAGACCTTTCCTTGATAATATCAACTATGTCTTCAATTTAACCCTTTAAAGAAGAATCGACGACTTCTTTATTTAAAGACACAGTCCGTACCGCGCTAAACACTTTTAATCTCGATTATGCAAACTATTATTTTATGCAGTAAGTGACACAAGTCGCTGTTTATTCTCAGATAAATACTAAACACATATATACAGTGTGGGCAGGGCGTACAATTGTTGGATGTTAAACCTGTTGTTGCATCACGTAAACAGTAAGCTTTAAAAGGTTAACACAAAACATCCAATGAATCGTCTTGCTGTTCATATCTCTTCCACTTCTAAACTCACCCCCAAAATACAGCTGGAAATTTTTGTTCTCACAACTAAGGACTTCGTCACCCACTCCAAGCAGATAATATCACAATGAATTCAAATGCTTTGTAAGCATACTTGCTTAAGCCATCTTCCTCATACCTTCTACGCAGATGCCAGGGTATTACCTCAAATTAGCCACAACTGCATCCTTCCACATCTTATATAATTTACTCACTAAATATCCAATCATTCAAAGCTGTACAATTTGAGCTACTGACAGACAGCCTTATTAAATATACTATAAATGAAAGCTTGCAAAGGAAAATAGTTGTGTTGGTTCCTCCTAGAAGTTTCGTATTATATTACAATTTATACGACTGTGCGAATTTTAATGGTATACTTAAGCTTGTAACTTACCATAATGAATGTTCTGGATTACAAAGTGGAAGCCTTCCGTTATACTCAGGCAGAACAACTGTAGTAGGCGAGGACTAAGTTTTGGAGATTGGTGGTGTTTAAGATTCAGTTCTTCTGGGAAGTGACACTGTTTTGTTTAGCAAGTAATTTTGACACATTTCAAAGGACCACAGTGCCTACATCTTTAGAATTAAGCAGTCAAAAAATAGTAGTTCCAAAATAATTACCAACAAGATGACTCTTATGGACTATCCTTTATTTCAGGGTTAGTCGTCCTTCACTCTACATGTTTCGAGCTTCAGGGAGCTCATCATCAGGAGTTCACTTTTTTACT
>Ga0136643_10019899_pt1 | contig 10146 bp, 9 predicted proteins | sample TergutLab28metaG_FD_96883 | JGI IMG/M metagenome (GOLD analysis project Ga0136643, IMG submission 96883) | Labiotermes labralis P1 segment gut microbial communities from Petit-Saut dam, French Guiana - Lab288 P1 (version 3) (version 3) | ecosystem: Host-associated > Arthropoda: Insects >... | reverse complement strand
GACCACGTGACACCCCTCTATCCGCAAAAGTTGGCACTAACTTCGCCGACCGGCGGCGGCCGCTCTGTCGGTATAGTTCGCGTGCGGACTAAGGCCACGGAGTTTAGTTTAGTTTAGTTTTGTGTCATTTTTAGTTTTTTGAGTTATTACAGGCAAAAGGGTTGGGTTGGTCCTGAAATCTAGAATTTTGAGGTTGCACATAGAAATCTGTGAGGCCCTGTTCGCAATGTTATTTTCAGTCTTCAAGCGAAGGAACTAACCTTCCTTTTGATAGGCTTGCTGCCTATTTGACAGTGATTCGACAGCACTGAATTTCGTGACTGTATTAACTTCTGTCCCTCGTGCTCTTGATGTGCGAAGGACTGCCGTCTTTATTTTGTTCATTATTTATTATTTGTTTTGTTTTTCATTTAACCACGCTGTCAGTAAATCAGACTGTAGTCTGTACATTGGACGATAAAAACAATTAATTTCATCGTATTCTTAGTATATTGCTTGCTAGATTCTCCTAATATACACAGTCACAAAAATTAAGCACCATCAAATCACAGTAAATCTTGCTTATATGAAGATAAATTATCGCTGGACTCCGTTGCTTCTACCAAATGACAACTAACTAGCTAATTAAGCAACTCCATGAGGAGAATCCTTTTGGAGAAGCTGACAGACACTTCCTCGGCTAGCAAATAAATTGCCCGCTTTTCGTGAAACCCAAAGTTTCATTACACTTAACAGGAGCCCACCCCTTGTGCATATCCTGAGCCGGATGAAACCACTTTACTCCCTCCTATCGTATTTCTTTACGATCCATTATACTTGATATCATCCTGATTTCTATGCAGGTGGCCTCACTCTCATTTGTTTTTCCTCACCAAATGTCTGTCTGTATATTTCTCTTCTCAGGACTTAAGAAATCCCAAAAAATCGCCAGAATTCTGAGCCAAGTTTCGAACGGGGTACCTTCTGAATACAAAGCCATAAGGATCTTGAGTATACATATTGCGTTAGGATGATATGCATGCCATAACCTACGCAAAGAAGTGTTAACAAGTGTGGCCGGGATAGCGCAGTCGGTATAGCGAATCTTCGGGCTGGACGGTCCGGCACCAGTCCAGACCGGCCCTGGGGCCCACCCAACCTCCTATACAATGGGTACCGGGGTCTTTCCTGGGGGTAAAGCGACAGGGGCGTGGCGTTGACCACCCACCCCTATCTAGCGCAGAGGTTAAAGAAAGAGTAGAGCTATACCTCTGCTGCCCATCTAGGCCTTCGTGGCATGTTCTAGGATGAACTTTACCTTCACCTTTTACCTTTACCTTCAGTAGAACATGTGCACCTCAAAACTGAACATTTTGGTCCTATAATTCTGAATACCACCGATAGAAAAGTTCTGTAATTACGGGCCATTCCATAACCGCTATCCGCTGACCGTGAACCGAGTCTTGTGTTGCTTGATGCGTGATGAATATGTAAACGTATGGATACGGTGCTACGATTTTGTTGGTTGGTTTATCTTCCATATTGCGATAGGAACGAGATTACTTTATATATAGAATAACAACCGAATGTAATATTCTTGTAAGTAATTATTTAACTCAAATATCCGTGTTAAATTTATTCCAAAATATTTGCCCTATATTAACTGAAGTCTAAAGCAATAATATTTTGTTATTGCAGACTCATGAGATATATGTAGACACACACACACACACACACATGCATGCATACATACACACATACATACATACATACACACATACATCCACTCACATACAATATACATACATACATAAATACACACATACATCCGCTCACATGCAATATACATACAAACACACACACACACACACACGGCGTATGGTATAATTGTAGCTATGCGTTGTTCGTATGTATCCTTCGAGGTGTGATATGCCTTATATGGAAAAGAAAAGAAAACATCTTCCATCGTTGTTGTCCTTGCGCACCCGCCCCTAGACTGTGCTATGTACAGTATGTACATCTGTTGATCTTGCCCCATGGCGAAATAGAATGGGAACTTTTTTGTACCTTACTGCTTACGCCCCGGCCATAAATTTTAACACCTTTTAATTATTCATTTTGTATGTTATCGTTAATGTTTCTAATGCCGATCCCAGTGGCCGCGCGGTCTAAGGTCTGCGGCCGCTCGCTTGCTGGGATTGTGGGTTCGAATCCCACCGGTGGCATGGATATCTGTTGTGAGTGTTATGTGTTGTCAGGTAGAGGTCTCTGCGTCGGGCTGATCACTCGTCCAGAGGAGTCCTACTGATTGTGGTGTGTCTGAGTATGATCATGAATCCTCGATAATAAGGAGGTCTTGGCCCACTACGGGCTGTTGCGCCATGGTAAAAAAAAAATTCTAATAATTTTTAACCTCAGTAATGGACCTTTTACCATTACAGTTTTATTGTAATGATAATTGTGATATCGGATCCCACTAAAGAACACAACGAAAGTTGACATGTCATTGCATTATACCTGCTATTTGCTTTGTATAAGGGCTTGATGATGTGCTGATTCAAACCGAAACATGTAGCCCAAGCCTATAAAAGAGAATATAAGTTGCGTTTTGACCGCTGATTTTACCCTCTTTTCGTATTAAGTGTTACGTTGTTAAAAAAATAGTAGGTAAGATATATCAGAATTGTAGGTGAAGAAAAGTTGTCATTGAATTACAAACAGTTTTTTTTTTTAAATAAAAGTCTCCGAAGTTACATCGTACCATGCTGAATTCATTTCACATGATAGCCAGTAGGAATAGGGCTTGTAGCGAGGACGCTTCGGGTCAGGGACAGGCCAGTGTTTTAGAGGCCGTTAACACAAGTTAATGGCGTTTGCGCGCTCCCTTAAAATTGCTCGAGTGCGGCAAGACTGGGGTAAATCGTCGTTTGTTTCATAAAGGGCGTCTCGAATACAGTAGAACTCCACTTACCGGATTAATTGCGACGGCGAGCCATCCGGATATGCAGAAAATCCGGATAACTGGATTTTTCTGTGAAAATAGGCTACATTGGCAGTTTGAACTTCTGCAGTTACTATGTACAGTATGTACCTGCGTCTAACTTTTCGACTGCTTCTGATTTGTAGTTCTGTAAGTCATAACACTGTACTGTACTTGTTCCGATGACCGGTAATTTCAAGGCAATTTTTGTAGAATTCTCGACAGATTTACCCGAAGGGCTAAGCCGATCCGGATAACCAGCGTCCGGATAAAAGGAGTTCTACTGTATGTTGAAGCAATAAAAACAGTTTGCGAGTCGCGCCTATTCATTACAATGGTCACTCGTCCTCCATAGTTAATTGGTGGCTTTGGGAGGATATTTCCTTAGCATTTGCTTGAAAGTACTGAAAGGAACCGCTAGTCCTAGTCGGAGTTCGAACCATATTTCCATAGAATGGAAGTCACACGTACGTACTGTTGAAGCATCAACCCAACAGTAAGTGGTTAAAACGTGTATACTGATTGTGTTCCGTTTAGGGTAAAGAGGGCTGTCTCGGAATGTAATTTTGGGTGTTTCTGTTTTGTGTATTGATATTGTTCATGTCTGCTACCTGGCGGCTGAATATTGAAATGCTAACGCCGCTTATCGTTCGTTTCTTGAAGACATTCCGTCCCGATCATAGTGAATATGTGAAACATGCGATGGCTTGTGGCGTCTACATTTTGTTGTGGCAATGGGGCAGGTTCTTCTCCGAGTACGTCGATTTTCCCCTGTGAGTATCGTTTTACCAGTTCTCCATATTCATCTTCTTACTACTAATTATTTAATGCTAATTACTAGAAGGACAAGCGGGCGAAGCCTGGGAACTATGAAATCCGTGTTCCCTTGGATGTTGGTGAGTACTGGACAGCAGATTTATTTTCAGCGTTGTATCATAGTCGGTGCCCGTGTGGTCGTGGAGGTTTCCTGTACCAGGGGTGCACAAATCCGGGTCAAGTTGCCATGGCGTTGAAATTTTATGCTGTGGCTCCTAGTGTTTGTGAATCCTAACTGTGGAACGTACAAGTCACTTAGAATTTTAAGATGACTTTTATAATGTTGGAAAACCAGTACATCCCTGTGCTACACTACATTTCATCATAGCCAATTAAGCGGTCTGGGAGACACATGTTGACGGCGAGGCAGTGTCACTATCACTGGCAATGTTACTGTCAATGTCACAGTCAATGTCACTGTCACTGGCAGTGTTACTGTAAATGTCACTGTCAATGTCACGGTCACTGGCAATGTCACTGGCAGTGTCACTAACTTTCAATGTCACTCACCGTCAATGTCACTGTCACTGGCAATGTCATTGTCAATGTCAAGTCAATGTCACTGTTATTGGCAGTGTTATTGTAAATGTCACTCAATGTCACGGTCACTGGCAGTGTTAATCACTTCCAATGTGACTGTCACCGTCACTGTCACTCAATGTCACTATCACTGGCAATGTCACTAAATGTCACTCAATGTCATTGTCACAGGCAATGTTACTGTAAATGTCACTGTCAATGTCACGATCACTAGCAATGTCACTGGCAGTGTCACTTTCAATGTCAATGTCACGGTCACTCTCAATGTCACTATCAGTGTCACTCAGTGCCACTGTCACTGCCTGTATTGCAGCCAGGTGATAAACGGAAGCCCTGTATCGTCGAATGAAAGCAGCGTTGCCATGTGTCACTTTTACTTACAGCAACGCGGTTTCTTCCATTAGGAAACAACACAGAAGAAAGGGATGCTGCAGACAGGCATTCAAACATCCCCTGCTGCCGCTCGTTAACTTTCCGTGCTTCCTTTTGATCTCGGTGACACAGAAATAGAACACTTTCAAAGACTGTATTTAAGTACGGTAGTAAACTACAGAGCTGTACGATTACTGTAATCGCACGGCCGTTGGTACGAATTTCTGTAGCAGTCAGCCGGATTACGAGTTTCGCGTCTCAGTGCAGTGTGAATTAAAATATGAAATTCAATTTCCACGACAGTTCTTGGCGCTATTTCAAGCAGCATGTGGAAGTATCTGCCTCCCCTGTTTTGTTTGTTATGAGCGAGGCCCGATCGAACATGGGCTTATTTCGATTGACACCACCTGAGTGAAAGTTAACACTATTACGCATTTCATTATTTGTTTTATGTGCGTGGAGGAAGGCTAAGCAGTGCAATGACGTAATACACAACGATAGTTTCTGTAGTAAAACCAACTACGTGCACCAGTGTCTCAAATGTATTTTATTTGGAGTAACACTCTACATGTTTCGGACGGTCTCTCCATCCATCATCAGGAGTTCAAGACTGCACATACAGCAACACGCATTTGTCAAACAGATACCTGCTGCTGTATGTACAGTCTTGAACTGCTGACGATAGACGGAAAGACCGTCCGAAACATGTAGAGTTTTTCTCCAAATAAAATACATTTGATACACTGGTGCATCTAGTTGGTTTTACTATTAGAAATATATTTCGATGCATGGCTCTGTGAACGTCAAACACAACGACAGGTTGTCTTTGTGGACTGTAAACGTTATTTTGAACAAGGATTTCCAGGTTCCACCTCGAAATGACATCTTTGTGAGAGATATAATCTTATTCTTTTCGGTTATGCGAGTTCAAGGCGCTTTATTAGTGGAGACGCCCTGTGAAATACTTCCGTATTGTTCATTCCATGCTGATATTGTAGTACACTACACACAAACAGGACATAACGTACAGGTTACAGGACAAGATATAAGTCCGATTATAACGCAATATATGTTTGTAGAACAAGAAACCAACTGGCAAGAAGACAGTTGTCAACAGCGAAAGCTACCATTATTTTATAGCAATTTAAAATCAACATTTTATAATATTTTAAGTTACAACTGTAATATGTACATTTTGATATGCGCAAGAATTGCAAGACCATTTTATTGCTGTAAGTTTTAGTAATATAGTTGTTAGCTCCCTGATGATGGCAGTTAAGCAGAAACATGTAGCAACTAATTAGGAGTGAAATACATCGTAGGAGAACTCTGCATTTGTTTGTAGACTGCGTTTGAGATGTGAATGGCACACGCGCAGAAACCAGATTTCGTCTTTCGGCGAAACGGACGAATCCATTTAAATCGGCAGGGGGCGTCAGTTCAGTCGACTGCTGGCAACCGAGGTGTGCGCATCAGCGGTGGTAATGCTGGATACACCATGTTCCGAGGAAGTGTGAAGGGTACTGGCTACCTACTCCATTCACCAGTTTTACCTTCACTTCCCCTCCCGGGCGTCACCGTGTGTCATCACATTTCAACTGGACTCTACTGTAAGGATTTGTAGACCTGTGAAATAATTTACCTGTTGCGGATTGGTGGGAATAATTTTTTCGTAACGTGTCGAAGATAAACGCACAGCGTGGAGGCGGTGCTTGCCCATCCACAGCTTTATTACTTGAAAGTATTCGTCAGGGTCTGTAATCGGGAATTTCGTGCACAGGACATTTACTTCAACTGCAACTGCCTTGTGAAAAAGCTATCAAATGTGCCTATACCTGCGATTTTTTTGGCGCATTCTCACAATCGTGAAAAGCTTCTGTTAGCTCCGTCATGTTTGTCCGTCCGTCTTTGCACCCGCATATTTCAGCTCGGTTCCCACTGCACGGATTTTAATGAAATTTGATATCGGAGACTCATTAAAATCCGCCGAAAAAAATCAAAATTGTTTTGGAATCGGCCAAAAATATCGGGCACTTTACATGAAGACCTGTGGGCCGGGATAGCTAATTCCGTATAGCGACTGGCTGCGGGCTGGACGGTCCGGGGATCGAATCCCGGTGGGGGGGGGCGAAATTTTCCGCACCTGTCCAGACCGGCCCGGGGGCTCACCCAGCCTCCTGTACGATGGGTACCGGGTCTTTCCTTGGGGTAAAGAGCGGCCTGGGCGTGACGCTGATCCCTCACCCCTTCTAGTGCCGTGGTCAAGAAAGAGTAGAGCTATACCTCTACTTCCCCTATGGGCCGTACGGCCTGTACAGAGCCTCAGTGCCTGTACAAGGGTGCACATTACACTTTACCTTTACCTTTACAGGAAGACCTGAGGACGTTTTACTGTTGCCGGAGAAAATAAATCGACATGAAAGTGCTCGTGTCTAGTGAAATGGTATCAAGCTGTAAGGATAGCCAAGGAGGTATAAACATTATGCGAACGCGCCACGATGCTCTTTTATACGTACATTGTCAGTCTTGTTAGGTTTTCGCAACAGTGCCTTATTCCACGCGGTGTCCCCTGCCTCTCAAGAAGGGCCATTAAACAAATTACCACATAGTGGCTTGTCCGCGATAAAGAAATGTATGCAAGAATGTGAATTAGAAATTGGATCTTCCGTGTTTTCTCACCTTTGTTTCGCGCTTCGACGGATACATATGCCAGTTGTATTCTTACCTGAAGGTGTACAACACCAATTGTGCGCGTGTTTATTTGTCCTGGCTCATGGAGCCATAACATCTTTCCACCAATGAACTTCTAAAAGTGTTTGTTCGGGAAGGCGGTTGCATAGCGTTTACATTAAGCTTCCTGTTGTAATGTGAAGTCACAAATGTACTGTCTGCAGCTCAGTAATATTCGGGTGTCAAAAAGACAGTATCAGAACAAGAACTGTCCTTTCTGGAGTTTTCTTAGAAGACTAACTCAATAGAGCGGTATCCTAATTGAGAAGCTAACGTTTCCTCAGCTGCTCAAGGAATTCCCCACATTTTATGCAATCCTATTGTTCATTACCGCTTTCACAAGGGGCCTCCACTTGCTTATATCCTAAGCCAGATAAATCCAGTCCACGAGCTCCTATCCTGTTTCTTGAAGATCCGTTTTAATATCCGTCAACACCAAGGTCTTCCAAGTGGTCTCTTTCCACTCAGATTTTCCTACCAAAACACTGTATGCACCTCCCCAGCCCCCCGTACGCGCCACATGACCCACCCATCGTTTCCTTTATGATTTGATCACCCGAATATTTGGTGAGGAGTACAAATGAGGAACGCATTTTGGAGTTCCTGAAATCTGAATGTTCATGAAGTGTCAATAAAAGCTAATCGTGGCACTGTTCGTACTGTGATAAAAATACTCATCTATCGTAAAGATGTTCTGTACAAACTGTAATCAAATTACGTACGGTGCCATATGTACATAACAAGAGAACGGGATTTTTCCCACCTATCGGTCATAAGAAAAGAGAAATTAGCGGAAAAGGAGGTTACGAAAGAAGACACTATTCTGTTAAATCAAGTCCCTGCACGTTTCTCTGCTAGTATGTCTTTAACTCTTAGCGATTTAATGTTATCGGAATTATATTTAAAGATTTAGTTCGTACCGCGCAGTAAACACACCGCTCAGTTATACAAAGCAGTTAGTCCATGGTGTGCAGGTAAATAATGCCGGTTTTTTTTCGAGATCCCTACAAAACGCATACAGGCATGGTGTGAGCAGAACTTAGGATGTTGAACGTTGAACTGAGTGGTACATAAAGCAACAATGGACTTAGAAAGTTGAATTGCATAGGCAGTAAATTCTAATTGAGAAGTTCTTTTAAGTATTTTTTCACCGACTCCAACTCATTCAAAATTTCCATGCCGACGTTTTGCAAGACTTCCCGAAGACCAACTGCTCTTTCTGTTGACTCGTATAGTGTAAATGCACTAGATTTATTAAAAAAGTAGATATATATATTTTTGCATTTTGATACAATTAAGATAGGCAAATGCTTCAAGAAATAAAAATAGTAAAAAAAAAAACGGACATTTATATACAAATTTAAAGAAACTCGCCAGAAGAGCAACTTTTGGGTTGAAACTGAAGACATTCCCTGGGCAAAGAGGGCCTGCGGTACCCCTAGTTGTCAAGTCAACTGTTTTGTCTTCCGACCCAGGAACAGAGAAATTACTGATGCCTGCGAGCGTAGGATTGTACCTAACCAACCCGTGAACTTAAAAATGTAATGAGCAAATGTAAAATTATTGTACCGTATGATTGTTTGACAATGGTGTAACATGCGAGAACATTACTGATATTAATTAGAACTGTTTCCATCCTCACTGAGGATAAAACATACAACACTACACATACAAAGCAGTTTGTGTTGTGTGTTATATGGTCCGTGACCATGGATAAAGTTCTCATTCTTATCAGTGATGTTTTGCACGTAAGTTTGTTACTTAACCGTTTCAAGACTAAGATAAGATATTTAAATTTTCCGTTCGTACCGCACAGGAAACAAGCCCGCATCGGTTATAAAACAACGAATAATTTAATGCTGCATTGCTGAGTAATCGCTGTTAAGTGCACTCTTTGGGCAGAACGTGGTATTTTTTGACGTTAAACCTGACTGTACATGAAGTAACCACTAGGCTTAGAACGGTCGGCTGATTATATAAATAAACCCTTAATATCAAGTAAACAATTATTCAAACTGAAATTATAACACGCAGCTATAAACTTTTAATTACGTGGGTGAAAGTTCATTGTTTAATTTTGTAGACTGACGTTATTTTCCTGTTCTGTTGTTAGTGTTACGATTTCATTTGTGTGATCTCGTAACACGAACAATGCTCTCTTTTCTTTACTTCCCCTCGTGGACATGTCTGTTGTATATGTATTTCTTGTATTCTTATATAACGCATTTTCTAACAAAGTTATTTCTCTCCCTTTGCAGACCGACCCTAATACAGCGTTTCTCCGTTCGGCGCGCGCTGGGCAGCAGGATAAGGTCATTGAGTATCTGGACGCAGGAGTGGATATCAACACCGCCAATGCGGTGAGTGAATTTTATAATGGTACTTGAACGGTGCAGTATGCATGAGCGTCAATCATACCTGGTCGAGTGACATTTATGCCTAATTCCAGAACTTCTGTTGAGCTGATATGAAATTCCCTTGTGTTAAGTGAAGAATAAAAACCAACTAGATGCCACTTATTATTTTATTGTACTTCTTATACGCTCAACATGTTTCGGGCACTACTATGCCCATCATCAGGAGCTCACGACTATAATGTTGATTACCACTGTTTTCAAACACCAACTTGTTGCACTATTTATTTACAGATAAAACACACGCTAAAATACGTACGTTTAGTCCATTAAATTCTTACTAAAACACTCCTACATGTTTCAATCCTTTCGGAT
>Ga0136643_10019897_pt1 | contig 10147 bp, 5 predicted proteins | sample TergutLab28metaG_FD_96883 | JGI IMG/M metagenome (GOLD analysis project Ga0136643, IMG submission 96883) | Labiotermes labralis P1 segment gut microbial communities from Petit-Saut dam, French Guiana - Lab288 P1 (version 3) (version 3) | ecosystem: Host-associated > Arthropoda: Insects >... | reverse complement strand
GGGGGTGGGGGGTTTGGGGGGTGGAGTATATTTTGTGTAGATGAAGTGGGGTGGGAGTTAGGGGTAGAAGGAGGGGTGTGGTGGGGGGGGGGGGGGGGGGGGTGGGGGGGGTTTTAGGGAGGTCGCCAGATGGAGATAGCATACCAGAATGTACAAGCATGTCAGATATGTTATTCATCACTAGATAGAATAAATCTCTCTTGTGTCAAAAGTGGAGTGTTGTTGCGTGTTTTAGCTACGTGCTTTATCTCAGTGCTTTAGCATGACGGTAGAAATTAAACTGGGACCTGCCAGTCGTGAACCGCGTCAACAATGGGGATCCGGATTTCGGGTTAATCTCTCGACTGTCGAGTCTAACCGCTTTCATAAGAATTCGTTATTCAGAATTAATCCGAAACGAATATGGCAACAGGAACAAATCGGCGATAGATGAAGTAGTAGTGGTGATGGTGATGGTGGTGGTGGTAGTGGTGGTGGTGGTGGTAGTAGTAGTAGTAGTAATAGTGGCGGCGGTGTTGGTGGTGGTAGTAGTACTAGTGGTAGTAGTAATAGTAGCGGTGGTGGTGTTGGTGGTTGTGGTGGTGGTGGTAGTATTATTAGTAGTAGTAATAGTGGCGGTGGTGGTGGTAGTACTACTATTAGTAGTAGTAGTAGTAGTTGTTGTTGTTGTTGTAGGAGTTGTGGTGTTACTAAAGTTATTTAACTTGACTTGCGTACAATCAAATTCATAGCGGTACAATTAGAAAACAATATGTCCAGACCGGCTTTGTGGTCCACTCAGCCTTTGGTTCGACAGGTACACGTGTTATTTCCCACGTTGTCGCGGGGTGATGTTGACCGCTTAATTCAACCTAGAACCTAGGTTAAGAATGACTGGAGCCACACTGCTTCTTCCCCTGTACACCTTCATGGCATGTTCAGAAACACTTTTAATTTACAGTTAGAAGGATGCTTTATTACTTTTCACTGACAAAATTATTTGTGTGTTTCTTGTTTACTCGTGTAAGGTTATCTTAATGCCACTGCCAATGACTCCCATTACAACATCGGATGTTAGTAAGATTAACAAAATTGAAGCAAGGCGGTCATGGTCTAAAGTCAAGCAGTTTTCCGGCATGGAGGGACTGAGGATAACCATGAAAAATCTCAGTCAAATGGATTTGTAATGCAGTCGGAACTTTTAGACATTTCCATGTCCACATACACTGAAAGACGCCTTGTGTGGGATTTACAGCTTGATGTTTGGCCACAGCGGGACTGAATCCACTGAGGATCGTACACTGTGGTGTTCAGTGAGGGAAGAAGAAAAGTACTGTGACTAGACTGCAACACTGAAGGAGCTGGTCGTGTCCTATTTGAAGGTAAGAGTAATATGTCAGCACTGGTCTGGAGAAGCCTAGGTTGATTGCAGTCAGGGCACCTCTTGAATAAATGTTCAAACCTTATGAGGCTGTCATACTAGCAACACGAACGAAGGCAACTTACAACTTGAAAAGGAAGTTACTATCTCTGTCGATATAATGACCGAAAACCTCACGTTTTCCAGTCAACTGCATCGAGTGCATACACTACCACATCACTACTTACTTTTAATTAGATTCTAACAGTTTTAACACATAATACAATTATGTGATGAATGCGTGAATTAAGATCTAAATTTTTACAAAAAGCAGTGTATACTGCATGTAAGCGTATTTGGCCTGAAGATGACCCACCTTGGTCGAAACATGTTGCTCTAATAAACGGCAAAACTTAGTTGAAGGTAATAATTTATCCAGTTGAAAGGTCAATGCTGTACCTCTGCGCTAACCTGCTCGTGTAGTGCAATCTCTCCAGTACGAACTAGATGGATGTATGACTGATGGGCTTACGAACTCACATTTCTAAGCTCTGTTTTTCACACGACAGAGCACGTTTCAATACTTAAGCTCCGCCTGTGGCTACCAACCGTCACTGTGAGTGTCTGGCGTGCGTCATTGCTATCTGTGCGTCTTCCCACGGACTCTGTAACGATCCGGACAGACACTGTAACTGTCTCGGTCAAGATCCGTCACTTGTTGAACACGGTGCCATTTACAGATCAAGATAAGCTGTAGACACTTTTCCTTCGGCTGCGAAGTGCATTTATTGCAGCCTTCAGTTTTACACGGCTGATGTGTTGTCTCAGAGATGATTCTATCTTCAAGATAGAAGCCAGAGACACGTGGTAGCACACCTGCCAAATTACTGTCGAAATACTTTTCTTTTTCCATAACAGTGTGGTGGTATGATTACCGCGGGGAAGTGTTTTGTTATTCGGTGTTATTTACTTTCCGATTTACCATCGTCAATGACATCAAACCCCAAAAGATCACATTGTCAATCCTCACCCCCACGAGAAACTTGTATTTTATATAGTACGCCTAATTTACGTTGACTAATCACGCGCTGTACACGTATATTAAATAAGTTTGAATTTTATTTGAATACTTATACTTCCTTACGTAGTTTTCTTCGTGTTTTTGAAAGAAGAAAAATTTAATAATAGCAATAGATAATAGGCGGGGACCGCGGTAGCACAGTGGCTAAGGCGCTGCGCTACAAATCGGAAGGTCGCTGGTTCTATCCCAGCTGGTGTCATTGGAATTTTTCGTTGACATAAAATCCTTCCCATCGCACTATGGCCCTGGGGTTGACTCAGCTTCTAACAGAAATGAGTACCAGGAGCATTTCCTGGAGGTAAAGGCGGCCGGTGCGTAAGGCTGACAACCTTACCACTATCCCGTGCCCTTGTCATTAAATCTGGGAACCGTAACTTCCTGGAACCCTCTGGGCCACTCCAGGCCTGTAACGGGACTGCTTTACTTTTAATAGATAATATGTGTTTCCTAATTAAAGCTCAGGTGGCCTTGCTTCTTCCACCCAGGCACTCTGCACTGTTTTAATATCTATCTGTATTTAACAATTCATTCATTCCACCGCTTACTCATCTAGTCATCCCCATCTGCATCCCTGTACCTACCTTTGCATGCAGCAGACCATTCCGCCTGCCTGTGTGCTTGAATGTCATTTATATTCCCAGTGTCCTATTTCATTATTCTTTTATCGATAATTCAATTTCACGTTTTGACAAAAATTTGTAGGCGCCGATAATTTATTCTGTCTCGTGAAGAAAATCGTTGAATTAACCAACCTAACGCTGTTCAGAAACTTTCATGTTTACTGAACACACGAGTGTCTCTATTGTTGACGAAGTGACACGGTTTGTATTATAATCACACACATAGGGCAAGCTACTGTTCTTCTTCATCCTGTCACTTCCAAGCCTTCTATTTCAGTCTCGTTTTATTATTAGAACCCTAAAAATAAAACTTAATTATCCAGCACAATTCAATCTCATTAGAGGAGATTCAATTCCTTGTCCTATTCATCATCAGTACTGCACAATGTATAAGCAAACTACTATTCCAGCGCACAGCAACTAGACAACTTTAATTTAGGGCGAAGAAAACGCAAGATTACGATGACAACGGCGATAGACGACGAAGAGACTTCACTACAACAATCGCAGACTCATTGTCAGGTCGCAACAATACATACACTGAAAGGCAAGCAGGCACTTCACTTCTTCAGTGTCGTTGTTTCAATCACAAGGGGAAATAATTAAATAAAGCTGGCAAGCGCTTGTGTTTGCCGTAGACTCCAGAGGCTACATTCTCCTCTCACTCTGTTCACCGCTCCTTGCTTCCCATCCCTTGCACTACCACCACCAATTCTACAACACTGGAGTTAATTTATGCATACCTAAAGAATGGCATGTTTTCACTTCGAGTTTATATCGAATCTTTTGAATTAGAAATAGTAAAGCAATCAAAGTCTTGTGCTGCTATTGAAAAGAGAAGCCAGGTAGGAATTCTTTCGTTATACAAAAATCTCATTAATTAAGATTTCAAAGGTTCATATTACTCAGTGACAAAAGGGTTTCATTCAATTGTTCTTGTCTGAAGCTTGGGTTAATATGAACAAACTGGTGTGCTCAAAACTTTGTTTCAGCTCACTATTTGATTTCGGGACGTAATTCCAGCCGCAGGCTCTGCAAAGGCATATTTGTGTATGTGAGAATGACCGACACTTTTTGTGCATCTTGTTGGTCATTCTCCTATAAATAAATCACGATGCACGGTTCCGAGAATGTAAAGCACATGTGTATATGCTTGTCCTTTACTAATGTTCTCAGACAAACAATTATATTGGACAGTGCCCATAGCCAACTGTGTCTGATGCGCACATCATCATATGGAGGACTGGTCCCCCCACCCCCCGTTCATGTGAATGGTTGTCATTTTGCTGGCAGGTGTGATCTATTTTTCTAATTTCGATATCGGAATAGAATCACGAATTCTTCAAATATCAGATTCGAGTAATAATGAGTGGCCCGGGGTTTGATCCTCGTCACTGTTCCTTGTATGTGTCTCAGGATATTACGCAGCTGTCTAGCTCTGTCATCCGATTACTATATTCCACACTTGTCCGTCATTCAACCTCCTATAGTGGACCAAGAGTTTTAGTTCCATAATAGAGCCACATTATCTCGGTACTTTCTTCCGGACCGTACACGATTTCTGCTGTCCACAGATGCCCCTTGCAACATTCCCCTTTACCACCAAACACCCTGCACCCGTCACACATTTCCATACTGCGGTCGATAAGTAACAATTTGCTCACATCTTCAAAACCGATGTCTACAAACATGTATGCGTTCTGCTCTTCTATGCAATAAACGCGTTTCTGTTAATAGAGGGCATACCGCCGTGCTTCGTAAATCATAAGAATAGTGCAGTCAACGCAACTGTTTATATTACAAAAACATATTTGTTATGTATAAACTGTACATCATTTCCAACCATGGGGCTTGTCGTCAGGCGTAAATGCATAAAAGGAAGGTAGTTAAGCATTTAAATTCTCATTGCTATAAAAGAGATAGCTTTCTTTTTTATTAATTTGTTTCCGTTAGAATCGCTTCTTATGAAAACAATTAACATTGTGTACACTTGCAGCAATGTTAAGAGGATTAAAATAATATATTATTATATATTGTTAAGTCTGCGTTTTTCTCTATTTCTGAATCTATTATTCCTGCAATAAGAGACGGTATTGCAGGCCTAATCAGCTATGAGTTGGAGTAGTCGAGGGTGAATTACACGGGTTTCTTCAGTCCCTTCGGATAGCACCTCCGCCATGACTACTTCTTCTAATATATATATAGGGTGCGGCAGAAATAGTGAAGCATTTTAAAATTTTAGTTACGTGCTTCTCCGCTAGGGTATCCCGGAATGCAGGTATTTAAACATAAGCAGTGACCTTCAGATTTAGTCAACATGGAGCGCTGGGGAGTAAGAGAAGGTGTATGTGCTGTGGAACTGTTTATTCACTTCTCATCCCATCACTTGGCCTTATATGGCATATAGACTATTGCTGGAAATACTGTGCGTTTAAATGGATAAATAAATATTATTAAATATACCTAGCATAAATGTCATGAACATGCCTCTCAATTATAGATATTAGTGATAAAGACTGTGCAGAGCAGAAGTCAGCAAAATTTCGAAAGCTAAGGTTATCTGTTAAAAATCTTTAAAATATTTCGGAACAGTTTTGCGCGTGAACATGAATTGTGTCTTTCTGATTTCTTCTTAGTTCCTTTATACGGCTACTTTCCCACTGTTCTCGTGCCGTGTCCTTTTTAAATTATCTTCGAGGTGATCAGCACAATTTATAGTTGACAGCACCAGCTGGGCGCAGAATTAATTTCAGCTAATTTTCAATTATAATTGGTGTTATCAGTATCTACGCTGTGAGGCTAACGCCGGCATTATCTAACAGCGTGAATAACCGAAACTAATCAACTTTACAGCTTCTTGACAAAATACTCCTACGATCAACCATGTAGGAGGGGGGGGGGCATTCTAATTTTGTTTTCATACCAAACAGAAATCGTTTCATTTTTTTACTTACTGCATGTTTCAACGTGCTTGGAGTGTGTACACTGTTCGGTGTCTGGCTCTATACTGACCGACCTGAATCTCGTGCTGGTATCACAAAGAGTACAAAAACCATGTGTTCACCGAAAGTAACATTTATTTTATTGAAAATGTAATTTCCAGTATCCTGGTCTTACAAATGAAGGTAGCGATATTTCTGCATTCGACAGTGTTCAGTCTTCCAGACATTGCTATATCTCATACAAAAAGCTGTTTCGACAATTGTCTCTATTTACGTCCACATGTGATTTGTTGTCTTCTTTTACTTTTTATTTGTAAGATAAATGGCAACTTTTAATGTTTGCCATCCCGAAGTTTTTAACACATATATATATATATATACACAATGTTGCGTCAGTTGCCCTAGTACAATAAAAAACATTATGAAGTTTTGTCGTGTTTGACTGACATATCATTTTATATTTATATTAAATCGCAACGGCTAGCATAGCACCCGAAACGTCAGACCAGTGGACTGGTAGGGAGCAGCATTGTCTTTTACCATCTGTTTCCTATGGACAGAATACAGTCACCTTACAAAGAATATTCTTTGAGTGGCGATTTAGTTTCTCCGTATTTTTCTGCTGCGATACCTGAGGGTTTCAAAGCGTCGATATTGAGGTTACTGGCTTTTTGGGATGCTAAGACCTGTAGCGGATACTTTAACATATCCCGACTTTTCGGAAATAACACACCTTCAAAAGATTTCGATAATGGAGATTGACACATTATACAGCCTACCGCCGCACGCAGTCTTTCCGTCTGCATGCTGCACCTCCTAAAACACCGAACGATACCTTTCAAAACCTGGCACTGAGATATCTGATCAAATTTTGGGGGGAAAAAATTTAATGTTGGTTTCGATCAGTAAAATAGAATCGCGGGATTAGGAACTGCAGCCGAGTTTTATTAGCTTGACTAACACTGCCTGTCATCACATACATAAAACAGTAGGATCTACAAATGTTGTTGATCGCCAATTTGTGTCTGACACAGAAAGTATTTAACGAAGCATAACGTGGCAGTTTATAAAACAATATGTGACACATAGGAAGGAAATGAAGATAAATTTTAATACGTGACCCCACAACGAAGTTAGAAAAATATTTCTCCTTAAATATTTCCGCATTCAAGTAAGTCGTAGGTTTGAACTTGGAAAGAAGTTAAAGCGAGTGTTATGCATTTCCTACTAGGTGAGCTATGTCAACAGTGGAATTGCATATTCATCCACAACACGAATCTTTGCACATATTTGTGCAGATTCCACCGTGAAATAAACCAATAATCTGATTTTGTATATATGCACACTAAATATAAATCGCCATCATTTACGAATCCGTAGTGACAAATAAACCATTCGTAATATTAGAACACTTCGCTGGAATAAGTCTTTTCACTCGTGTCTCATTCTGTTACAACATTTATCCTTTGGTAATTACATTGAGTCTTATAGTTCTGTTGTGTATAAAATAATGGCTTCCTAACATGCACGGCTTTACTTCCTAACTTTTTAAGTTTTTAGGACTGCTTTCGACATCAGCGTAGAACCTTCATTTCACACGTGTTACTGACTATGGCAGACGAGCTCTTTGTGTAATATTCACCATGGTTGATAGAAGGTTGTTTGAACAAGAATTGTTTCCATTTTTTATTTTCATTGTAGCTGATTTAATTCGACTCTGAACTGAAATTACATCCCTCGATTTCGGATGTAGAATCCGGAAAGTAACGAAATGTCTCATCGTAGAAAGAGACAAGTATAGGTGCCAGATATGAAGTGTTTGTTGTTGTGTAGATGAGGATTCAGATCTTCTAGAAAGTGACTTTTGTGGCTGGTTTGGTGCTTCCCAAATACTCGAAGGACCATAGTTCTTTCACCCCAGTTTCGTAGGACTCCATGACCCTTGAAGATGAAAGCATTTCATCCCATAGAAATGTAGGCAACCAGACAGTCAGTGACACTTTAGGTTTTTTGAGCCGTGCATTGTGTATACATATGTAATAAGAACCAACAAAATGCACACATTTTTCATTAATGATTTAATTTAATTATAGTGTTTTCGAAATGTTTCGAACATCCAAGTGTTCTTCCTCAGGAAGACGTGTACATGCAGTTTTATGGTATTTTTTTCATGCATCTGTATAAGCAGTCTGGTCGATATACAGCGTGATTAAAAAAGATGGACTCAAATTTGTAAGTCTATATTTCAAAATTAGAACTAGTGACAAATATGATGTAAATTAAATTTGATTTTACTCACAACTCACGAACGCAAAAAATCTTGTGCTGCATAGTAGCCATTTTGCTCTCAACTGATGCTGCTGCAAGGCGTTGCACTAGACGAGCATTCCAGTAGTGACATTTGAAAATATAGAATCTCGTCTTTCAAATGTTATGTAAATAATTCACATATCATGTATAGTTCAGGAAATATAGACGTACAAAATTGAGTCCATATTTTTTAATCACGCTCTATGTTCAGCCTTGCTAACGAGAATAATAAGACCTCCACTAATGTAATGGGTAGTTGCACTTTTGGGACATAATTTACTCGTAGTAACGTGAAAATAGTCTGAAAGGAAGGAACAGGTCTTCTTAAAGCCAGTAACGCTGTGTGTGTCGGATTGTGTGTGCTGATTGTAAACAAATAATTTAAGACCTGCTGTTTTCGGTCCGAGCGGCCGCGCGGTCTAAGGCGTAGGTCGTGCGACCGCTCGCCTGTTGAGATTGTGGGTTCGAATCCCACCGGGGGCATGGACGTCTGTCGCTTGTGAGTGTTGTGTGTTGTCAGGTAGAGGTCTCTGCGACGGACGGATCACTCGTCCAGAAGAGTCCTACCGACTGTGGTGCGTCGTTGTGTGTGATCTAGAAACCTCGTGAATGAGGAGGCCCTGGTCCAATGGGAGTTGTTTCGCCAAAAACAAGACGTGCTGTTACATAATTTTACTTGAAGTACATTAAGGGCCCTCGAACATCTACTGCTGCTTTGGGTCTCAGAAACATGAAGATGTCATGTGCATTTATTTTAGGGGCTAAAATAAATGAGATTTTTGGGAGGTGTAAAGAACTTAAAATTTCTACTTCAAATTAGACACACTCGTTAAAGGGTATATAAAGAGCCCAAGTTTATAGGTTGTGGGCACTTCCTCTTTATGCTATCATTCTATAAGTTAGAACCTTTCTCAATCTTCTTATATCAATACACTCTTACTTTTGTTTCAAGTATTGCTTTTGAAAATATCAGGATGTGAAGTGAGAAATTGTTTACAAATTTTCTTTTATTATTATTATTATTATTATTATTATTAAGGAAAATCATCATTATTATCGTCATACTTGCTGCAATGTGTACTGTAATTTGAATGATAATATTTTCGTTGAGGCATCTATGTCAGCTACATTACTCTAAAAGTAACAGTAAACGAAAATAAGTAAGGGGGAGCCATTTTTGAGGGGGAGGTGGGGACTAGGTATCTTGTGAATATTGGAAAAATAAATTTGTTTTAGGGATAGCTGCTGGGGTGAACAGAGGCTGTTTCAGGTTCATATTCACTGTCATAGAAAAGTTAGTACTTCGGCCACGAGTGTCTTCGCAGCTAAAGTCGCCTGCAGGAATATCTTTTTTTTGCACTAATTATATTGCATCAAGTAACGCTATTGAAAGTACTCACAACGTACAAGTTGTCAGTGGGGACCTTTACTTTTATTTACACAAATTAGTTTCATTATTTTTTATTCACAATTTGTTATCATATACTTTTCTCTTCTAACATTTGAATGTTTATTATTTCTGTTTTATTTGAATTTTTTATGGAGTGGCGCCTTCAACTGCCTTTTCGCTGCTGTCAAGCACTTTGATAAATGGATATGAATTATAATTATAATTATTATTATTAACTGTTTAGGTGTATACTAGTTCTGACTTTGTAACTCGCCAGTGTGCTTACTGTAACGGCATGCTAATAGGTAATAAACAAGCACTGGTATTATTATTATTATTAACTGGACTCTAACAGCCTTACAAAGACGAAGAATTGAAGCGGCAGAAATGAAGTTACTGAGACCTCTGGCAGGCTACACCCTTTATGACCACAAAACAAATGACTACATACGCCGCGAACTACGG
>Ga0136643_10019896_pt1 | contig 10148 bp, 9 predicted proteins | sample TergutLab28metaG_FD_96883 | JGI IMG/M metagenome (GOLD analysis project Ga0136643, IMG submission 96883) | Labiotermes labralis P1 segment gut microbial communities from Petit-Saut dam, French Guiana - Lab288 P1 (version 3) (version 3) | ecosystem: Host-associated > Arthropoda: Insects >... | reverse complement strand
TGGATGACTGTACATCCCTTATGCTGCTAAAGTGGTTTATAAATATGGATGACTGTACATCCCTTATGCTGCTAAAGTGGTTTATAAATATGGATGACTGTACATCCCTTATGCTGCTAAAGTATTAGAAATTAAGAAAGGATTAACCTACTGTGTCTTGAAATTAAATTCTGATACTTCTGAAGACCTCTTATTCTGCACATTTGTCTTGCAGGAAACATTCGGTACGATTGGGGACCCTGCAACAGCCATGAGGGACCCCATGTTCTACCGCTGGCATTCCTTTGTGGATGATATATTCCAAGAACATAAATCAACCTTACCTCGTTATGATGTTAACAAGGTGAGTGACAGAGACTGTTGCATAATTATTGATACTTACAGTGGCAGCACATCATTTGGCATTCAAGATGATTGCAGATGGTTTCAAGACTGTTCCTCCATATATCCCATATGTGCATACAGTTTGTCCGTTTTTTCTTCCAACATTTTATTTAAATTTTAGCTTTTGTCATCATTTCTTTTTGTGCAATCTACTGCTACTAGTACTAAGTATTATTCTTGTTGTCACTGTCATCATCATCATCATCATAATCGTCATCATGTCATTGTTAATGAAGTGAACATGTGATATTGCAGCTTGGCTACAATGGAATCACTATTCGCTCTGTGGACATAGAGACACCTGGTGCACCAAAGAATGAGTTCAACACATTCTGGAAGAAGGATGATGTTGATCTGTCCCGAGGTATTGACTTTACCCCACGAGGAAATGTGTTTGCACGCTTCACGCACCTCCAGCACACAAATTTCATTTATAAGATTCAGGTATGTAAATGTACAAATGTGTAACCATCCATTCCTAGGAATATCTAACAGACTGTCAAAAATGATGTTCCTGTGCCAATGGTTGCAGGTTGAGAACAACACCAATGGCCCAAAGGTAGGCACAGTGAGGATCTTCCTTGCACCCAAGTTCGATGAGCGAGGTGTCAACATGCTATTCCGGGACCAGAGGCTGCTGTTCATTGAACTTGACAAATTCACTGTCACATGTAAGTTGGGGAGTGTTTTGATTAGTGTGTCTATAACAGAGAGGTGGTTTGAATTGATGTAATTAGAGCAGTCAGTTCATGATTTGTTTTGCAGTGTTGTAAAATGCAGTGTGTTACTTGGAGGGAAGAAATGAGATTTGGAAATGCTTGAACATAAGGAAGGAAAAGTGATGGGGGAATGGATGATATTACAAAATAATTAATTTGAAACTCCTACAGTTCAGTTGGATAGAAGGCTAGCTGGATGTTATAGTTATTTTAATTATAGGGAGGGAAAAGTATTTGCAGTGTATAGATAATAAGTCAAGGTGTAACATAAAACTTTGTTTGTACAAAACTCATATTTGAGCGGGTGCCAACAAAACCTAACACAGACTCTCTTGTCATGGACACAGCAGAATTCAGTTACTTGAATCAAAGGATTTTGTAAAATATGTTATTTGAAACTGTCAAGTAATCAAGTACTCACAACTGCTGGCCATGAATCACTGACTGAACTGAACTGATTTATTCAGTGAAGCCAAAATCAAACTCCATTCAACGGAAGTCCACCGATTCTTCGCTGACAATACCATTTGAGCGGACATTCCGTGAACTGCAGGCCAACAGGCCGACTGGAGGTGCAGCACTAGAACAGTTCAACTTCTGTGGCTGTGGCTGGCCACAGCACATGCTCATTCCAAAGGGCACTCCAGAAGGCATGCCCTGTGAGCTGTTTGTTATGATCTCCAACTTGGATGATGATAAGGTAAGTCCATAACAATAAAAGCTTCATATGCTCTAAAGGTGTTAAAATACCTGAATATTTTTCCATTAGTATTGCTATAAGAATCTATCTTCTTGACCATGTCCATGCTACATATATATATACATCCTTTGTTATGGTGGGTTATTTTGTTAGTTTAACTTAGCGTAAGTTGGGTTACACTCCTGGAAGAGGTAAGAAATCTTCAGTTTGTCACAGCAGCCAAACTAGCTCTGGGGCCCACACAGCCTCCTATTCGATGGGCACTGGGGACCTCTTTTTGCGGGGGTAAAGTGGCTGTAGTGTGAAACTGTCCATTCACCTCCCTCTGGTCGCAGGGTAAAAGAATGAGTGGATCCATTCCTCTTCTCCCCTTGTATACCTTCATAGTGACCAAAGGGGCAACTTTACGTTTTGCTTTTACCTCTAAGTTAGGTTACAAGAAGTTTAATTTTGTTACAGACATACCTATTTGTCATTTGGCACTTTTTTGTTACAAACTGGCCAAGACAAACTCAGCATGGAAGTGGCTAAGAGTTTGCTGCTGAAGCTTGCAAGAAGAATTCCCATCATTTTGCTCATTAATTCACAGATAAACCAGAACACAGAAGGTGCATGTGCTGATGCTGCAATTTTCTGTGGAATCCGGGACAAACTGTACCCAGATAAGCGCTCCATGGGTTACCCATTTGACCGCATGCCTCGGGATGGTGTCAACACTCTGAAGGACTTCCTCACGCCAAACATGTTTGTTAAGGATGTGAGCATCAAATTCACCAACCGAACTGTTGGGGTGCAAGGTGGTGATGAGCCAAACCGGCTCACATGATCAGCTTCAGCAGCCAATCATGACAAAGGAAATGACCATTGCTTTATTTAGGTTAATGCTTTGGGGTCTGGGAGTAGAAAGCAATAGAACAAGGTCACACTGTTGCTGTGCAGAATGGATCAGCCTCAAGTCAGAGTTTTATTATGCTTTGTTCACAGAAGACTTCCCCACTGACAGTCTGTAACGATTACTGCTGTCCAGAATATGTAGTGTTCACTAACTGTTTTGCTTTTGACAACAGTCTGACACTCTCCTAAGATGATCATTTCAGAATTTATTCATTATCCTAGTTCCTCTCCAGAAATTTCCCTACATTTCAGAAATACTGTTCATTCTTTTCACCAAATGAACAGAAATCTGTTCTGTTGGGTCATTCTCCAAGTATATCTTCTCTGAAACCTCTCCCCGTTTTCTGAAAGCTGTGTTGCTGAAACCCACCATCCAGAACTAACACTGACACTGTGCAGTCAGACTGAATGGGTAGTAGTAAAGAGTACGGTGATCTCGTGCATAGAGATGTTCATGCTCCACCTAGGATTCTAACCCATGACCAAGAAAGCAGCATACCAAAAGCAGTCACTCTAATGGTCCATGCTAGAGGGACACAGCATACAGCCTATCTGTTCCCACATTTCCCAAGTTTGTTTTATTTTTGGCTTACTTTTTTCACTATTCAACTGTGCATGTTAGTTGGAATTGCCAAACTTCAAGTACATTCTTTCCATATTGCCTGTTCTACATTCTGTATTACAGCATACAGTTCTTCATTAAATCCACTTATTCCAAATCAACCATCTATATTACAGCATATAACCATACTTACTCTGATCATTGAATTGTTCTCATAGGATCCTTCCTGTTCCAAGTAAACAGATCTAACCTTCTTTGATCATACGTAAAAGTTTATATATTACATTAGCATTTGGATTACACAGTACAACAACAAAACAAACCACTTTTCCTGTCCCTTAAGATAAAATGGATGATGTAGTAAACTTGAATGTGGCTTTGTGTTAGTGCATCAGTGATACACTAATGAATGAGCATGGAGCACTGGAGGAATGATAATGATGGGGAAAATTTTAGTACTCAAAGAAAAATCTGTCCCAGTGCCATTTCGTCCACAACATGTCCCACATGTTGTGGCCCAAGACTGAACCTGAGCCAGTGTGGTGAGAGGCCAGCAACAAGCAGCCTCAGCCATCACACTTCCTTGGAGTGTGCTGAATGTTAATCAAATTTTGCAGCATCCACCATTTTCAAGGGACAGATAAAAGGTCAGTAGAAGCCATGAAATAGATGTCCAAATGTGACATGCGGGTTTTTGACATGTACTGACCAGTGGCTGAGTGACATTCACACCATATTAACCAACAGATACAAACTTGTTTCTCTCGAGCCTCACCATTCACGAGGAGTTGACACAGTATGGTGTATTTTCAATAAATCACAAATCTAATTTCCCAATGAAAATGATGGGTTAATGGAAGTTTCCATAATGTATGTATAAGCATACACCAAAATCACCAAACTTGACTCCAAGAGAAAATTAATGTTGTGTAGCACAACCACAATAGGTCGAGTACAGGCAAATAATCATGCTGTTTACTACATGCATCTCCATTCTGAAAGTGCTGCACATAAGCACAGGGAGGGTTATTGAACTATATGGTTTGATGTTCTGCTGTAAGCAACCAATGCCAGAATGATTATGTAAACCTTTCTGATGCATTCCGACTGAACAGCCACCAACTGCACTGTTAACCACAATACATCAATAATGATCACCATATTTTCAATGTGATACCACGCAGTCTGGCAGAAATTTATAGACAGTGTGGTAGAACCTGCCACCTTCATCTTGTGTGCTGAATTGTAAGGTAGCAGATTCCTCCGAAACACACATAAGTTTCTACCAAACTACATGGTGTCACATGTCAGACAATAACAATCACCATAGTCAGTGCAAGCAGAACCTCAGATCTTGCACAACTGTATGATGTTTTAAAATTTCTCCCACACAGAGACACAGATCCTTCCATTTTAAGGTTTTATTGGTTGCATATGCATGTAACTGTAGTTACATGCATATGCATGTAACTATGTAACTGTAGTTACAGTTTGTTACGGAGTGCAGGAAGAATTGCAAAAAAATAAAATAAAATAAAATAAAAAAAAACAATAAGTACTGACTTGGCAACAAGCTGTTTCTTGGACCGGTTTGAGGAATGCTGGTAAAATCAGTAGTCGCTTCCTTCACCTCCCTAACCCCTGCCTCACCATTCAACATTCCCTTGCACATATCACGTTATATGCATCTGACTGAGGCTCTTCTTGCAACCCAGACATTAGGTGACCAGATGACATTGCAACAAGAAATACATATTGAAATTTGGGACATGTCACTTGTGCATATAGATAAAGGGCATGTACTGTCAGCATTTGCTAATGCCTCCTTGTGCGTTACAATAGCTTGGCTATATTTGTATAACTTTGTAATATCCTGCATTTAATAAAGAAGTGAGCAATTGCAGTATGGCAGCCAGTATCTTCTTCCAGGATTTGTTACTTCAGATTTTTCAGTGAACAGGGCTGAAACAAATCCCCCTATCTGCTAATGTGTTGACAAGTGAAACATGAAGGCCAATGAGATTGGAGGTTCTCATTGTGGTGCTGATGAAGATCCTAGTCTTCTGGAATAGACAACATGTGTATTAGTGTGTGTGTGTGTGTGTGTATGTATGCACCCCATTCTAGGCAGCATAATGTCTTAGAAGACTCCAATGTACATGGCTGTAAATATCTTCCAATTTATTCATCAGTATTCTCCACTTTCTCTTTTCATTTCTCCACAGATACTGAACAGCACACAACATATTTTAGATTATGTGATGCTATTACAATATTACAAAATACATGCACTTAGTCTTAGATTCACTTGGAACATTCAGCAACTTGTAGATTATTGTCCTATGGGGTGTGACACCATGTACATTAGTGACCAAATTACTTGCTAGTTGTTGGAATGGGAGTGAAGAAGCAATCTGTTAACAGAGGCACACTCCATAGGCACCACCCAGCTTTTTGTGTCCGTTTCAAAAACGTCCAGTGACCGGAGCTATAAATGTACTCCCAGTACAGTAAATGTTTTTGAAAGAGGAATAACACTGCCTGGCTGTTCCCAGGTGAGCCTACAGTGACCTAGCTGTACCGACTGCAGCAATGTGTAGTGTTGGGGGCTGAGATAGCAATTTACCTGGCCACTACTGTACAGTGTTTGGCAGCTCAGCTAGCAACTTATCCAGTCACTGTTATACACCAGCACAGAAATGTGGGTTCTGTTGTGGGGAAACATTTGAACAGCACAGCTCTTGGCTGGCTGATGAAGTGAACCAGTGGCTGTTGACACTTGTGTATAGACTTGTATTAAAAGCATTTTTATTTTTGCAGATTTCTAAAACAGTGTATACAAAAACAAACCTCACATATGACGAAAACTGAACAAAATACTGAAACATGCATTACAAAACACACAACATATAAACATACCAAAAAGATCACTAATTTTAATGCTCACTGTATTTTTCACAGTTGTACCATGCATCTTGATATTATCAAAGTTTTTTATTTACCAACTGATGCACAAGAGAATTGCTTTAAAAGGAATGTTAAAATTTACATTAAAACAGCTCTGACATGTTTCGGTGCAATCACCATCATCAGGGAGCGCATTATTCGAGCTTGCTGCAGCCACACCACCGAATTAACCACACCAATGTATTTTAATTGATTATTTTAATAACTGTAACTTTAGCAAGCTCTCGAATAATGCACTCTCTGATGATGGTGATTGCACCGAAACATGTTGGAGCTGTTTCAATGTAAATTTTAATATTCCTTTTAAAGCAATTCTCTTGTGCATCAGTTGGTAAATAAAAAACTCTGATACTCGCTGTAATTGTTTAAGATTCGTATACAAATGAAACTTACCTGTAATGGTCGGCATGATGTTCTGATCATCCTGAAATACACAGACTCACTATCTTTTCATATGTACACACTGATTACCTATATTTTGCAGTTAGTATAGGTTGTGTGTTCCCAAAGTATGATCAGTTTTATAGTCTGCATTTTTCAAATGCACTGTTTAATGATTCTGTTAACTGCAAACCTTACATTGTATCAGTGACAGATGACTGAATCAGTATGGAGCATTGTTGGAATGATACTGATAGGGAAAACTGAAGTACTCAGAAAAAAGCCTCTCCTAGTGTCACTATGTCCACCACAAATCCCACATGGAATGATCCCACGTTGCACCAATACAAACACTTTATACTAAAAACTCTTTATTTAACTTATTCCCAACACATTTACTTCAGGTATGCCCACACATATATACCCAAGAAATAACATGTCTTTTGGTCATTACACAGTTCACTGATGCAATTAATTACTACATCATGCTGCAGTGTCAAGAGTTGCTGGAATAGATTCGAATCAGGTCCCCCATATCTGCAGGGTATTTGGTCACAGGACAGCAGTGGTTCTCTTGCAGATACTGCGCAATGCAGCGGTAGCAGAATACAAACCTGTGAAGGGAACACCCTGTATGTACTCATGTTTGTGTGTGTATAACAGCAGCACAAGGCATATGCCAACATCCAGTACACACATCTGCAAAATGTATGCTTTGTGATTCTGCATACCTCAGTGGGCTTAATGTTCCAGATATGAACTGCCTGCTTTTTAGGTCAGCTGTTTAAAGACAACATCTATTGCTAATAATAATTAGTGTTCATGACTTATCAATATGGAGCATTAGTGGAATGACACTGAAAGGGGAAACCCATAGTACCCAGAGAAAAACCTGTCCCAATGCTGCTTTGTCCACCACAAATCCCACACAGAGTGTCTTAGGATCAAACCTGGGCCTCTGCAGTGAGTAGCCTGTGAGTGCTCATAACTACCTGAACCATGACATGACCAATTTTAGTGTTGTGAAACCAATCACAGTGCAGATTACAATTCTTTGGGTTGTACTGACATTTAGCATGGTAGATAGGTACTAATGTTACAGGGAAACCTGCTGCCTCCTTTTTCAGGGGGACGAAAGCCCTCATGATGGAGGCCACAAATTCGTCCTAAATACAGTCACTGTCAAGATGGGATTTCCAAAACAGCCAGAGGAGTCATAAAAATAAACATTCTGGAAAATACTGGGAGTCACAACATTTCTACTTGCCATGAGAATAGTTGCGGCCTACTGTAATTTATTTACTTCATTGTTCATGAAAGTAATATATAATAATGCTAGCTGCTGTGTTACTGTGCACTGTCAGTGCACAGTCAGTAATGAAGGGTTCATCAACATATTCACACTAAAAAACATAGAAGATGTCCTCAGAGAATGACATTTCTGCAGCATATTTACTCTGTTGTTAACCCTGCAAGTTTTCTCTGGATTATGGCACAGATTTAGGGCTGATCATGTTTCCACTATTTTGTTTGGACAGTAAACTTATCTTTGGCCTTAGCTTGTATCTGCCTCATTTGTGTTTTTATATCATCAACTCTTTCTTTGGCCGCAACTTGTATTTCACAGACAATGCACTGTCTCCATTATAAAAACCTAACAAAAATGAATATAGAGGCACACAAAGTATATTATTTTCATCTTGTTTCAACCAAACTTCACAATTCTCAACATATTTTAGAAGAAGCGCCAGTAAAAATTTTTTTTAGGAAATCCATCCAGTGCTAGACAAGATGTTCCATGTGGATGGCAGGACAGACATGACAAAGCTAACAGTTGCTGTCCACAACTATTTTCACATACATGCCTAAACACTTACCCCGACACAGACAGAACAGTTTCAATCTTCCAGTTTTGGAGACATATTGGACACTTCCCTTGATACTGCGTCGCTGCAGCCAACCCCTACAGAAAGAGGCAGGGGTGTCAATTCACAACATACAGCCAGTGTCTATCATAGCAGAACTTAATCACCACTACTGCAGTCCAACCAAATAATTCTCTCACTCTTGGATAAAGACTAACACTCTGAGTATGAAACCAATTCTCAGTTCAAGATGCAGATTTAGTTCTTGTGCAGCACAACACTGTATCAACCGACAAATAGTTACCGACATTGCAGATGAGCGTGCTGTCTCCATCGTCAAGGTCAAGTGTAATAAGCCAGCTCACAGCCTTGGCAGTACCTGACTGAGCTATCCTGCCGCACTCTTAAAACAGTGGCAACTGAATTTCTTAAGAACAGTCTGTAGTTGAGGCATCCCCGTTGTGTATGTAACAATGAGAATAAAAATAAAGGTACAGTAAGTCAAAACACAACTAGTTTATTGGACGTTAATGAAACGACATGTTTCGGTCTACTTGGCCATCATCAGGTTGCAAAGTTCTATGAGACTAAATATTGTTTGTGTGTGGCAGATGTTCAGATCTCATCATCTGGCAAAAAAAAATTATATATGAGATATAAACTGCGTGTGAGCAGTTTATATCTCATATATAATTTTTTTTTGCCAGATGATGAGATCTAAACGTCCGCCACACACAACAATATTTAGTCTCGTAGAACTTTGCAACCTGATGATGGCCAAGTAGACCGAAACATGTCGTTTCATTAACATCCAATAAACTAGTCATGTTTTGACTTACTGTACATTTATTTTTATTTTAATTCTTAACAACAGTGTCAAAATCTTCTGTGTCATGACATGTTTTAGCCTGGAAGGTGGGTACTGATGTTTCAGAGGAAAAATCTCTTGCACCTGCTCACATTCAAACCCTGAAACTATCCAGCTCATTGTCTAGTCATTAGTGATTACACTATTCCAGCTCCCAAACTGGTGTATAGTAGTGACCAGATTATAGGCTATTTGTTGGTATGAAGGTGAACAGGCAAACTGACAAGAGGCAAAGCACTGGTCACCCACTGCCATGTGTTAACTATCTGTTTCAAAATTGTCCACAGTGACTCAGGCTATTAATGTCCTCCAAAGAAAGTACATTTCTCTGATGTACAATGGTGCCTGGCCTTTCTTATTTGAGCCTCACAGTGGCCACACCGTGCTGACTGCTGCAGTGTACTTTGTTTAGAAGCTCAGCCATCCAATAAGCTGGTCACTATTATTTATGATGCTCTGTTCAGTATTCTGTGTTACAGTATATTCAAAAAAGCTAAACTTTGACAGTAGTACCTCAAAAGGTGGAGGGACAGGCAGTGCAGTCAAACTGGTACGATGCTGGTCCCCCATGTGCCAGTATTGCAAGAACTGAAGGAAGAATGCTCCAAACTCTAAGATGCGTGTCAGCAGGTACCCCACAAATTTTGCTGACAGAAGTGGGAACCTACACAGAAAGCAGTATCACTAATTGTTTAAAAAATAACCAACACGATGTCACTTGTGGACTATCCTTTATTTTCATGGGTAGTCGTCATTCATTCTCTACATGTTTCGAGCTTTCGGGAAGCTCATCATCAGGAGATCATTT
>Ga0136643_10019895_pt1 | contig 10148 bp, 5 predicted proteins | sample TergutLab28metaG_FD_96883 | JGI IMG/M metagenome (GOLD analysis project Ga0136643, IMG submission 96883) | Labiotermes labralis P1 segment gut microbial communities from Petit-Saut dam, French Guiana - Lab288 P1 (version 3) (version 3) | ecosystem: Host-associated > Arthropoda: Insects >... | reverse complement strand
GGGGGCGAGATTTTCCGCACCCGTCCAGACCGTCCCTGGGCCCCACTCAGCCTCCTATACAATTGGGACCGGGCAATTTCCCAGGAGTAAAGCGGCCGGGATGTGGCGTTGGCCACCAACCCCATCTAGCGCCGAGGTTAAAGAAAGAGTAGAGCTATATATATATATACTCCCTCTCTGGGTTTTCGTGGTCTGTTCTAGGGTGAACTTCATCTTGTACCATGTCTGTCTGTCTGTCCCCCATCCGTCCGTCCGCATGGAACAACTCGGCTCTCACAGGAAGGATTTCCATGAAATTTGATAGTTGAGTATTTTTCGAAAATATGTCGAGAAAATAGTTTTCATCAAACGCTGACAAGAATAACAGGTATTTTAGGGACAAATACACATGTTGGATCGTATCTCCCTCAATTCTTCTTACAATGAGAAATGTTTCAGACAAAATGTGTAGATAAAATCAAAACATACACTTCACGTTCCGTAACATTTTTTTTTCGATAATCGTGCCGCGTATGAGATAATGTGGAAAAAAAATATCGTAGAGCTGGGCTGGCCACACATGACAATATGGCGCATGCGCATTGCATGCTGGATACCCCCACACATAAATATGGAATTGTAAAATAAATATGGAAATTAGTATTTTTGCTTTGCAACAGTGGTTGCACGAACGCACCTCAGTATTACGTAACAGTGTCTTGTCTGCATTCGCTCCGGCGTAAAATAAGTCACACCATGTGTTAATTCCAACTGTACCTGAGTCAACAAAGACACAACACAGTGACGTCACATCTTCCGATTCACAGTGTTCCGTTCATGACAACGGGATTACGTACAGCAGTCAGGCAACTGTGCACAGCTGATGATATCAAACTTATCACCGGAGGGCCACTTTGTGCCAGACTGCGTATGTTCGGCGTTTTACTTATTGTTGTCAAATATACGATCGCTCTCGTAACAAGCGGCCTTTTCGGACCCGAGCTGACACCGAACGCGGGTAGGCCGTCGCAAAATTCACTCGACTATCGATGTTTAACAACTGAAAGGCCCAATACTATAATATCATTGTCTTATTCTCGTTTGTCGACGCTTTACAGAGCGTTCCGGAAACACTCAATGCGTCAGTGTAGAAGGAAGATAATTTGAACATTTCAGATAGTCAGCAGATGTATAAACAGGCCATTCTTGATATAGCGTCACCCTCAACTAGCCGCTCATGAAATTCTGTGAACGGAAATTCCCTATTAGTCGGAAATTTTAATTACCGCTGACCCATTTCACCGCCACAAACTGCTGTCAACAAACAGTGGCGTCATATCGGGGCTTCACTATACTGTGTCAGGGATGATCAATTAAATGCTGTCTTAGAGACAAGTGACTCTTGAGCCACCTGTACAACTCGGACGGAGCGGGTGACGAATGACATACTGAAAAAGATTTCGAAGGAAATGGTCGTGGTCTAATCAAGGCATTACCACGGGACTTCAGAAAACAAGAGAGCCCATGACCCGGCGGAGATTAGAACCCGGTAGTCCGGAATACAAGTCTTGAGCACTACAGCAATCTGTTCGGTAGCAGCGTAGCTCTATAAATAAAGAACTCACAGAACTTGAAGTCTGTTCATTGCACAAGGGCACTGAGAATTTCTAGGAAGCACATTCAGCGCCAAAACATTAATAATCCTAGCTAATAAAAACTCTTAATTATCCAAATTGATACACGTGGCTTATGCAACTGGAGCAACAGGCTCAGACATCGGAAATGAAATGTTCGAGTTCTCAACGTGTGTGGACGCTGCAAGCGAATAAATGGCCATGTGTGTGGTGTGTGTTTTGTTTAAGGATTATCGTCGTACATATATTACTTTGAAATATCCACATATGGTTGACTCATTTATGACGTAAAAGCTTAAGCTTCGTAAGAGAAATGGAGGTCATCCGGTATGTGACGCCGTGTGCTTTGGTGGATAGGATGTATTGCTTGGGAGGTACACGATGTCTGTTATATATGTGGCGCAACAGCCTTAATCGGGCCCAGGCCGCTTACCTACACAACAAACACAAAAGACAAACATCTAGTGGGATTGGAACCCGCGATCCCAGCAATCGTGCAGCCGTAGACCTACGCCTTAGAAAGCACAATTATTTATTTCGGCCTTATTTAACGACGGTCAATTGCGCTATTTATGTGGCGTAGAAGAATCACAAATCTACCCTGAAGATAGCAGGCTCCACCAAAACGTTCGCACCTATCTACGTTTCAGCGAAATATCCTATCCCCATCTTCAGGGTAGATTACAGCACTCTTCGTAGCCATTGCTCAAAGTACCTCACATCTCACACGACAGACAGGTTTTAACCCACCATACCGTAGCAAACGTAATCTAACATTTTCATTTCCTACACTTATGACTAGGCATGAAACAATGCTTATGTGTTCTGATATGGCTGTAAGACATGCCACGTATTGGCACATACGTGGTGTTTAATTACAGAACCACCGTTTCCTTTTGCGAAACTCTACGCCCATCCGTTGCGCTGCATACACACAGATAATCATTTTCTTTATCTTTGGTAATCATCCATGGACCACTATTTTAGAAACAGTACTCTAAACGGAACGTGCAACAGGAGTGTACTCTCTCGTTGGAGATTATCGCGGTGGTGTGATGATTACCGCCTTCTGGAATATGACACCATGTAGTCTGGTAGTTAGACACCAGGCCAGAAGGTGCCATATCCCAGCAGAAAGTCGAGTATTACGAAACGCGCAAGCAGTAAAGAGTATCACAATTTTTCTGTTTTTGTTGAACACTGTGTGGGTTTCATGATTCATTCTGTGTATGAAGAAACCAAAACAAGAAACATTTACATCCAAGAGCCGAAAAGTATGGTGGCGACCATTCACTGCTTGGTATTTGCGACACAACTTTTGCTGTTCTGGAACTCTGAGTCATGGGTGTCACGCTCGATGTGGCAAACCATATTCAAAAATATTAAGATCAACACAAGTGGTTAATAAATATATTTAAAATACAGTCTTGCACAGAACCGTATGATTCTCATAGGTTAATAGCTTTGGCCTACCAGCCAGGTCATCATCTGTCCCACAAAATGTCCAGAACTATATGATAAAACCATTCAAAAGTCTTATATGTCTATGTGGGATACAGATCATATTCCAATTTTAAAAAGCCATAAAACATATATTCAAATATGATGTAAAATTGCATGAAAAAACAATAGTATATTACAGATTAGAATATTTTTAAAAGTAAGGTAGGCAGTTTAGAATTTTCTCTTTTAATATATAATGCACATTGCAGGCACCATTTTCACAGCATCAGAATCAATAATGCATGTAATCCAATCCAGTCCAATGTTCCAGGTAATATGGAAGGTTATTTCATAAAGTTTTGGACATTATATAGGTCTGATGATGGCCTGGCTGAAAAGTCAAAACCAGTAACGTAAGAGAAGTGGAACTGTGTTGTGCATGACCACATTTTAAATATGTTTATTTATTAAAGCATAAGGGGGATGCGTTATGTAAAGACAAGTGGTTAAGTCACAGTAATTAATCTCTCTCGCAAATTTTATATCATGCCTGATCTGCAGGCGTTTAAACCAGCAGTATGAGATGGTGATATGAATCTTCAGTGTCAAGCAGAGGTAACAGTGACAGCAAGGTGCCTGAAATTACTGACCACATTTTTGTGGCAACAAAAATACTTGCTGGTTACCAGTTTCAACCCCATTTCACACCATCCTTGCAAGTGGCTAGACCTTGTTCCAGGAAGAACTTAATTATTTATTTACTTATTATTTAGATAACTTACGGTCAAGGTTTTAATGTTAAGATACAATTAACTTATTCCTTGAAGTCAATTTGCAGTTAAGGATTAAAAAAACACTGGCCTTGGTTACTAGACATAGAAAAAAATTGTGTGTTATCAACAATACTATCCCTTTGTCTTTAGTTATTATCAACCTTATATGAACAATTAATTAAAACACAGTTTGAAATGGCATAACAGAATGAATGACCACCTGCTTGGTAGAGTTGGTTGTGCAATTCTGTTTTTCATCCACTAAGATACCAATTTGCATTATTCTTCCATTAACATCCCAGCCTTCCAAATGACTTCCCAGTAAACAATTTTAGCAGTTCTTGATTCCTGCAAGTGCTACATGATCTGCATGATGTATCCTTCTCAGTTTGGAGGCCAAATTTACTTGCCCTCCAGTGTACAAATATTCTTTCCTGAATACCACCATTTTCATATCTCCATACACGGAGGAAGTCCGGACACTTATGACCACGTCAGTGTTCCTGATAACAATAACCAATGAAGAGGACAAATTATGAAGCTCCACATTATGTAACTTTCTCCACTGTCCTGTTTTCGCCTCCTTCTTAGGTCCAGATATTCTTCACAGATCTCGCTTATCAAAACACTTACATAACAATCGACTAAAATACAGGATTTCAGTAGCTGATCAATGAAGAGTCTAAAGTCATCTATGTGACTGATTAGCAGGTTAAATGGCAACAACTTATAAGGCTGAGTGCAGTGAATGTAATTGAAGTTAATGTGCTAAACTTGGTAGACGTGAATGTGACAACAAGAAATGTTGGTGAGTGGACTAGTTTTGCTGTTTGTGGTCACCCACATCGTTAATGACTGTGAAGGTCGACACAATGCAAAAACTGAGTCTAGACTTTCCACTGTGGATGAGCTGCGATTGGAATTATTAGACTTAGTTCATGACTTGTGGAAAGATGTAACAGACCCTCGATGGGTAGCATTAGCAAATGACACACTTGGCGGAGCAGACGTAGAGCTGCTTCGTGCTTTCCAGACACTGGGAGACACTCTGGAAAGCAGACAGCCAGCAGGTGTGGCAAAAGCAGGGGCTGAACTGGCGTCTCTCTGGCAGTGGGCAAGGGCAGAGGCTGAACTTAAAGGAATTGATGCCCTACACAGTTCATTCAGAAGGTTCCAGCAGCAACAGACTCGGGGAGACAGACTTCCAGCTCCTCAGAGAGCATGGACAGATCTCACAGAAACTATACTGCAGGACCCAACATCTTCTATACCACAAGCTCTGTCAAGATTGAATGAGATCATTGAAAACAAAAAGGGGGGAGAAGGAGACCTATTTCAACAAGCTCTGAAGGTAAAAGAATGAAATACTTTGCTAATGTACAACATTCAAAGATGCAAAAATGCTTGTATGGCAGTTTATGAATTTCATTTTCATAAAAACAATCGGCATTTTACACACCACTTCATTGTACATCATCAGTACTTCAAGCCAGTTCATTCAGATACAACCAAAATGTACCACACCTTTAAACTTTGTCATAGCTTATAACCATTAAAATTCCAAATTGCATGTTTTAATAATTTCAGCAAGGCACCAATACCAGATTATGGAAGTCTCTAAATAAGACTACAGTTTTTTAAGTAGTTCATTTTAACTGTAATCATAAGACTTTTGCATGATAACAGATTGAGATTTTCAGGGTTGCCACATCAAAGAAGATGCATGGGCATGTGGCTCATATGAGGGAAACAAGGAGGCTATTCAAAACTTTGGTGCTCTAACAATTTGAATATGACCACTTGGCATACCAGGAAGATAAAGTGACAATAATTTGCAAATGGCTCTTAAGGTTATAAATGGGTTGAATTGGTGTAGGACACATGACTATTGCTGACGTTTAGTGTTTACAACACTGAACCTTTGGGTTCCTTTGCTAACAAGTGACATTTGTTAAATACAAGGAGAAATAAAGAGTATCTGATGACATTTCATATATGAAATGCTACATCTCATGTTGCAGTTGCGTTACCGTTTTCACCGGTTGAAATATTGAGAATTTTCATGCTTAAAATGAGCTTCCTTAACGGCTTGTAATGACTGAAATTGTTTCATGGTTGTCATATCAGGTACAATGCATTAGTAGGCAAATATAATGCGCAATTTACTGTTCAAAATATTTGTAGGAAAAAAACATGTATCACATTTCGACAAATACAGCCTTACCCCTTTACAGAAGACTGCCAAGTGTATGTGCCATTTCATGTAACATTATGAAGCTCTGCATTTCTCCTACACAGTGCATTTGTGTGTTACATATGATTTGCATAACCATCACCGTTTATCTGTATAGGACAAACCAGCTGGCATTTGTAATGTGAACATGGTTTTGTAACAGCCAGGAACTGAGTACGTGAATATTTTTCATATAAATTTTAAGTTTCAAATTGTTAAGCTCATGTTTTAGTCATATGGCCTACCAAGCCCACATTTGTTAAAGTTATAAAAGCTACACTATTTCTGCCTTGACTTGGGAAATCCATTTGTTAATAAATGCATGCATTACTTTTGCAGGAATCACGGTCCAACATGTGCAATCTACAGCAGTCACCACAGCAACTCCTTTACAATCTGTATAACTCAGTGGCTATCATAGAACTGAAAGGATATGCCATGACGCAGTTCTCATGGATGCTACTACGTCTCTATAACAAAGGTATGCATGTAAACAACTTCCCACTTACACTATACTGAGGCCAGGGCAGGAAGCCCAATGGATCAATCCCTCCCCAATACGTCTCCCTCCAGTTGTTATGAATTCCCCTTGTGCCATTCCCTTCACAAAATTTTGGTGCAATAAATTTATAAATGGCGACAGACACTTTGGTCTGGTTAACTTAGGCCACAGGGAATTGGGGACAAACAGAAAAGTAAGTACAGTGGAAAGAATCAAGAGCTGTTGTTCACGCTATTCATCAGATTCTTTTTTCAGTAAAACCATCTACATGAACTGTGTTGCTTAGGTGGTTCATGGGTTAGAAAGAAAGAAGGAAAGACAGATTAAAGCCTCTCTTGGACTCCTCCTCCTCTTCATCATCATCATCATCATCATCATCACCACAATGTTTCAGCATAATATGAAATGGCATATATATTTCCATGTAGAATCTTGTGAGAAATTCTAAGTGGAAGGTATTTCACACAGTTTTCTTTTAGTTGTGGGAGTGGGTTCAAACCAAATCCCTTGGTTCTATGACCTCACATGTGTCCATAGTGTACCAGATCCTGGTGACAGATGAGTATGGAGCATTGGTGAAAAGACAACTTGGGGAAAAGATCTGTCCCCGTGCCACTTTGTACACTACAAATTCCATACATCCTATTCTGGCTTTCAACTCAGATCCCCATGATGAGAACAATTTCCATGTACTATGAAATAAGCAACAGAACACTTGAATTTCAGGTTCGCTCAGAAGAAAGATGGGGAAAAAAATTAACACGGTCTCACAAATAACATTGTGTCAACAGTCAGAGACAAAATGCAGAATCAAGGTTAGATACTAGGGAAGGGTATCATGACAGTGGATGTCTGTGTTGATGTATATGGGGTTTAGCTGGCTCATAACAGAATCCAATGTCAAGCTTTTGTGATGACCTGGGATTCCATCACAGGCAATTTCTTATCAGCTTCGTACTCATCAGCTGTGTAAGTTACAGTGCTGAATTAGGGTCAAAACAACCCGTACTTAAAAATTTGTGTAATGCAGCCACAAGACTACTGATTCTTATTTTAAAAAAGTAGTAAATTAACCCTTTAAAGGACAGTGGTTACTATATGCACCTTTGCTTTCATATTAACCTTTATCATCCTACATGACCATGTGCTGGTCTGAAAAGAGTACTGGGAAATGGCTTAGCATTTCATATGCTGATTTCAGTGTGGAAAGTAGTATGTCCACACTAAGTGAGAAATTCTCCTGCCAGCATGAGATACACTTGGCCTTTTAAGCCATAAGGGTTAAGAACTCTGTCATATAGCCATAGAATGTATCAATGTGTTTTGTACGATGTTCACAAAACTGGTTAATTGTAAGGGAGACTTTTCTGTGAGATAGGAAAGAATTTTTAAATGTTACTTAGATGAAGTTCATGCTTCAGACAGAAGAACAAGTGCCAGCTTATTAAGGGACCACATTAACTTAACAAGTCACAGGTCTTTGACTTCAAGTGTCAGAGTGGGAAAAAATGCTATTTATAATCACACTGACGCACGACAGTACGCAACACAGCAAAAATGTAAAAGCTATTAAAATGTGAAGTTTATTAAATTTCGCAACTGCAAAATAGTGATCTGAATGTCACTGGATAAAAAATTTCTCCTTATGTCATGTTACATATATATTTCTAATAATGTGAGATGATACACTGGACTTGGTATTTCAGTACATCACTGAACAGAGAGTGCTGCTCTTTTGTTTCCACTTGATTCCTTTAATGACGAGCGTTTCATGATGAACGTATCTCATTCTAACCAATAAAATTTACCCCGTTTCTAAAACACTGCAATTTAATTATGCTGTTTCAAGTGAAGAGGCTTTATACTGTCACAGAAAATGGGAAGACAATCATAAATGATTAGCAAGCAAGGATTTTGAAGGATGTGGTCATAGTCTTTCCATGGTAATAACTCTAGATAATTTATCAACACTGTTTCAAATCCAAATCTGCCAATCACTGAATAGTGAGTAGGTAACAACTTAGAAACAGGTGGGCTCTATCATAGCCTTCACTGGAGTAAGGCAGGAAGACCATCCAGATGTTGGTTAGGACAGCGAGTAAGCCAGCCATGATACAATCCACAGTACAAAATCAAAGACCCCTTTTTCTACAGCTATATCAGATTAAGAAATATCTGAATAGCTACAATAAAAAAATTATTTACAGGCAATTTCACCCTGGAGGCTGAGCTGATGCGAGAACGGTACCAAGAAAGAACAGTACAGAAGGCTGCAGCTGTCAGGGAGGCAATGAGAACTGCAGAACGGGACATGTGGAGGTGTGATCCACGAGAACACAGAGAGGGGGAAACATATGTGGAGCTGACACAACTTCTACAGGGACAAATTCAGAATGAGGTGGACATGAACAGTGAGTCCACCTGCAGGGAGAACTGTGCGTACTATAGTTATGCCAAGAGCCATGGTTGCTATCACAGTCAGGTCTGTGCCAAACTTCCACGCTGCAATGGCAAGCTTATCGACTGCCGGTACATAGACTCTGATATGTGGGTGTGCCAAGCGGTGAGTTACCTAGAGTCTGACTTAAGTGTAATAGTGGTTTTGCTGACAGAAGTTGAAATATTATATAGGATCAAATTTACTGTCAACCAGATACACTGAACTATCAGTTTCTCCGCAGAATTCAATGAAATTCTTGAATGGTCTAAATGAAGAAAGAACTATACCATGGATCTTAATACCAACCTCAGATGTGAGGTACCCACAGCAGCGACATGAATAAGTATGGTCTTCTGCGATGTGACTCAGTGTGGTCTGGTAGATAGGTACAGATGTTTCAAAAGTTGAACAAAACGTTCCTCTGAAACACTGGCCCCATCTACCAAGCTAACATGCTGGAAGTCCATAATCTTCATAGTAATCATTTTCTAAATGTAACTGGGAATTTATTTCAACCTTACACAACACAGCACGCCCTGTGCATTATTCTAGTTCTTAAGATTACTATTTCAGTGAATAAGTGGTATATTACTAGAAGAAAGTCAGCGTAAGTCGTCCATGTGGAGATACAGTTGCCATCCTTAAAAAATGACGGGTTGTAATAGTTAACTCTAGTGGTGGTAAAACAACGAGTTTAAGAAATTAAAGTTCTTTCATATAACTGCAAATGAATTCGGCTTGAGGATTTGAATCATATCTGAAATCTGTAATGCTATACATGCACACCACTGTAAGCAGCCATGTAAAGTTGGCAAAAGTATGGAGTCAGTTTTGTATCTTTGCGTATGCTGTGGTAGGTGGATGGCTGACGACAGGAAACAACAATTATATATATATATATATATATATATATATATATATACACACACATATACAGGGTGTCCCAGGAGGAATGTGCCAGACTTCGGGAGGGTGTTCCTTATGTTAAAGTATACCGATATAACCCAAAACACCTATGTCAAAAGTTGAACGGTTACGGAGATAGTGGCCAGAGAAGTTTGAAACTTTGACAGCTGTTACACACTTATTGATTACCAAATACATATTAAAACTGGCAGGAATATGTGGTTTCTGTAATGTTAAT
>Ga0136643_10019894_pt1 | contig 10148 bp, 3 predicted proteins | sample TergutLab28metaG_FD_96883 | JGI IMG/M metagenome (GOLD analysis project Ga0136643, IMG submission 96883) | Labiotermes labralis P1 segment gut microbial communities from Petit-Saut dam, French Guiana - Lab288 P1 (version 3) (version 3) | ecosystem: Host-associated > Arthropoda: Insects >... | reverse complement strand
TTAATACATCCATCCTCAGGAGCTTGCGACTTATTTGTTGAGTTATTTCATGGGTTGTATTGCTCTGGTTCGATGCGTGTTGGTGTTACGTTGTGGTTTGGCACTGGTGCTTCAGCCTGCATACGGATACCACACCACCCCAGCCAAACCACAACGTAACACCAACACACATCGAACCAGAGCAATCCAACCCATGAAATAACTCAACAAATAAGTCGCAAGCTCCTAAGGATGGATGTATTAACATCCGAAACATGTTGAGCAGTAAATAATGAAATAATAAAGCAAGTGAGTTGGTCTCTCCTTATAAAATATATATATGTATATTTTATGTTAAATTATGTTTTTAATTTCTTTAGAATTATTGTGCGCAATGGTCTCAGCCCAGGACACATAAACATAGGCTTTTCACTCATAGTGCCTGTTATTTTTGTCCGGTTTTAAGTCAACATTAATATTCTTGACAGGTTTCAGTAAAAAGAAGCGTCTGTTTAATTTAAAGGTGCTGAGTGGCGCTTATACCCCTTACCTTGCTATCTCGCCCCTGCAGTGTACCCATTTTCGGCATAAGGAATCGTTATTCTGCACCGACGTTTTGTAAATGTTATGGAAGAGGAATAGCTCGTAACAAATATTTCATTCCAGGAATCCCATGACTTATAAAAAACCATATTTATTTAGGATGAATGCTTAATATCTTCGTAGAATATTTCCGGCTGTCTGAAGATCTCAGTTGTTTTCCAGGCCAGATATTTAAGCTGTTTAGAAATTAAATTGCTGTGGTGGAGGTAAAAATATTGTATCCCTGAATAGTCTCAATTTTCGAAGGCTCTTCTTTGCCTCTCCTATTTTGTTAGCTGCTCTGTTTTATCCTAATATTCTTATTAGGACTGCGACATTTCATTGCCGATTGGAAGCAGACATAATTCCTTTCTTGACAAACAATGGGCTCGGGCAAATTGTGAGGGAGATGTAAAGACAATTTCTGTGTCGACTCTTATAATAAGAGAATTTCATCCATGTTATTTACGTGTTTTCGTTGTTTTTGTGTCACGTTCTTTACTAGCTGAACTGACGGTCCGCTTCATGTTAGAACTTTGTCTACCGCTTTTAACGTATGTCCATGTCGTCCATTTTGCTGTACTCACGTGGAACAGATGGCAGAACAAAATGGAGTTGCCCAACTTAGTGGAAGTAGAATGTAATTTATTATTTTGAACTGAATAATCCCTATTCCAGTGGCCGCACGGTCTAAAGCGTGGGTCTGCGGCCTCTGGCTTCCTGGGATTGCGGGTTCGTATCCCGCTAGGGTGCATGTATGTCTGTTGTGTTGTGATTTGTCAGATAGAGGTTTCTGCAACGGGCTGATCACTCGTCCAGAGTAATCCTACCGAGTGTGGTGAGTCTGAGTGTGATCGTGAAGCCTCGATATTGAGGAAGCCCTGGCTCACTAGAGGTTGTTGCGGTATGGGGGATGGGGTGGGTGGGAGAGAGAGAGAGAGAATTAATCCTCACGCACCGAAACTAAACAGACAGCACTAACAAAATTCAAATATTGACTGATTTTTTTGTGCTTCCAGATATGTATAGGCGGGATGATGTCATCAAAATGAAATTAAGCTCCATGTTAATTGCTCAGCGGCCTTCATAACCCCATCATACAGCGTACATTTTAAAGTTAATTTTCCTTGTACGAAATAAAGACTCCATTAAAGACTGAGGTGGTCATGTACAGAAGGTACCATTGTCCCGTAAAGTTAACTTTGTGATTTGTGACTACTTGTCAACTTAATGCACGGGACTGTTAGTTTGCTTCCTCCTGGTTCTCCGCCTGCTTCATATCCAAAATTACTGGTTTACAATAAAAGAAATTTTGTATTTATGGTCCTGTACAAGTGCTGTCGTACTTCCCCGGTACAAACACGGCTTTAGGCAGGGTTCAAATTGAAGAAAATAATTATCTTCAAATGCGTTTCTTCTTACCAACAGTTGGTGTATGACAAGTAGTTGAGTCATTTTGAGTATTTCAAATTCTGCCGGTACTAAATACAGGTTTTGATATGCTGAATACTTGACGAAATACGGAGGAATAAATCCCGCTGCTGGCGGTCTGATGTGTGTAGCTTTGAAGTACTGCATGTATATCCGCAATAAATAGAAAAGTCAAGAACTGTGAAACATGCGGTATTGCAAAGAAAAAAATTTGACCAGTCTGTTGCATCATCAGAATATATCAATGGAATTTAAACCAATTGAAACACGTTATCATCTTGTTATACTCTCTCCCTCTAAGTTAGCTAGCAACTAATTTTGCCCTTATACTGTGAATCTGTGGGATTTTTGACATCCCTTATCCACATCAGACCGTTAAATGTCGACATGTCAATTATTGTCTTTTTGTGTTCCTAATCAGCATGTTGCCGGACAGTCAGTTTCTGGCTCAGTGATATTACTACGCTGACATATTCAGCGCTGTACGATAAAAATGAGAATAAACACTCTGTTTTATTATTACATAAGGAAAGATAGACTTATTTGACGTTCATAGAGCAGTGCATCGCAATATACATCTACAGTAAAACCAACCAGATGCACCAATGTCTCAAATTTATTTTATTTTGTAATGACACTCTACATGTTTCGGACTGTCTTTTCGCCCATCATCAGGAGTTCACGACTGTACATACAGTAACAGGCATATGTCAAACAGATACTGCTACTGCTTGCTAGCAAGCAAAGAGTCAAGGATTGTTAATTATAAATATATTTGTGTCGACTGTTGTTATATTAATACATTATTAAATATCTTCTATCAAGACTAATCCCTACTTCGCTGGTAGGTATTTTACTTATGTAGCTCAGTAGGTTTTTACTGGAATTTTAGTCGGAAAAACGTAGGCGCGGCTTTTTTTAATATCTGACGCAGACGGTGAAATACTTATGTATTGATTGATTCTTTATTTACTTTAGGACATTTTCAAATATGTAGATTTAACTGCTGTAGCTATTTTTATTCGATTTGCATGTTATGAATTGGAAAGTATATGGAGCGTAAAAATCGTTTGTTTGTGATAAGTGCTATCTCTGTAATTTCCCTATTGACGATACCTAGGAAACCTAGGAGTTACTGTGAAGTGTAACAAGTTTTCAGACCGATATTTGCGTCTACGAACCCCTGTTATGAAGAAGGTGCTAGTCACTTGACCATGTCTACTGATGGGAAGTAGCGTGTCTTGAAGTTCAGTGTCGTATAATCGTAGTATGGAACATCCCGTTGTTTGTTCAGTGTATAGACAGATAAAACAAGGTACCGGAAGCTACATCTGCCTTTATACAATATCTTTTAGTGTTTAGAGCGTGCTACATGTTGCGGCTTTTTTCCTAAAGACATTATCAGACACGAGGATCGTAAAAGTAAGAGAGGTAAGCCATGTACATGTAGAAGAACGTAACTAATTAAACAACTTCTGTCGTTTCAGTGTTACAGTTTTTTCTTACTCGCATTGACAAGCTTTCATATGAATGTAAGTGCTACATGAACAGGAGTTGTAATTCATTAATTTTAATTACAACCAACAATATGCAACTATTTTTATTTATTGATTTCTAAAACGCTCTACGTTTTTCGGACGGTTCCTCTGCCCATCACCAGGAGCACCCAACTGTAAATACAGCTCCGAGTATTGTCAACCAGTACTGCTGCAGGCTACTGGTTGACAATACCCGGAGCTGTGTGTACAGTTGCGTGCTCCTGGTGATGGGCAGAGGAACCGTCCGAAAAACGTAGAGCGTTTTAGAAATAAATAAATCAAAATAGTTGCATCTTGCTGGTTGTAATTAAAATTAAAATTATACTAGCGATGCACGGACACATGAATATCAAAACAAGGGTTGTAATTCGTTGCTATAGTAATTTCTTGATATTTTAACTTAATTTCGGCTAATTCTACGGAAGAAAAGGTTCGAGATCTGAGTCATTTTTCATTAGTAATGTTTTTTTTTTCGTTTACTTCTCTTATGTTTTTATGCTTGTCCCTGATGATGGCATTAGGAAAGAAACAAAAAATTTAGCACATCTTAGACATAAAAATTGTTGTCTAAAGATAACAGTCACTGAGGGTCTATTGCTTCTGCTGCCTGTTCAATATCCTGTATTTTTTCTTGGGAACCAAACATACCCACGTGGGCTGTCGCAGGTTGATACTAGATGTTCTGTGCTGAAATATGGTTTCTCATAAATAATGTTTTCACAGTTGCTCTAAGTGCACCGGAAATGTTCATCAGTCGTGCTTCCGTGTTGCAAATCAGCCACCCCCGTTTTCTTTGTAATATTAACGTTGTCTTTCTTCTACGCTGCAACAATTTAATATACAATGTCTGCTTTTCGGGTGTTACTTTGATTGTATGCTTATGATTATGCACGATACCCCTGTCGATCTGTATATCTTTACTTATTACAGTCTCTTCTTTCTTTTTAGGACTTTGCAAAGAAAAGAAAATGCACATAAAATATTTAGCTTTCTCAAGGTATTGCTGTTTACAGGCGAAGGAACTTGAGCTGAGGTACACATGTGTATAAAGATGTGTACATAAACAATTCAGAGTTTTTTTTAGGGCATTTCTGTGAGCGAGGAGATTGCATCTGAAATGTGGCGTGGTGGAGGATGGCAGTAAAATATGGCGGACGGTTGGAGCAGCATGAAGAACGCAGTCAGTGCGTGTACTGAGACCGTCGTTAAGTCTGTTAGTAGCAGTTGCTGGTGACTATTACGTGTATGGGATGTGAAGCCGCTAAACCCTGTACGTAGCAGCGCACCGACGTTTCAGAGAATCCTGCGGCCTCTACAATCAGGGTAGCTTTTCCTGATAGTGGAATACGCAGGCGGAGAAATTCTACCAAAATATACGGTGTCAATATAAAATAGAAAACTGCAGTACGGTCACCGCTATGGGAACCGCTAACACATGGGTCTGCAACCTGCGGCTCACGTGTCTCTATCTTGCGGCCCGCGGCCACATTTGTAAACTGCCTATATTATACAAAAGTGTCACAATAATTTAGATAGTTAGGTATACCACTTACCGCTGTTTTTCCATATGCGGCCCTACAAACAGCCAACAATAACGGGTGTGGCCGTTTTCCATAAGACGTTTGTGGAGTTATGCTCTAATTCCATTATTGATATTGGTACGTTGTAGTATATAATTTGCAAATGTTGTCAATTATTATGTCAAAACTACTCGTCCATAATGTGAAAAATGTGTGTTTTCAGGCGTTCTTTGCGTATTTTACCCCCACCCCTTCCTCTTTCCGGCGCTTTATGCAACTTATCAGTTTGTGAGGCACACGTTGTACATAATTGGCGCAATCTGTGACCAACCAAAGACTGATCCATGACAGCAGTGTTAATTAAAATATCTTGTGTAAGGAAATACGATATAGTATGTTTGTATCGCTAATGGATATGCTAAGGGATATTTAACACTCCGTTAGATTATCCAATAAAGTCATAAATTTTAACTGAAAATTGTAACTTGTTTTCCAAAACTGTCTTATCCACTAACAGCAAAAAACAGCAGATTTTTTCTGCTGTACACTAATCACAAAAATTTGTTGCCGCTTGATGTTTCATAGGACTTGTTCATATTCGTACGGATGTGTTCGTATTCATACTGTCTCTCTCTCTCTCTCTCTCTCTCTCTCTGCCATTGAAGAACGTGTCATGAGCATGATGCACAGTGCAGTATCGAACACTAGTGTTAAAAAATTATGATACACAAGGGCACATCTGAAATCCTTTCCTAATTGCTGATTGCTATCCCTAAAAGAATGTAAGTAAAGTATATAGGCCTATAAAATAAGACGTAACTTTACCCCAGATAATTTCATCACTCCAGTATTAGTTGCAGTGACTAATACCAAGAATCACATTGCTCCTATAAGAGCAAACTTTTTCCCAGCTGATCAAGAACTTAACATGCCGTTTCACAAAACGACATTTTACGAGTATCAATATCTTCTCCAGATCCAGTAAAATATATGTATTTATCTGCGTCTAGTCTACAAACTCAGAACTAATTGGTTACGGTCCAGCTGGACACCACCCTGCGATCTACACCTGTTAACACTATGGATTATATTCCCTTTAAGGTTTCTTTTATTAAATTTTGTATGCGTTTCTCATATCCCGATCAGTGGTCTAACGCCTTTCTGTACTACGCTTCAGGACCTAATCGCCACGTCAGTATTAGGTGTAATACTGAAGAAAGATGCACATTTTATTTTTTTGCACCGTGCATTGTGATATAATTATACAACACAAAGCAACGAAATGCAAAATTTCTATAAATTAATATTTAATTTCAGATTTTCCCTAAATGTTTCGAACCTCATGGGTTCATCCTCAAGGAGACAGTTGCATATGCAGTGTGGTATGCTGTACGTGCATGGGTGTGAGCAGTCTGGCAGGTGGTAGAGTGTGTTCGAACACACAGGCTGCTCACACCAATGCACGTACAGCATACCATACTGCATGTACAGCTGTCTCCTTGAAGATGAACCCACGCAGTTTCGAAACATGTAGGAGAAATTAGAAATTAAATATTAATTTAGAAAAATTGTGCATTTCGTTGCTTTGTTTTGTATAAAGTTGGACGTGTTAAATTGTATTGAGAACTTAAGTGAAAGGAATATTGTCTAACCGGGACCAGTTATTTTATCAAGGTATTTATTGAGCCTTTTGGCGCCGGAATTATTTTTTTAATTTTAGCACACCCTGTATATAAAATGTGAATAATACAGGAACCAGATATGTTAGAATTATGAAACAAACTACATTTTGAAGAGAACGAAAGAAGAGTATATACCATGTTTAAAATATTCAGCATCTATATTTGTTGAATAAATATATAAAATGAAACTTTAGAGGTTAGCGGTGCTGTACGACCACTATAGTTGACATTAGGCGTCAAAAGGTTAAGTGACGATTGATACTGACAAGGGCTACCGCCACACATAACACGTTGCAGGAAGTAAATGGAACATGAAGAAATAAATGAAATCAGCTTTGAAGCGTCGTACATTTTTACGTAGAAAATGAACACTATTAAAGCGAAGTGCCATAATCAGACACTTATAATCTCTTTGTTAGCAGCGTCGTACCCAATAAACCGTAGCGCTAATACCTAATTTGCGAGCGGACACTCTCCATAGTTAGTTGCAGCCAGCCCCATTCAACTGTTTCTTTAGGTTCTTGCATTCCCTTTTCTATTTTCAAATTGATCTTAATGTGAAGCATCCCCTTGTGTTTAGTATGTGAATGTAGAAGAACGTTGTCAAAAAACAACCATTTTCCTGTCAAACAAGTTGATTTTTTTTTTTACAAACGTAGCTGCATGTTCGGGGCCTTTACTATGCCATCAAGCTGCAGTAAAACGATTTACAGGGATTTGTGTTAAAACATTAAAACGTACTTAAAGGAGTTATTATCTTAACGTTATACTGTACCGAATTTTATCCAAGTCGGCCGAAATGTGAGTAAAATGTCAAGCAAATGTGATTTTTCAAGCTTCAGAGAAGTATGCCTTTTTACTGTACCAGTTATTTACGAAGCTCAGAATTCTCATTGACACCAATTGGAGAACTTATGAACAACTGTAGCAAGTACAGACATCTTTATTTTCATGCCCCTAAGTAAAGTGTGATTATCACCGAGCCGCGTTAAATTAAGTTCGCGCTCATACGACAGCGTTTTTTTTAAATACATTCTGTACCAAATTTCATGGAAATCCGACAGACGGCTTAGCCGCTGATACTCTCTGTCGCAGGCGGGATGGACGGACTGGCAGAAGATCTGTTATGGTCTTCTCATAAAACCTTGTTTCTTGTACTTGGCCAGGAACGCCTGAATCAAACAGGTTAATTATATGCGGGGAAATATTGACGTATTCTTTGGGAATCAAACGAAATACATTAATACATTATGTGGGTAAAATGCAGGGGTTTTTAGTGTGAAACCTGGTAGTACATATAGTAATCACTGGGCTTTAAATGCTTGAGTGAAAGTGTAAATATAGACAATCAAACTGATGGAGAACTGTGTAACAAATGCCATTCTTACATCGAACGATATCTGCATAAGGAGATGGCGTGTTTTTCAACCAGTTGCAGTTTTCTTTTTTTTTTTAAAAAAAGAGTCTAGAATCAGAAGGAAGAGTATTAAACCACATCACTGTGTTTTTTTTTAATCCGGCGTCTTAAAAGAAAGCCGCGACTAATATCTGATATTCTGTTCTGTGGAGTGTTGAAAACGTTAAGTGTGTAGCTTGTAAGGGGAAGTCAGATATTGGGCAAGGAGCGTCGGCTTTAAGACTGTGACGTTCATACACTGAAATGGAAGTAAGGGAACAGCGAGAAGATGCCAAATAGGTTACGTCGGCTCTTAAAGTTAGAAAAACTGGAAGGCGTGGAAGAAGTAGGAAGTTTAAGTAAGTCGATTTTATTGAGATTATCCCCATCTTGACACTCTACCATAAAAGTGTCGTGAATGCGTTCAATGAGGAAGGCTGTCTAATCCAACTTAAGTACTGAGTCATTAAGTGAGCTACTTCTAAGTGTTACCTAGCTAATCTGCGTAAACTACTAACACCAAAATACTGTAGCTCGGTTTCCTTGTTAAATCTACTTCTGTTTCGCTTCCTGGTACATCATTAATGTTAATAACTCTGTGCATTGTAGAGTTATGTCAATATTTTGTGAGTATATATTTGCTGGTTACCAAATAACGTTTGACAGATGAATTCATTACTTTGTTTATTTAACGACCCTGTTAGCATAATGCTAGATAATTAGGTAATGTGGCGTCTGGTTGCAGGGTGATTTGCTGGAACAAAATATTCTCGTGTTATACCCTGAAGAACTGAGGAAAAGCACGAACAACTTCAGTTTATTTGGTGTCCCGACAGAGATTCGAAAGAGGCACCTCCTGAATATGAGCCAGAAGCGTTACCACCTACTGTAACTTGCTCGGTGGTAAATGAGATGGACTGGCGTGTAGCACGAATGGAAGAGGCGGGAATGCATACAAAAGTTTAGTCAGAGAGCCTTAAACGCGGAATATTTTACTAAATCTGTGGGAATGGGTGGATAAAATGATTATGGATCTGAAAGAAATGGGATGTGAATAGCGGACTTGACTAATTCGGCTTAGATAGGTTCCGGTAGCTGTGATCACAGTAATGAATCTTGAGTTTTCATGAAAGTTAAGGAATTTGCTAAATAACTGAGGGACTTTTGTATTTATGGTTCCGTGCATCGCTGATCTGTATTAATAACTGTCCAATGAGATGCAACACAAAGCAGTCTACTTATTATTCTGCAAGTTCACTCTACATGTTTCGGGTGCCAACCACGCCCATCATCAGGAGTACACAAAACTGTAATTACAGCCTCCGGTACTGGTCATATTTTTGTGAGCAGCTACCTCCCTACAACGTGGCCAAGCTTAGAGCTTGGCCACGTTGTAGGGAGGCTGTAGTTAGAGTTTTGTTTACTCCTGATGATGGGTGTAGTTGGCACCGGAAACATGTGGAGTGAAGTTGCAGAGTAATAAATAGACTGCTTTGTGTTGCATCTCGTTGGACAGTTATTGATACAACTGAGGGACTCTTCATCAACTCCTGAAGTACGTTGCTCCAAGGAGTTAATAAAAATGTGGCGTGTCCTGTCATTTCTTGCACTCTTTCAACACAAGGTGTTGCTCAATGTAATGAGCTATGAAACAGCTAAAAGAAATAGAGTAGAAATTTTATTTTCTAAATTCCGTGCATTCCAATGCAGTTAATGTAATTTTAACCAACAAATGCACAAAATTGTCATAAGATGAACAATTATATTTTAAACACACTAAACTGCTGCATGGTTTATTATACCATACTGGTGCATTTGTTTTATACAACCATTGTCTGATGTTCTTACTGTGGAGAATTTCTATTGCCTTACGGGCATTAACGAGTTTTTTATATCCTATTTCGTGGATTATAATTCAGTTTCTGTAACTCTAACCAAAAATGCACACAGTTGACATTTTTTTTCGGAGCAACAGCCCCCCCCCCCCCCCCCGGGCCCAGGCCCCCCCCTTCTTTTGCTT
>Ga0136643_10019891_pt1 | contig 10149 bp, 9 predicted proteins | sample TergutLab28metaG_FD_96883 | JGI IMG/M metagenome (GOLD analysis project Ga0136643, IMG submission 96883) | Labiotermes labralis P1 segment gut microbial communities from Petit-Saut dam, French Guiana - Lab288 P1 (version 3) (version 3) | ecosystem: Host-associated > Arthropoda: Insects >... | reverse complement strand
TTTATCTTTGATTGATATGAAAGAAAATCCAATTCAATTCACAACAATTAATGCAGGACCCCACCCCCATCCAAATCTTTTCAGCAGTTTTGAGAAACACTGGTCATAACAACACAATCTCACTTCATGTATAAAATCTATGCACACACACAAAAATCTCACAGAGATAACATGAAGCCACTGTGAATGGCCCCGTCACTGTAGAATTATGGAAATCAGAAAGTGTAAATAAAACACTTAAAAATCACATTCATATATATATATATATACACACACACACACACACACACACACAATATATCCACATCAGTGTGCACCAACTTGAAATACCATGGCAAGCTGCATGTTTGGAACCTGCCTTTTTCCACAAATAAGTCCACACTGCATTCCTGAATAATCCAAAACCAAGTTTCCTACTATAATTTAAGAAAAAGTTGCAGAATCAGTCCAAGTCAGAAACAAAATTTTATTTCCATTATATGAAGCTGCCAGTACACCCCAAGGACAACTTCAAACAGGTTATTGTTCCCATGAACTGTTTAGCACACCAATTTGTAGTTGACTTTACTGATAATTTTGCTGAAGCTGGAAAATGTGGATTGTTTTCACTCTCTACTCACTTGAAGAGTCTGATCATATGCAAGTTCAGTAACTTCCTACGCACATCAACTAACTTCCTCCACAACTGCAGTTGCCATTCCTAGAGCAATACTTTTCCCCACTATAACTTTCTTGCACGCAATTTTCAATGCTGACAGAATGGAGTTTCATCCGTATCAACAGCACAACAGGGGGGAGTGTTTTATTGAATGGTGCAGTCAACAGCAAAGATCATTACGATGGTATACAAATTAAACCGACCACACAGCATTGGCTAACAGTGGTCAATGGTACTAGAAGTATAACCTGGCTCAGTGCCACTTTGTCCTCCACAGGATCCGCATGGCCTGGCCAAGTGAAAGCAGGGCCTGTGTTGTGACAGTCTTGTCAATAACTGCCTGAGCACTTCTTAGGCAAGTTTGCAAAATTGCAAAAAGCCACAATTAGCTTCGCCATGTCCGTCCATCTGTCCATGGAACAACTTGGGTCCCACTGGACGGATTTGCATGAAATTTGATATTTGAGCATTTTTCAAAATACTGTCAAGAAAATTCAAGTTTCATTAAAATCAGACAATAACAAATGGTACTTTACATGAAGACCATGAGATTTTTTTTATCATATCTTCCTCAGTTCTTAGAATGAGAAATGTTTCAGACATAAGTCGTAGAGCAAATCAAACACACATTTTGTGACCAGTACATTTTTTTTTTAAATTGAGCCATTTTAGGAGATGTGGAAAACTACTGTACAGTGGGGCAGGCCGAAGACGAGAATTTGGTGCATGCGCATTGCATGTCGGATATACAACGTTAGACACACACTCATAATACGCAACACTTATTGCTTTTTCACTGCAACAGTGGAAGCATGTATGCGCCTGAATGTTATGTTATACGTACATCGCCTGTCTTGCTGCAAGATGAGATTACTACCTGACCCACTCATTCCTGTAAGAAGCAACTGTTGTTCGGGGAGGGGGGATGGTGGTGCACCAGCTGGTTTAAATCCACGTCAGCTAATGGTGCAAAATGACTTCATTCATTAGAAAACCAAGAAAATATCAAGACCAAATTACTCTCTTTACAACAATTATATCTCTGCTTGCCGATTCATTGCATAAAAAGCAAGCAATGTTACTAATGACAAATTCCCTACAAAACATCAAATTTCAATTAAAACAAAACATCAAATTTCAATTAAGTTTAAAATCTTTTGTGGCATATCCAATCACCATCATCACAGGGTGCCTCATAATAAATAACCACATATATATCATACGATGAAAGGCGTTACAAACTGATTCTACAGCCCTTGAATTCATAAAACCAACCAGCACTAAGCAACGAACTGGGAAAGACAACCTGCCATTTCCCCCATGCCCTGTAACCAATTCACTAATCATGCATTCTATTTTGAATGTGAATCTGAAGTGTTTTACAATTCCATGTCTTCAATGGGCAATGAGCAAAATGAGGCCAGTGTGACCCATGAACCAATACAGCACACAATCTAATTTCAGACACAAGGAACAAAAAGATACGAAATCAGCCAATTATTTTATCCACACTCATATAAAAGCATAAGAAGTAAATTTTGTGTCACTACACTTCTCGATAACTATAAATTCTATTAATCTCATGATAACTTTCCAATGCTCAGTATGCACAAAAACTGTAAGCCTTTCAGAAGTCGTTTGGAAAAATAAATACTGTGAAGAACTGTAAAAAAAATCGACTAGCCAATGAAAGATTAGACAGCTTCTTCATGTTGCAACTTCTCAAATATCTCCAGAGATTAGGATGTAATAAGCTGTGTCAGTTTTCTCACTTAAGTTTTTCCCTTGAATAATGGTGGTAAACAACAAATGCAACAGAAAGAATCAATGGACAGCAAATGAAAATGTGCGCTCAGTTCATTCCACTTAGGATGTACTATAAGAGAGGCAAGTAAGGATTTACTTGTTAAGATTAGTTTTGATTTTTATATATGTTTTTACCAATCCAATATTGGCACTGTTATTACAGGGTACTATCATTAATGAGACATCAAGAATATAGGATTATTTATAATGTGCACACAATATTGTTTCTTTTGATGTGGCCCATGAACCAGTCTTAAACACTAACTTCATTCTTTTACGGGCTGAATACAACCTGTCACGTTTCCAACACTCAGGAACTGGGTGTTTTGTTTTTCAAGACTGTTGAAAGTGGCGAAGTACAATCATAAAAAAACATCTCTTTCTTATCTCTTTAGTATTAAGTGGGTGCCAGAAGTCGTCAGATCTGCAAGTGCACAGCAGAATAATGTTTACACTATACTGTACCCCAAAGACATCAGTTCACTTACCTGTATTATCACACAATGAAACTAGACATAACTAATTTCACATCCATGTTACACCATTACCACTCTCACCATCAGTTACCAGTGTCGCCTAAGTTAGTGATTAATTTATCTACAACATTCACCATGACTGCAATAATACAAATTTCAGTTTTCATTAGATCCTGACAATAATAGGCCCAATCATATTCTCACACCTGATCTTTCTTGCATAAATCTTGCCACTTCTGATAGCAACATCTCCAGGCATACTGTTGTGCCCTACATAGGCCTTACTTTGATACAACACTAACTCACCTCACTGAGAGTACCGGAGTTCTTTCCCACCAGGGGTATGAAGCTGACCACTCAACTTTATATAGTGCCAAGGTTAAGAATGAATGGAGCTAGACCTCTATTCCCCTGACATGCCTTCAAGGTACAGCCACAGACTGCACCTCTATAGTGTAAGCAGTACATACCCTTGCTACAGGCTAGAGTGTCTGGTGTTTCAGCCCATGTGGTAAGGAAATTTTCACTTCTCTACACCTGTCCACTCACCCTGGAGACTGGCCAGCCTCCTTTACAATGGGTAAGACTCCTTCCCAATGATGAAGCAGCTCTGTCATGGCACTGCCCACCGACCCCCATCTAGCGCCCAGATCAATGGTACAGCCATAACTCATATTCCGCCACTGCACCTTCATTGCACGTTACAGGGTGAATTTTACGTATTAACTCAGTGAGATTCAAGTTATGCATGCAAGATGGATGCCAAATTATGTATGGACACTGGCTACAAATGGGGCTTCAATCTGAAACACAATGTCCTTTTCAACTAATCAACACTGTTAGTTTTGTGGGCATCTTCTTTACATGATAATGTGTGCCCTCATAAGAATTGTAACATGTCTATGCTTAGCAATGACTTGCTTTCCGTGGAGAGCACAAAGTCCATGATAATCATAAAGGGGTTGCCAGATGTACCTACCCTTTCACCCATAAAGGGGTTACAAGTTTCTGAATAACCTCGTACTCTAGCCATTTTTCAGATGTATTAAGAGTAATTTGCTGCTGTTAATTGCTCATCACTCTACTCAGCCTGTAGACCACCAAACTTCAACAAAACCACCAGGTACACCACGATGAACAACAGTACGCCTGTTATGGGTACATTAGCTGCAATTACTACATATTCATTCTGCCAAAACTAACAAAACACCATACTTGCATACACCAAAGTTTCATCCACGTATAAGAGTGGCTCATCTTCCTCCTTAACTTGTCTCATGTTGTATATGCACATTTACAGATCACATTATTCTACCTTTCAATTAACATTTCTTTTGCTGGATAAACATGCGTTCCACTTTAACCCCAATCCTTTGTGGTGGTAAATACGGCATCAAACTTAACCCTTTCCTTTAACATACTGAGAAGCTTCTTGCACATCAGCTCTGCACTGAGCCAATCTGCTTACTAAACAATGGTCTTTATTATCCATCAGCCAGTATGTGTCTCCTGCATTAGGATTTTCTGCACTTTCCCAGCTGTTGTCACTCATCACCTACTATGTGCAATTCTTGCTTTTATTCCTTATGCAATATAGTGCTGGAACCAACACACTGCAGTATTCTGCAGCCCATGTAGTAGTTGTTGCGATGGGAACACTGAATGTATTTCTGTTCTGCTTCTTCACCAAACCCTTGGTTATGTCTGCTACGATTTTACTCCTTGCTGTGAAGTGTTACTCCATTCTTCATTTGTGCCTTACACCATAATTACTTAAATCCAAAGGAATGCAACCAACACAGCACCACATACAACAGATAAACTGAAATTACTATTTGCAAAAACACATAACATGTGGATGATCTAAGATGAGATGGGAATAGTGGTAGATCAAAGCTACCGTTCACCCCACCCAGATATTTTCATCCATGCCAACTTGTGGTACGCACTTATCGCACTACATCCATTTTAGCTGACAATGATGGCATCTCATGGTCTTTTACCACAAATAGATAAAATTTCACAATCACTAACATACATTTTTAAGGGTAAGTGGAAAGTAATGAGGGAAATGTGTCAGCACATGCTAGAACAGGTTCCAAAGATCATGCTAATGCTGTGAGAGTCCATCTTTTCAGTGCCTGCAAAGAAATATTTATTTGTAGATTAGATTATATGTAACTGAACTTCAATAATGAAAAGGAAATTTTATCTCAACAGTGACCAATGAAGACAACCAAATTGTTACACCATACATCTTGGAAATGTAAGATGTCTCATGCATAACTGAGGCAGTGCAACATCTCTCAATAAATGGATAAGCAAATTTTACCACACACACACATATTTTAGTCGACCTCCTTTACTCAAAACAGTATTCTACATGCATAAAAAAAATATGCTAGCATTACAAGTGCAATGATGTGAATTACCTTCAACATAAGGTATACATTATGTGGTCACCTCTTTAGCTTGTATTTTAAGGGAAAACAATTTACAAATTCTGTATCCTAACCATTAAAAGACTGAAATTTGTACACAATTTTCATAGCTCTCCAATAATAAAACAGTAGCCCATAATAAAAGCCTACCTTTCAAGCTAACATCATATAATGTGCCAAAATTAAATAGCTTTTAACATCTTGATCATTATAAGATTAAAATTTGTTAAGTTAACTTTCACAACTTAGCAAAAATAAATTAGCAGTTCACCATAAAAACCTGCCTTTCTAACTGCATGATCAGGCCATGACTGATTGCATCCCAAAATCAAGACCACAGCAGCTACACCTGGTGTACATCAAGTTAACAAACAACGAAGCAGTTGCACAAGTCACAGAACCATGCAGAGCACCACAGGAAATCTTGGCACATACCACATGTTTCCATTGTGGATATAAGAGAGAGGAATGACAATGTGCAATTCTTGTTGACGTCTGGTGACGAATGTATTCTGCAATCTGTGTTAAAACCTGCATCAACCATAAAATAAATAGCATGACATTTCCTACAAAATTAAATATACAAATGTAAAATAAACAATACCTGTGCCCACCACAAGGTGTGCACCGTCAAAAATATTCAGTATCATACATTAATAACCTAAAATGGTCCATTTTTAAGTAGACACAATGCCTGTTCTACGTGTAAGTTCACAGCAAATTTCAAGTACAATGATTTACTAACATGCTGGTTGTTTGGGAAAAGTGCAAAGTGAAAGCAACATTCAAATATAGAAAAATAATTACTGTCAGAACAAAGTAACCTGACTTTCAAAAACAAAGATGATACATCGGTTGGTATCAATGCTTCACATATAACTCTTTTTGTACTGAAGGTTGCACATATTCTGTGGTTTGCAGAAATGCAAGCCATCACATAGGTGTATGCTTCAATTACTGTATGCATGTTTAGCATCAAGCTAAAACTCCAATGGAAAACAAGCAGCAACTAAAAGTGTTCAGGACAATTCACTGGACACCCCAAAGTCTGGCATAAGATGATGAGTACATCAGTCACACATTTGTGCATATCCATACATGAAGGAAGCAGCTGCATTTACAATATTCATGATGCGGTGCATAAATACAACAAAAACTCTCAATGCTTTATCCTTACTCTGATGTACACATGTCATGTGGCCAGTAGATGGTACACATCAGACCTCTGCACAGTCACTCTTTGTCGCACCACAGTACCAAGGCTTGTATCACAGTGTGAAGTCAGTGTCAAGCACCTGTAACCAGGAGGTAACAGCTTCCTTCATGTCTATTTGCTGCAAAGCAATTTCCACTCTGGCATTTAAGGGGTCCAAACAGAATGCAATCACTTGGTCCCATACTGCCAATCCGACCTCTAACTGGTCATGGCAATATGACTGGGAAGTTAGGGACCTCCCTCCCCACAGTTCTCATTTAACACAAAATTATTTCCATCATGCTGGGCTACTAAGTGACGTGCAACAGATACCAATTTGAAGCAAGCCATCACCTCCTGGCTACACTAAACATTAATTTCTTCTGTAACAGGATACAAGCTTTGCTGCAATGGTGGGACAAATGCTGTTGAGGGTTGACGTGTACCATTTACTGCCCATGTGCCATGTACATATCTAGTATCACAGAGTTTGTAGCTATCCTGGAGAGCCAACTGGCCACAGCAACTCTTAATGACTCATTCATGAAGGCCGTGGTGTCCAGAGGTTGCCCACAGGCAGGCGTTTTGTCGCCACTCCTGTGGTGCCTTGTTGCTGATGATATGATAGAAAGGGTCAACAAGGGGTGCTGTATATACTCAGGGTATGCTGATGACACCTGTCTTTGGGAAGTGGGGAAATTCCCAAACATGGTGTCCAAGCTCATGCAGTTGGCCCTCCACACCGTAGAAACTCATATTTACAAGAGAAAACTTCCTATGTCTTTGAACCTATTTTCTTTGGAGTTATCTTGCACTGTTCTATGTTGGTCAAGCATCTTGGATTAGTCCTGGATTCTCAGCTGACCTGGAGGGAGCATATGATTACAAATATCAACGTGAAGAAGGCTCACAATTAATATGTGGAACTGAGGTCCAAGGTGGTCAACTGACTCTACATCTCCATCATTCGACAATCCATTACCTCTGCACTTGTAGTTTGTTGGTCCAGCCATCAAACAGCTAGTGCCAAGAAGACTAAGCAGAATACATTGTATGCTTACTGGTAACAGGGGTGATGCTCAACATTCCTACAGGTTGCTATGGAGGAGCCACTCACTTGCCTTCCTCACCCTGACTTAGTGTTTCAGGGTGAGGCATGATTAGCTGCACACCCACTCTGGAGCCTGCGATGTTGGTCCCACTTCACCCTATTCGAGAGCAGCATCAGTTATCAGATCCCATATTTAGTATAGGGGTTAATGTTATGAGGCCAGCATATAATTTTGAAAGCAAGTACAGGGTTACTACATTGGCTAAAGAACAGTGGACCAGGGGACCTGGAACTCCACCCACAGTTCAGTCTGATATACAGATGGGTCCAGAACGTGGGGGGGGGGGGGAATGAGGCCACAGTCTATGGGCAATCTGCAGGAATAAGTCTCAGCATCACCCTAGGGACATATGCTACAGTTCTCCAAGCCGAGATAAATGCCATGTTGGCCTGTGCATATGAAATTCATGTGGATGTTAGACTACAGAAATACTACAAGGGTTGATCCAAAATTTTCCATACTGGTGCCACCTTCTATACAGCAGTTGTGGTAACGCAAAGCACCTGTAGATGGTAGGACTACCATGTTTAGCGAGTCCGTGTGCCAAGTTTCATGTAGGTAGGATGACATGGGCAGTTTTTACACGCGTTTGTTTGGAGTTGTGTACGTGACCCGTGGCAATTTTCATGATGGATCAGAGAAAGGAACAGCGAGTGTGCATCAAATTTTGTGCCAACCTTGTGAAAAGTGGTATGGAAACCCTCAAAATGATTCAACAAGGCTTCGGGGCCGAAAGCATGAGTCATACACAGGTGTTTCAATGGCATACCCAGTTCAAGACCGGTCGCACATCAGTTGACAATGACGAACACACAGTGAGACCCACAAGTTGCACAACTCCTGAAACTGTTGCATGAATTCAAGAGCTCATCCGTCAGGATCAACGTTGGACCATTCGCGACATTGCTGAGGAGGTGGAAGTTGGTTATGGGACATGCCAGCAGGTTCTGATGGAAGAATTGTGCATGCATCGTGTTGCAGCCAAATTTGTGCCCAGGATCCTAACTGCTGACCAGAAGCAGCAGCGCGTCAATGTCTGCATTGAACTTTGTCAGCTCACCTCCGACGATAAAACGTTCTTGTCTAGGGTCATCACTGGTGATGAGAATTGGGTTTACGGTTATGACCCTGAGACAAAGCGACAATCCTCCCAGTGGAAAAGCCCCACGTCACCAAGGCCAAAGAAGGCCAGACAGGTGAAAAGCAATCTCAAGAGCATGATCATCACTTTCTTTGACATCAAGGGGATTGTGAACAAAGAATTTGTCCCAACAGGCCGAACTGTGAATTCCGGGTTCTACTACGAAGTTTTGTGGACACTGCGTGAAAAAGCGTGTAGACATCTCCCCCAACTTTGGCGAGAACAGACCTGGCTGCTTCACCATGACAATGCCCCGTCTCACACTTCCGTCCTCACCCACCAGTTTCTGGCAAAAAACAAAATTGCTGTTATCCCCCACCCACTGTACTCCCCTGATTTGGCACCCTGTGACTTCTTCCTATTTCCAAAAATGAAACTGAAGCTGAAAGGATGCCGGTTCGATACCATTGAGATCCAGGCCGAATCCCAGAGTGTGCTTGTCACTCTGACAGAGAAGGACTTCCAGGAAGCGTTCCAAAAATGGAGGAGACAGTGGGACCATTGTCTACATGCGGGAGGGAACTACTTCGAGGGTGACGGCAGCCGATAGGTCTTAGGGTGAGTTTTATGATTTTTACAGCATCAGTCCAGAAAATTGTGGATCAACCCTCGTACGTTAGTACTTGCTCTGACAGTCAGGCTGCCAAAATGACCCCAATTGGTACAACAGTGTCAAAACGCAATGAATGACATTTCCACCCAGCATTCTGAGAGACGGTTTAGGGTCCCCAACATTCTGGGGCATGAGGAAATGAAATTGTCAATGAGTTCACAAGGGAGGGAACTTTTCACCAGTTTGCTGGACTGGAACCAACCTTGGGGAGTGTTTCATGGCAAACTGTAACAAAAAAGATAAAATCCTGGATGGACAACCAGCATATGGCAATGTGGCAGGGTCTCACCAGTACTCAGAGACAGGCTCGAAAATTGATTTCGGGCCCTGGTCCCACTGCTAGGACTAGGCTACTGTCCTTTTAACAGGACACAACCCAAGGTTGTTACCGCCCTTATTGGAGAAAACCCTCTATGCGATGGAAAACTCCAGCCCCTTTCTGGGAGATACAGCCCCAACGGCGTATGCAGGTATACTGCGGATTGTAACGCTCTCCCTGAGGTCTGTAAACTAAATCCGGCCCATCATTTGCTTTCACTTTTATGACAGTATTCGTCTTGTAGAGGGATGCAGACTCCACTCAACTCAGGGTTAATGAGTGTATTGGGACAGCCAGGTCAGTTTTCAGCTTTTGGTAATACCCTACCCTCCTTTTTCAACCATGACCAGCAGCAGATATCCTGTTTCGTCCACGGTTCTAAAATTGT
>Ga0136643_10019890_pt1 | contig 10149 bp, 7 predicted proteins | sample TergutLab28metaG_FD_96883 | JGI IMG/M metagenome (GOLD analysis project Ga0136643, IMG submission 96883) | Labiotermes labralis P1 segment gut microbial communities from Petit-Saut dam, French Guiana - Lab288 P1 (version 3) (version 3) | ecosystem: Host-associated > Arthropoda: Insects >... | reverse complement strand
TTCATGCCTCTACATGTTTCGAGCACATGTGCTAATCATCAGGAGGTCAAACTTGCATTACACAGCCTCTGGTATCATCACACCTATAGGTGGACGTCTCGTGCACAGGATGAGAGAGGAATGTCTCAAACAGTGCTTGAGATGGCCACCTATAGGTGTGATGATACCAGAGGCTGTGTAATGCAATTTTGACCTCCTGATGATGAGCACATAGTGCTCGAAACATGTACAGGCATGAGATAAACTTGTTGTAAAACAAAAATTTTGTGCATCAAGTTGGTTAATTACTGAGATAAATATCCATAGTATAAATTTACCTCACTAGCAATGTATCTTATGAAACTGTACATTATCAGAAAAGGGGATGTTAAAAATATAGCACCAATGCATGTGATGAAAAATACTGGTTTTATGTCAACTACTGCAAGAGCTTTTCGAGGATAAATGCTAATTTTTCAGTCAGACACAATCAGACACAAGACATATTTTGCAAATATATGTTGTGTCTGACTGGAAACATAGCACTTTGCATTGATTGGGCTGTACACAATGGGATGTATTCTATTAAATTAGAAGCACTTTTGCTTACTCAGTTTCCTAATGAAAAATCATTGGTTTGAAACTGTAAAACATTGTTAGTTCCACCAATCATCACTGCTAAATTTACTCCTCAAAACGTTAACAGTGGCTCTGGGGAACAACCTGCCTACTATTCAATGGATACTTGGCATCTCTTTCCCAAGAGTTAAACAGCTGGGTCATAAAGCAGACCACTCACTACCACCTAGTGCCAAGGTTAAGAATGAGTGAAGTTATACCTCCAGTCCCCCTACATACCTTAATGGAACGTACAGGGACAGCTTTACTTTTACACTGACCTTTACCAACAACCCTGTGCTATAGGATTGCAAAGAAGTCACAATATCCCTTCCTAGCTAAACATGTGAACCTGTATGTGCAGTTGTGTGCTGTGCATAGTGTACAACAGCATACTGGATGCACTATAGATACTGACAGTGTTGCCACACACATTTTAAAGTTTCAAAATGTACCACGTAACACGGCATACACATCAAAGTACATACAGTAACTATGTATGGGTAAATTTATTTGTAACCTAAAGCACTCAACAATTCTTCACCGTTATCAAACATTAGCGCATCCTAAACGTAAGGAAAATTACAAAAGCTTAACATGCCACCTCAAATCCAGTGTAACTACTGCAACTCCCTCCATCCTTTCATTGAGAAGTGCATATATATATAAAGCTTAATTACCTTGCCCTCTAGTGGTAGTTTATTACTACAGGTTATTGCACTTGGCTTGCTCATGGTCAGGATATTCTCAGAGCATGAAGTCCACATATCCTGGCCTGCGCTTCTGACCTACTTGCTGTATTGTGGCTTACATTTGGATTCATTGCTGAAAGATAGAAGCAAAGAAAGATATATTAGACAACGACCACGTCACACAAGAATCAGGTAAATGCATGAATGTAATATCAATAGCAGGAGACCCACCATCAAGACGCATTGGTTCTTGGATTTTTCAGAAAGGTATGGGACATTAACTTCCTAAGCAGTATGCTCACTCAGAAACATTTGGAAGTTTATAATTCAGAATAACTTTCATGAATCTCAGATACACACTATGACCTTACAAACATTTAAAAACATAAGAAAATAGTATAAATTGCATGTTTCTTTAAAAAATAAAGTACTCAGGAAAATTATAATTATAAAATAAAAACCATAGATGGACGTAAATGGCAATAGTGCAGCAGAATGCTGATAAACAGATCTTATGTCAGGGATGAAAGATAATTACCATGGAACTTGCCACCTACTGACTTGACAACTGAGAAGCTATCATGGAAATACATTAAAAAGGGACTGATCTTCATAACTAGAACAAAAAAGTAGAATAACAAAGCACAACTTACTGATCCTTTCAGTCTTATTTGTTCCAAAGAAGAACAAGCTTTTTTCTCAAAAATACACTCAAATTTCTCTTTAAAATCTCTCTCCATGCCCGTTTTTAAGCACACTGGCAACAACAGAAAATCTTTGCAGCTCAAACCACAAGACCAATCCACAAATGATATATAAATAGTTATACTGTACATGAAAAAAAAGAGTAACACAAATTACATGGGCATACTGTACATTTTATATGCTTTCACTAGCATTAACTGAAATACGTGATTTTCAGCATATAATAGTGAAAAAAAAAAATTCACTGTAGAATTATTGTATGAATCATGTACACAGGTTCAATACCATGTGGGCTTCTTCCCACACAGACTTCCAAATAAAAATGTACATGCATTTCTTATTGCACATGTAATACACCATATGTGATGCAAGATATAGGATAGACATATCACATCATTCATGATTTACCCAAGAATTCCAAGTAAACAGTACAAATAATGGAGACCCTGATTATGTAATTTTCTCCTTGTTCCTGTCTCTTCATCTTACAGAGATCCATTTACTTGTTTTCGCACTTCACATTCAAATATCTTTGATCTCTATTATTCTTCCTTCATAGTGAAAGGCCAAATATCACATCAATATAAAACCAAACAAATTACTTTCTTGTTTCATATATTAACATGTTTATATTTCATTACATATGCACTACATTCTCTTGTATTTTAAAATTCAACAACAAGAACCACCACCACCACCACCACCACCACCACAACAACAACAACAACAACACAATAATAATAACAATAACAACAACAACAACAACTTTCTTGGTATCAATTCAACAGTATATTAAACATGCAGATTCTACTTGTTGAGAATTTCTGTTTCACTAGTGAATTTCTGGTTGTAGTTGTCAGACATGTTCTTGTGCTTAAACCTTTAAAGCAGAGTGCTTACAGCATGTGCCACCTACTCTGACATTAAAAAACTCTGTATTTTGCCCCTGCACAATTGGAGGACAAGTAATTTTCACTGTGAAATATGCACATGAACTTCAGCTACTGGTTAAGGAACGAAAAGTGCTACAATTATAGACTAATTAAAATTCACAGGCTAATTAAAACTGGCAGATGGTATGGAAAGGAAATGTATGAGGCAAAAACTCAGGTGATGAGAATCTAAAAGGAACCATCCCCAACACAGATTATCATACTTCAGAAACAACCAGAGAGTGTGGAGTATTTCAGCTGTTTGGGTAACTTGAAAACTTGTGATGCAAAATGTACGTGTGAAATTAGAACCAGGTCTTCCATGGGAAAAGCAGCACTGAACAAGAAGGCTCTTTCTTCAATCAAAATGGACTTCAATGTAATGAAGAAACTAGTGAAATGTTACACTGGGAGCATAGTTTTGTATGGTGCTGAAACTTGGACACTGGAAAATTTTGAAATTTGGTGCTGGAGAAGAACTGCGATCAGTTGGAACAATTTTGTGAAATATGAAAAGTATACATGATGTAAAGGAATATCCTATATACAATAAAAAGAAGGAAGGATAACTGGATTGGTCATATCTTGCGCAGGAACTACGTACTAAAACACATTACTGAAGGAAAGATAGAAGCAATGGGAAGACAATGAAGATGTAAGCTGCTACTTGATGACCTTAAGAAAACGAGAGGATACTGGAAATTGAAAGAGACAGCTGGACAACTCAATTTGGAAAAGGCTATGGACCTGTCATAAGACAGACTACAGAATGAATGAATGAATGAAAGAATATATGAGGAATAAATGAACAGCAGATATTGAAGTGAGTCATGTGACTCTCAGATTATGCAGTGACTATTTCCTTAAGTAGCAGTTTCTGTAATGGCAATTCCAAGTGTATTCAGTAAGATTAAATTCCAAATTTTAAAATAATTGTCACATAAAATTCATGCTGTGACATTTCTTCCACCTTAAGTGGGAGACAATTCAAGATCCTAATTGAAAAATCTGAATTCACACGAAATTTTCAGTGGTATTGTTTGCAGTATGTGAAGCCTACTTACAGCTTCTTTATCAATTTAAATCATGGGGAAACTGGACAATAGCATGACACTTTATGCAAATCTCTTGTATGAAATTAAAAAAGCAGTCCAACAGTTTAGGTGCTGATACTCAGTCGCAAAACAACTAGATACGTCATCTACACAACACTTTTTCTTTTACTTCAAAAATAATGTCTAAAAATATAGTATCTAACAAATGATGCTGGGTCACCTTCCTGTACTGAAATTTATATTCAATGTTTAACCCTTTAAACACTGAATTAAACTCCATCTGCCATTTGCTAACATTATTAGGAGCTCACCATATTCTCCACGTTAGCAGGATAAGGGTTAAAATGCTCACAAGGTCACAAACTTACCACTAAATGGAGAAATCCAGCCTTTCCCATTCATGTAGTCCATCTCAACAAGAAAATCACTTCTCTCCAGGTTTGATTTTCCAAAACAATGGCCTGAATCACAGCCACACTTGGCAATTGCCTTAGACATTTTGTCTGCTTAGAAATGTCACATGAACCTTCCAGCACTCTGCACAGGACACAAAACAAGCACATGAAAAGAAAATATTCTTGGTGAGAGAAGCTAGAACCAATAAAGTCCTCAGCACAGCAGGCATCACAGAATGCTATGTCAGATGCAGAATTCCTGTTCATTAAAATTCCTATGAAATTTAATGGAATCCATCCCACTGTGCTGTGACATATTATTATTTGCAAATGTATTACTGTCAAACACAACAAACTTTTAATATCATCTATAAATGCTACATGTTTGGGTCCTTAAAGTCCACTATCAGGCAGTATCCGTAAGTATGCATATGGAAGTTTTTAAATTTGTGGGATCTCATAAATTTTTCACAAAATTTTACGAAGTTGTGATAGCATTCAGGTGCATATATTTTCTGTTTCTCATATATATACATTTGTTGGCTATTATATTTATGTTTTATTTTTTTCCACCTTGTTCTTCCTAGAACTGTTAAAATTGAGTTGACTGGTTCTTATTTGCTGAGATGTTCAGTTGCTTGCTGTATTTCAGGCAACTGTGAATTCTCTAGAAACTGATAAAAATTTGCTATATGATTTTTTTTTGTCAACTTTTGGTTTTTACTTGTTGGATTCCATGTATAGCCAGAGTTACTGCAGGTTATACATGTTAGGATGTTCTTAATTACTTAGCACTTTTTGTGAAGTATCAGTTTCCGTTCACTCCCATTCCTTCTGTATGTCGTTCTCCGTACACTGGGTAACTAGTACCACAGCGCTCAGACAGATGACAGAGACACTCTGCAGAAGGACATATGTAAGTGTATGCCACTGACGGTTTCCACTACTCATAACACTGTGTCTGTATTGGCCATGGCAGAGAAGACACATGCAGCACTTGCAGCAAGTCCCCAGGCAGAAAACACCACAACAAACATCCAGACTCTAGGACCAGCATTCACAAAAATACTGTACTGATGTAACACATCATGAAACAAAAGTCACCACAGACAAAAGCAACCAACTTGCCAGTACAACAGATGCTGACAGGTTCAGTACAACAAAATTAAGGCCTGTATTTGCAGAATATGCAGAACATACGCACTTATCCCTCTTCCCCTACAAGATAAGGCAACTATGCGGCAATAAACCTAACTGTTTCAGTTTAAGTCATAAAGTAGTCAAAAGCCCAAGCACAAACAAATTGGGTGAGGGAGACAGCCACAATGCAGCCACTGCCAGGTTAACTATTCACTATGACCCTGAAAATGGACGCAGAATATTCCCCCAGGAGCCTGAAAATGGTGGAAGCATATTCCCCCAAAAGCCTCACCAACACAGCGAACCTTACGCAGTGTCAGCTGGTTCCTTATCGACATCGAATCACCGTGAAAGCTCAATATCGGTATGGTATGAACATAGAATAACGCTAGTGCGGAAATTGACGCCTATTCTACACTACTATCGCTAGTATACAATCTGAAAACTGGAATATGTTTGCTCGTTTAACATTTCAATGAGTACACCTAACCTGTCACACATGTGACAAGTGATCGGTACATTATTTACAATCCTATACATAAGAGTATGTCCAATATAATTTGTAAAACTGGTTGTTTTGAAACACAAATACCCTTTAGTGATAGAAAAAAATCCACACTTGCAAATAATGCACTCGTTGAAAATCATTGTTCAAATGTACTTCAAAATCGGCACCACAAAAACTAGGTTCGTTTTACTCACAATCTGCTTTGCAACATACGCGTTTGTTTCCAACCACCAACGCTATGACGCTTAACTAACACGATTACAGGATAATCTATCGAACGAAGGCTTCAAAAATACATACCTGTGCACCAAAAACATACGAACGGTTTATGGACACGTTTATATTTCTTAACGTGTGGCGGGCTCGTACCCACAATTCAAGTTATGTATGTGCCAATGCACAAGACAAAAATTTCTCTTCCACATGGCAACGTGTAGTGGCACGCTCGTGATTAAATTAATTAAATTAGCGGCCAGTATTTTCCACTACAGTCTGTGATATATTTGTAGTTATTTCTTATAGGTGTTAAGCACTGCTAATTACAATGGTAATCTATGGTATTGTATTTGCTTCATATTGTCAAGTTAGCCGTTGCACTTCGTTAATACACAAATTATTTTCATTCTATATAGGTACTGCTGTATAAGACGGGTTTAACCTCATATCTAAAGCGTCCGACAGCCGTGAGGGTGATTCTTGCATTACAGAGGTCAATGTCTTCAGGTGAAGAAAATGAAGTTATCCTCCAAACAGTAGCTAATAAAGGAATAATTACATTAAACAGGCCAAAGGCACTTAATGCCCTCAATTTGCCAATGATACAAAAAATTTACCCTGTTATGAAGAAATGGGAGCATGAGATGAGTATGGTGATGATAAAAGGTGCCGGAGAGAAAGCTTTCTGTGCGGGCGGCGACGTCAGAGCCCTAGCTGAAGCAGGGATGAAAGGGGACCACATTGGAAAAATATTTTTCAGAGAAGAATATACTCTAAATGCACTGATTGGTACATATACTATTCCATATGTGGCCCTGATAGATGGAATTACAATGGGTGGAGGTGTTGGCTTGTCAGTGCACGGACCTTTTCGAGTAGCTACAGAGCGTACACTGTTTGCCATGCCAGAAACTACCATTGGTCTCTTTGCAGATGTTGGAGGAAGTCATTTTCTGCCTCGCCTTGGAGGCAAATTAGGTTTGTACCTTGCACTCACTGGACACAGGCTGAAAGGGGTTGACTGTCTGAAAGCTGGAATTGCAACTCATTTCTGTGAAAGTTCTAAACTCCCAGAACTGGAGAAGGAACTTGTTAATTGTAAGAATCCTGAAACTGAAGTCAAAGAAATTCTTGACAGATCCACAAAAGCAAGTAATGTTGAAAGTCATGTTTTCAGCCTTGCACCACATCTTGAACAGATTCAGAATTGCTTCTCAGCTCCAACAGTGGAAGAGATTCTGGTGAGATTAAAGAAAGATGGCACAGAGTGGGCTGTCAAAACTTTGGAAATACTGAGCAAAGTTTCACCAACATCATGTAAAGTGATAAAGAAAGAGTTGGAGGAGGGAGCAACAAAGTCACTACAAGAATGCCTGATCATGGAATATCGCCTTGGTTCACGCTTTTGTGATAGACTGGAATTCTATGAAGGTAAGAAATATGAGTGTTGTATAATGAAACTGGTTTGTTAGATCACCCTGGATTGTATGTAAGTGGTCTAACATTTTGAGGGAAGGGAGAACTTCCACTCTTAGTCATAAGTTAGAAAAAGTGGAGGTGATGGGTTAGGTGGACAGGGGGATGAGCATTGTCATGATCAGGTGCCGTTATGATACAAAAACATCAACTGTTCATTTCATCAAGAAAAATGATGACAAGATCAGGAAGACCAATGTCATTTCAGTAAACACTGACAGAGGTAGTTTCATAGTTATTAAACATTAATTTACTTATTAACATGTTTCCTGTGTGCTTTTATCTCCCCTAACTTCATTTTTTGTACAAGGTTTTGATATTGCACATGATTTCATTGTTTGTGGGATTTTTCAATAATGTAACCCCTGCAAATGCCAAGAGTTTGCTGTAATACTAACAGATATGTGGAACTAGAAATTCATGCAACAGGAAGTGGGCTCAGAGTTCTACAAGAAACTCCTTGTTTATCAGTCATTTATTTCCAGGTGTTCGAGCTCTGTTGATTGACAAGGATCAGAAACCTAAATGGAACCCACCAACACTAGAAGAAGTTACACAGGAAATAGTGGATCATCATTTTGCAGCTCTAAAACCTGAAGAAGAACTTGCATTATAGTTTAAGAGGGATGCAAACATTTGCAGCATGTTACCATGATACAGGTGTAACACTGCTTTAAAATGTTAACCCACAGAATATGGCAGGATTACTGTGTAATTTGAATTGTGGTGCATGACTAATTGGAAGTGTATGACTAGTACAAGGAACTGTATAAATTAATTTCATTTCTCTCATTATTAACAAACTCCATAGTACAGTAAATGGTCTTCCCTAGGCAGGTGGTAGTTGCTCATTCAATTGGCCAAGAAATTAATTGTCATTATGAAACACAAATATTCATCTCTGTCATCACAAAAACCCACAAAGTATTGGATTCTGCTATTATATACTTCCACAAACTTAGCATTGCACCAGTTTAATATGTATATGATACAACTCAATAGAAAGGACTCCTTATTGTGAACCTAATAGGTTCTGAGCTAATTAAGGAATTCACGGCATTTTCTGGAATGCATATTTTCTTAACCATGTAGTTCATCACTTGTCTTTGTACTCAGCCAGATGAATCCAGTCCACCATATTCCATCCTGTTTCTTTAAACCCTTAACTGTTTCTATTCTCACAGCAATACTCCCACTGCTTTAATTCCCCTGACCCTTTTAAATTCCTTATAATGAAGTATTCAGAGCCTGTTAGATGTAAAAAAATTTTAACAACTGTATGCTCACATACATATACTGTTAATATAGTTCGTACTCTTCTCCTAGAGTGCAGCAGCTGTCAGTGTTTTTCCTGTGCTGAAATGTATGGCGAAAACAGAATCTGAAGCAGAAAATCGGGACAGAGTATTACATTGAAAACATTGTGGCACATTCCATGTCTTGCAAAGTACTATGTCAAAAACAGTTGAGTGGTTGAGATCTATTGTATTATTATGCTGTCATCTACTAGCATATGTAAACATTGCAAGTATGTCAAAGCAACAGGAGAATTTCCACTAGTGAACCTCTGTCATGAGAGGTTTTGGGCATGGGCATGTTTCAGCTTTCAACTGAACCTCTGTTCCTCAAAAGCATAAGCACCTGCTGCATGTAATTTGTATCCACATTAATTTTCCGCAATTTTGGTACTTTTTCTTTGTCATATATATTAGATAATGGTTGTTATTATGGAAGTAGCTGATAAGATAAGACTTCTGAACATGTGATTTGTGTGTTCAGATTGATACTCGTAGTAAATTTTTTTTTTTTTAGTAGTAGTAAATCTTTATGTTGTACATAATCATTGGGAAGCATGATAAGAATCTATGGGAGCAGTAACTGTGTTCTTGCCTCTTTTAAGGAATACTACAGCTCTACTTGTTATGATGCTCATTTTGAAAGAACATGTGTACAGTCACTGTACTCTTGTATTACACAGAATATAAATATATAATGTTTATTTTATAGAGAATATGTTATGAGACATGGTATTATAGCTTCATTTCAAAGAAGGAACCTTAATTCTAAAGGTTGTCTTCTTGTGTCATATTTTTTATGATGTTTAAATAAATGTTACATATATATGCAGTGGACCAGTTAAATCCAGTCTTATAATAAAACCAACTAGATACACTAATTTCTCAAATTTATTTATGGAATAAAACTCTGCATGTTTCAGAGAGTTCCTCTGTCCATCATCAGGAGTTTTTCACTGTACACACAGTTCTGGCTGAGTATGAAGACAAAGTTTGCTGTCAGCAAACTTTTATAACATATACCATTGCTGTGTGTACAGTGAAAAACTCCTGATGATGGACAGAGGAACTGTCTGAAACATGTAGAGTTTTATTCCAAAAATAAATTTGAGAAATTAGTGCATCTAGTTGGTTTTAT
>Ga0136643_10019889_pt1 | contig 10149 bp, 5 predicted proteins | sample TergutLab28metaG_FD_96883 | JGI IMG/M metagenome (GOLD analysis project Ga0136643, IMG submission 96883) | Labiotermes labralis P1 segment gut microbial communities from Petit-Saut dam, French Guiana - Lab288 P1 (version 3) (version 3) | ecosystem: Host-associated > Arthropoda: Insects >... | reverse complement strand
TAATCTCTGTTTTCTAGACCTGGAGCCGCTACTTTTTTCATTCAAGTAGCTCCTCAATTGACCTCACGAGGCTGAGTGGACCCCGTTCCAGACCCACTGCTACTCAGAAAATCTGGTAGCGCCAGAGATCGAACCCGGGACCTCTGTATCTGTAGCCAGAAACTCTGACCACTAGACCACAGAGGCGGCCAATTGAGGAGCTACTTGAATGAAAAAAGTAGCGGCTCCAGGTCTAGAAAACAGAGATTAACGGCTGTGGGGACCCGTTGCGCTGATCACGTGACACCCCTCTAACCGCAAAAGTTGGCACTAACTTCGCCGACCGCGGCGGCCGCTCTGTCGGTATAGTTCGCGTGCGGACTAAGGCCACGGAGATTATGTCAACATTAAAGAGCTCTGATATATTTTTTTTTTGCACACAGTGCATTTGTAGCGATTATTTCCTTATATAACCATTGATTTTTCTTTATAATGGAAGCACAACGTCTTCTCTGTCCGGCACGAAATGAAAACCCTAAAAGTGGGAAAAAATTCGAGCCCTAATGTTTTGCAGCTCTGATTACAGCAAGTCATTAGTTTTGAATAGAAACGTGTACTAATGCCTGGTAGATGTGAGAGTGTCGGAAAATGAGAGGGTTGTGCTCAACATGTGTGAAACGAATTAGACGATAATTTTTTGAAGATTTTTTTTTCTACCATTCACGACTTATATTAACTGTAGTCTCTAACTGAAATGGAAGTATTTATTTGCACATAAAAAATGTGCTATTTTTATCTCTTAGAATAGAAATGGCGCTAGGAAAGTGGGAATCAGACAAAATGCCTTCTGTTATAAAAAAAATACAGGCAACATAGAAGTACCCAGTTTTACAACATTCCTGACTTTGCGATATATTCCAAATTCGTCATGGTAGCTGTGACATGGCTCACGGTTTTTTAAAAAACAACATTTTTCTATAAATAGTCCAAAACGAATTGAATTCTAAGCGCTGTGCTTAAATACGTAAATTGATAAAAACATATTCTGGATTTGATAAATAACCGAATTCCAGAAATTAGATCAGCTGCGTGTGTTCAGTTGTGCTTCATCTAGTTTTAATTCATTCATCTTTACATTGACTTATTTACCATTTGTTTCTTGAGCTGTAGGGACTCGAATCACGTCTGTAGAGTATTCCAAGTTCGTTCCTTATGGTGGTGGAATTTCGGAAGGATTAGAATGATCTGAGGCTTATGTTCCCCTTTGTCTTACTGCTCTGATTGCGTCTTAGATGCCAGAAGATTTTGGTGATAGTGTAAGATGGCAGCCACAGGAAACCAACTTTATCCACAGTCTGATTGTGTGGAACTGTTGGGGTTCACTGCTTAAGACGGCCTGTGACCACAGACTGTCATGGTAGATAGAATCTTGCAGGAAGGAGAGTGTCATTCAGCTTGCCGGAGTATATCTATGTCGCCGGTTAAGCGTACAGACGGGCCCAATGAAGGGCATGTTAATCCCACCAAAAGAAGGAACTTTCTTCTCTAGGTTGCCCCAAGAATCGAATCAGACTGGGTTTGTTAAAATCCTCTTCCAAAATTTTTAAAACATCACGTATCATTCTGCCATTTTTTTTGCCATTATAGGGACCGTGCCATGTCGCTGGCCTTTCAACGTGGAGGCTTGGGTTCGTTCTCAGGTTTTTAGTGGATACGGTGGCACTGAGACAGGTCTGTCTCCGACTGATACAATTTTTAGGCACGTTCGCAAAATTGCGAGAAGCGACTATTAGTTTCGTCATGTCTGTCCGTGCGTCCACATGGAACAACATGGCTCCCACTGGATGTATTTTCATGAAATTTGATGTTTGAGTATTTTTCGAAAATCTGCTGAGAAAATTCAAGTTTTATTAAAGTCGGACAAGAATAAAGGGCACTTTACATGAAAACCAGTACACATTTTTGATAATATCTAAAAAATTCATAGTAGGTTGAAAAGATGTTTCAGACAAAATTGTATAGAAACTAGAAAAACACGTTTTATGTTCAGTAGCCTTTTTTTTTTTTTTTTTTAAAATCGAAATTTTTTAGAGATATTGGGGAAAAATATTGTATAGTGGGGAAGGCCATAGATGACAATGTGGAGCATGCGCATTGCATGCCGGATACCTAAGACTACAAATACACACACTTAAGTTGTATAATACTCATTGCTTTTCCACTGCAACAATGATTGCACGAACGCCGTGTTTGTGTCATTTCACCAGTATCCCATACGCGTTTTTATTCAGCACCGACATTCAGCGTTTTACAGCGTCGTTAAGTCAGACACCTGAAGAAAGTATTATTAAGTCGGTGAGAGTAAGTGAGAAGGCTGGCTGAATGTTGGAACTGCATGAAGTTTGAGAGAAGCAATAGAAGATTAAGATGATGAAGAAGAAAAAGAAGAAGGAGGAGGAGAAGGAGAAGAAGAAGAAGAAGAAGAAGGAGGAAGAAGAGGAGGAGGAGGAGGAGAAGAAGAAGAAGAAGGAGGAGGAGGAGGAGGAGGAGAAAAAGCAGAAGAAGAAGAAGAAGAAGAAGAAGAAACAGGAGGAAGAGAAGGAGAAGGAGAAGAAGGAAAAAAGGAGAAGAAGAAGGAGGAGGAGGAGGAGAAGAAGAAGTAGTAGAAGAAGAAGAAGTAGGAGGAGGAGGAGGAGAAGAAGAAGAAGAAGAAGAAGAAGAAGAAGCAGGAGGAGAAGGAGAAGGAAAAAAGGAGGAGAAGAAGAAGAAGGAGAAGAAGAAGAAGGAGAAAGGAGAAGGAGGAGAAGAAGAAGGTATAACTCGTGCGCTATGCGACATTTCACGCTTCCACTGCGGTGTGGTTGAGGCCTTCACTTTTCTCGGGTATGACGCAGCGTAGGTTGGCAGATGGTTCCCGACGTTTCGGTAATCAGCTGCCAACCTACATCGCGCCACATCCCAGAAGAACGAAGGCCCGAGGCTATGATTCATTGACATACACTGTAAGTTTTGATGGGCGAATAAAGCCAAGGATAAACTTGAAGAAGCAGACGTGAGGATTTGGATTTTATTCAGCTGTCCGTTTGAGGTCCTGTCATCAGCAAATGTGGGTCTGTCACTGCGTGTCACTGATCTTTTCCCGTGTTTACAGAAGGAGAATCCGCGGATTTGTGAAACCAGATTCCGAGGTTGGTAAGAATGAATACAAACGGAAAGCGGCGGATATTTCTAATCCGCATTTGGCAAAACCGCGGTTGGCAGCGTTTATTGGGTGACGATATTTTCCCCTTCACTTGACAGTTTTCACAATCACCTGCCAGTTTTCACAATCACCTGCCAGTTTTCACAGTCACCTGCCAGTTTTCACAATCACCTGCCAGTTTTCACAATCACCTGCCAGTTTTCACAATCACCTGCCAGTTTTCACAATCACCTGCCAGTTTTCACAATTACCTGCCTGTACAGACTTACTCAGCGTTGCTGTCGGAATGCAGTGACATGGGTCATCGTCTGGGTCGGCAAGGAGAGGAGATGAAAGCACAATTACAGTGCTTCGTCCTCTCGACCTCTGGGTCCAGTAATTGGACCTACTTCCTAACCTGGCTGTTCCCGAATGGAACATTTACCTATTTTGTTGAATAAACTCATATTCTAATTAGTTTACTATAATTTGAAGAAGACAGGCAATGCACGTGTAACGTAACAGTCAGGCGTGTTCGTACAATCGTTGTTGCTGTGGAAAAACAATGAGGATTACGCAACCTGAGTGCGTGTATTTGTAGCTTTAGGTACCAGCATGCAATGCGGATGCGCAATATTGTCATCTATGGCCTGCCCCGCTCTACAATACTTTTCCACATTATCTCGTAAACGAAAAGATTTTCGAAAAAAAGTTACTGAACACAAAAAGTGTGTTTTGATTTTCTGTAGAAATCTTTTCTGAAAAATTTCTCATTTTAAGCGGAAATGAGCGAGATGTGATCAAATAAGTATTTTAGTCTTCATGTAAAGTACCCGCTATTCTTTTCTGGTTTTAATGAAATTTGAATTTTTGTAGGACAGATTTTTCGAAAAAAAATTCATCAAATATCAAATTTAATAAAAATCCTTCCAATGGGAGCCGAGTTGTTCCATGCGGACGGACGGACGAATAGAGAGACTGACATACGTGACGAATCTAATAGTCGTTTTTGGCAGTTTTGCGAAAGCGACAAATAACGAACGCACACTCTTGTAATCGACTTAAATTAATAATGTCATAAAAGCCACTAAACTGCTACATGTTCCATGCCTTTTGGCCCCCCTTCAGGACGTACAATATTTGTATAAAACGACTGCTTGATGTACTGCACCCCTTGATGATGGTGGCTTTTGTGCCGTCATTATAAATCTAATACAATTGTATACATCTGTTGGTTTCAGTTATAGAATTGAATTGAAGTGCACGGAGTGGAAACTGTGAAATTCTAATTAAGGTTTTCATCAATCTTCTGAGTCTGCCATTACGTATACAGGGACAGTACGCTGAAACACATTACGAACGCTGGCTTGTACATCCTTTATAATTCGTGATTATCGTTACTACATGTGCGGCCGATATAAAACTGGGATTGCGTAAGGTTTGGGTCCTGATCGGCTCAACCACATGTCTGATACAACTTCCCAATTTATTTAAGGAAAATTGTGAGGTAATGTCGCCTACTGTCACGTTCTTCTAATTAATTTTCGTAGTAATTTGTCATTTTATATGCTGAGCTAACGAGAGAATCGTTAAAAATGACGTAAGTAAAGCATTTGGTGTGTTGAATTACAAATTTGGAAGAATTCATGCTTTGAGATTTGGGCATCGTCTGTTTTAAAAAACGAAAAGGCTTATTTTCTTGATTTTAAGCTTTCGCCGTGTTCTGTATGTAACATGTTTTCTTTTGGATAATTCCCCGACGTCTGAGTTCTAATAGCCGACGTTTCGGAACCTCTATCAGTTCCATCTTCATCCACCTGCCTATGAAGAAGGAACTGATAGAGGGTTCCGAAACGTCGGCGATTGGAACTCAGACGCCGGGGAATTACGCAAAAGAAAACATATTACAAGGTTTATTTTATTTTTATCGCGAACATGTACTGGGAAAAGGCTGAAGAACGACTGCAATTACAAGCTCTATTTGCACCAACTTATGCATTTTATATATATTGTAGCCGAACGTTCTTAATATATTTGTTTATTAGGATTGCTGGTGTCAGTTACGGACGGTTCATAGCCGTACGTTTTGGGTTTAATCTGTTAACGTATAGTCAGAACCGTTTGTGAGAGGTAGGATGGGTTCTACGGGAGAGAGATTTAAACAAAAAACGGTTAGCAGCTGATAACGGACGCTAGCAATCCAGTGCGAATTCAGTCGCGTACGGGAGTGGTATAGGTGGAAGTACAGAGAAGTGACTGTGTTAGTTTCCTAGAAATTATCTAGTTGTTTTACTGGATATAGCGCTCCGTTATTTTATATCAAGAATAAATTGCATAAATAAAGCAAGTAAAAAAAAATAACTAAAACTAAATGTGATTCGGTGAACCACACCGGTCTGCCGGTAAGAGGATCACATACCAGACTGAGCGCGTCGCGAGAAAAAAGTTACGAAGGGTGATCGTGTAGAATATCGTATATCTTACTATTTAGTTGCTCCTACATGTTTCGACGTAGTCGCCATCTTTAGGAAACTTCGCGCTAATGCTGTTAAAATGTACAACAGTAAAATGTACAACAGTAAAATGTACAACAGTAAAATACTTTTACAATAATCATACACATAAAATGTGCAGGTTTTAGTTAAAATTTACAGTATTATTATAAAATGATATTATAGTTTGTTGGTGATTACAAGTTGTCTCATTGACAGTTATTTCGTTGTTCTACAGACAGCTTTGCTTTTTTTTTCCCGGAGCCGGAATGGATCGCGTCCCCGCATGTTGTGTATTGTTTGTTTTGGATTGTGCTAGAAAACTCTCCTAGTTTCTTGTTGAGTTTGTCGTACAGGGTTTCATTCATTCGTATAAGTTTTGTGATTTACAGCTATTTATATACAATCCCAGATCTTGTTCCAGTGAGTAGCGTTTCTAAGTTGGGCTTCGTACAGTTGTTTTTTAAGTCATTGTGTTTTTGTATAGAAACTTTAATTCTTGGTTAATCCTATATTAAGTACTGCGTTTATCTTAATACTTTAAATATTATGTAGTTTATCTAATACCTGCACATTTTATATATATATGATTATCTTAAAATTCTTCTATTGCTGTACGTTTTAACAACATTGGTGTAAGCTCCCTGAAGATGTCGACTGCGCCGAAACGTGTAGGAGCAACTTAATAGTAAGATACACAATATATAGAAAGTGCATTATTTGGTGATGACACAGCTTGTAATTCAATTCACAATGCACGGAATGAAAAATATGAGAGTGAAAATGAATGATTCCAGGTGTGATACAGCATAGCCAGAACTCGACAGAGTTATGTATATTGTGAGTTATGAACATGGCGGTGTATAAAGCAAGGCAGGAGCTTCGTCCTGTAAAGTGGTATAAACTAACTAGTTGGGTAGGTAGGTAGATAGATTCCTGAAGTTGAGTCTTCAGCTGTTTAAAAAATTCCCCTCATTTTATGCAAGTCGAATATTCACTACCGCATTCACAACAGTCCGCCTCATGTCCCTGTCTTGAGCCAGGTCAAACCAATTATAAATTAAAATACAGTACATTTTGGTATTTAATACAAATAATATACTTTTTTTCACGTATTCCATGTGTCTATCCTATTTCTTGAAGATATATTTTAATATTATCCTTCCATCTAAGACTAAGTCTACGAAGTGGTCGCTTTTTTTTTGTCACGTTAACAACCAAAATCATGTATACACCTCTCATATCCCTGTCAGTGCCACTTGTCCCGCCCATCTCTGTGAAGTTAGATGTACTTGTTAAAAACGTCTAGGTTTATGTCGGAACCTAACGAACAACGGCAGTAGTTCTTCCACACAGAAACTCTAAACTCTCTGATCATGTCCGAACAAAAACGTCTAATTTTATTCCAAGGGACAGACCTGACCAACAAGTGCCGGCTAGACAAACATTGGCCTTTCTGCTTCTAATGGTCGTCCCATTCCCACAGACACACCGCAAGTTCAGTCGTCCTACCAGCATGAAAGTTAACTCACTGCCAGAGTAAATTTACATTTAATTTTAAATCGTTTTGTGCGGGAACTGTCCGAGATTTTGAATCTTCCTGCACAGTTCTTCGTAGTTGGGAAAGCTGTTGTATCAATCCGTTGCTTATCGAGTTCATGCAAATAGGAAAATTACATTCAATATAGATTTCACACGGGGTTTAGGAAACTCTGCGATTCCAGTCCAGTGCGGTTTAATGGGAAAGGAAAGACGACACTGCATGTACAGTAATTGACATACCACAATTTATCTGTTTATTTCACGATGCTGTAACAACTGCCGATACTTATTTCTTTGTCTTTCCTATTGTAGTATAATTTTAGTGATTTTACTCAGTATTTTAGGCAAATGCCAGGATAGTTGTACAGCTAAGTCAAAATTGCTTACGTTTGTGTGCCTTCCAATTCAGTATTTATTGTTCATCGCTCATTCGACCTTATAATCTCGGCTACTGACATTGTCTTTAAAGTAAATAACTGACAGACTACTTACTAATAAATCAACCTATTATCTGACTGACTGGCTGACTAAAACTAATCATAACTAAATAATTGGCTGGCTAACTGACTAACACAACCCCACACACTCCGTGGAGCAGGATCTTTAAAATCTCACAGCTCTTCAGATTTTCTTATTCGCCTCAATTTATGGAATTTGAAGGTCCCATATCATTTTCACTAAAATCCAAAGTGTGTTTCTATCCTGAGCCAGATTAATCCATTACACGCCCTTGGGTCTCCAAAATTTTTCTTTCCTTTATGTTTCCCCCCGCCAAACCTCTCCTCTCGTCTGTACGTGTCGTCATATGTCCCGCCCATCTCATTCTTCTTCATGTGTTCACTGTTGTAATATTTGGCGAGGAGCACCAAACGTGGAGCTCCACCTTATGCAGTTTTCTGCAGTGTGTTATATTCTGCTGTCTGTTACTTTCTGCAGTCTGCTACTTTCTGCTGTCTGTTACTTTCTGAAGTCTGTTACTTTCTTCTGTCTGTTACTTTCTACAGTCTGTTATTTTCTGCTTATGTTACTTTCTGAAGTCTGTTACTTTCTGAAGCCTGCTACTTTCTGCTGTCTGTTTCTTTCTGAAGTCTGTTACTGTCTGAAGCCTGCTACTTTCTGCTCTCTGTTACTTTCTGCTGTCTGTTACTTTCTGCAGTCTGCTACTTTCTGCTGCCTGTTACTTTCTGAAGTCTGTTACTTTCTGAAGCCTGCTACCATCTGCTGTCTGTTACTTTCTGTAGTCTGCTACTTTCTGCTATCTGTTACTTTCTACAGTCTGTTATTTTCTGCTTATGTTACTTTCTGAAGTCTTTTACTTTCTGAAGCCTGCTACTTTCTGCTCTCAGTTACTTTCTGAAGTCTGTTACTTTCTGAAGCCTGCTACTTTCTGCTGTCTGTTACTTTCTGCTGTCTGTTACTTTCTGAAGTCAGTTACTTTCTATAGTCTGTTACTTTCTACAGTCTGTTACCTTCTACAGTCTTTTACTTTCTGCTGTCTGTTACTTTCTGAAGTCTGTTACTTTCTGAAGCCTGCTACTTTCTGCTGTCTGTTACTTTCTGCAGTCTGCTACTTTCTGCTGTCTGTTACTTTCTGAAGTCTGTTACTTTCTGCTATCTGCTACTTTCTACAGTCTGTTATTTTCTGCTTAGGTTACTTTCTGAAGTCTTTTACTTTCTGAAGCCTGCTACTTTCTGCTCTCAGTTACTTTCTGAAGCCTGCTACTTTCTGCTGTCTGTTACTTTCTGCTGTCTGTTACTTTCTGAAGTCTGTTACTTTCTACAGTCTGTTACCTTCTACAGTCTGTTACCTTCTACAGTCTTTTACTTTCTGCTGTCTGTTACTTTCTGAAGTCTGTTACTTTCTACAGTCTGTTACCTTCTACAGTCTGTTACATTCTACAGTCTGTTACTTTCTGCTGTCTGTCAATAAATAAATATCCTTACGCTGGGGCCTGGGTCCCGATAACGCCTCTTCTTGAAGTTTCATGTGCCCCACGCGGCCTCCTATGCAGTGATTACCGGTGGCTCTTTCTTGGGGGGTAAAACAACCGGCTACTCGCCTGTATCTAGTGCCGAGGTTAAGTGAATGAATTTGTACTTTCACTCCACCCATTCGTCTTCGTATCGTATAAAGGGCAACTTCGTATGTGGTGAGAGAGGGAGATAGAAAAAAAATTCCCTGAAAGGAAATTTACAAATTACTTCTCAATGAGCTGTTAAAAAATAAGTTTATTTAATTTTGTAGCTACAAAAGTAATATTTTAGGGAGGCGGTCACCTTCTGCTTCGACGCCGAAGGATCAATGAGCTGCAAACCCTTGCAAACATGTTAACACTCTACCTGAGGTGCGTCGACAGCTGTCAGATGCAGCACAGACCTGTGGTATTTGTTCACTTGTAGTTCAGCCGTGTCACAGTTTACATATACGGAACTAATTTTATTTGTGAATCGCCCTGGAAACTCGGCACGTTTCATGAACTGGTCTGTGCGAGCTACGAACATTAGTCTTCTAATTGTAATCAGGGATTTCCCCAGAACACCTGTCACTCCTATTAAGCCTAGAATATGGATTGATGTTACTAGAAATATTACTGTCACGTAGTATTATTGAACTTCAATTAATCTGAGTAACAAATCATCTTTCCACATTATCTAATGTACTTCTATAAATGTTGAACAAAACTCACACTCCTTTCTTTTTCAAAATATTACATCCTCGCCGTTCTGATATCTTCATTTTAGCTTATTATTAAAGTGGAACTCAACTTATCCATATTAATTGGGACGGCGAACCAAACGGATATGCAGGAAATTCGGATAATTGGATTTTTTTTTTAAATAGGCTACATTGGCAATTTCAAATTTGGCCGTTACTATTTACAGCATGTACCCGCGTATGAACCTTTCCAACACGCCTGATTCGAAGTTCTAGAAACCATAATGCTGTCCTGTACT
>Ga0136643_10019888_pt1 | contig 10149 bp, 9 predicted proteins | sample TergutLab28metaG_FD_96883 | JGI IMG/M metagenome (GOLD analysis project Ga0136643, IMG submission 96883) | Labiotermes labralis P1 segment gut microbial communities from Petit-Saut dam, French Guiana - Lab288 P1 (version 3) (version 3) | ecosystem: Host-associated > Arthropoda: Insects >... | reverse complement strand
TACAAACCCGAAGCCATTACGCCCAATACTTTTTTTTAACAAGCTTATGAAAATCGGCTTGGTACTAGTACCAACGCCGGATTGGTGGCGTGAGAGGCCCGTTGGTACTAGTACCAACGCCGGTTGGAAAGTGTTAAGCAGTAACAAAGATGTTGGATATTTAGTTTCACATCTTGTATCACCTATATAATAAAATGCAAAACAAAATGAGGACTACAGGCATATAACACAGGACCAGACACACTACACACAATTACAGCAGTAATGATATAAAAAAGTGCAATGATTCGAAACATGTTTGTACTGAAACAACACTACAGTTAGTGAGTTTTAAAATACACCATAGCCAAGTACACTTTTACAGAGATCACTGAATGAAATTTGTTGTTTTGGTTTTCTTCTTCACAACAAACATCAGACAAGTCCCATAATGGAATGAAAAAATTTGACTCAATAACAAATAACATGGTACACACCCTTATTTGAAAAGCTGACAACTGCTTGGCTAGATAACAGAGATGTCCGGCTATTATAAAACCTTCAAAATGGTGGAGTTGTCCTTGTCCATTCCATGAAGGCACATGGAAGAGTGGAGTCAGCTCCACTCATTCTTAACCTTTGAACTTCTACATACCCTGAACAGAATTATAACTGCATTCAGAAAAGCTTGCCAGTGGACTCTATCTAAGCCACCTGAATCCCACAACTTTCTTGCCAAGCTGCATTTTAAGCCTCCATCTTTAAGGCAGAAGAATGGATGACGGTACTTATCTACCCAACTACATGGCATTATTTACCAGAAAGCCACAATCTTGACATCAAAGTGAGACCCTCAATCTCATATACCATTTAACTCCATTTTATACACTTAAAATGAAACACAACAGTGCTGCAACCTCTCACCTGTAATAACAACTCTCCCTTCTCCTTGTCTCAGGAGTCCAAATATCTGCTTTTGATCCAGTGCAGCATCAACAAGTGACTGCACACACTCCTTCAGAACTCGGATGATGCTCTTCCCATTGAAAACCACTGGGAGGTTTGCAACTTTTCGGGGATCAAGGTATGGACCACAGGAACAACCATGGTTTACAAATATACATACTGCAATTAAGAATAAAATTCTGGTTGTACATTCATCATAGACAATTTAATACTTTAAGTGTTCAAATTTTCGCCAGTCACAGTGCCCATTCTGGCTAAAACACATACTAGGAATCCCAATCAGCATATAAAACATTGTAAATGACAAAACTTTATCAAACTGCCAAATCCTCCACCACAAAATGTCTCAGACAATACTGCTTCCATCCAATGGGTGCTGGGGGCAAATTTCAAACATTATTTTCTGTTGCTGGAGATGTAAGCCAATAAATTGGACAGATTGTATATATAATCTCTTCCTGGTCTTCCTTTCATCCTTCTGGCAGCATACATATCAGTAGCAAAATGAACTAGCACCCTCATCAAAATCACCAACCCCTAGCCAGATAGATCCAGCAACTTCATGAAATGGCTTATGAGGTGGGAAATGACTATTAAATACACCGTTCAGAAATTAAGAGATAACTTACACATGAATACGTAAGCTGTTATGGAGCTGAGGATGAGACTAGTGTAAAGAAGATCTAAGTGAAGGCAAAAATGACAAGGAAAGAAGTTTGTTCAGAACTGAGAGAAAGGATTTTCAAAGAAACTATACCCAGGTAGAGTATATGTAACACCTGGATTGTCTTCTACCAGACTGAAACAATTTATTTTTATTTATCGGTGTCAACAAATTCACAACTTCTAGAACCACAGTACTGGCACTGTCTCTCTTTTGAGAGGGTAGGGAGGCACAGAAAATAAGTATTTATTAACAATGAGGGTAGGGAGGCACAGAAAATAAGTATTTATTAACAATGACAATAACTGTGTTATATAAAGTGTGACAAAATAGAACACAAGAGCAGACACTGCAGTGACCCATGCACTTCACCATAAATGATTTTTGTGCAGCCCTTATGTTCATGTTTTTAACAGTGACACAATACAGAACCCAAAATGTAGCTAAAGGAGATGTTAACTGATGAAGTACATATCAATTCAGAGAGATAATCTACGAATGCCCTGAAAAAGTAAGACCCCAGACTTTAAGTTACGTGGAAAAAAACCAATTCTAAATGTTTTGCAATGTAATACACACTAACATCATGACCAACTATTGAGTGAAACTCCACTTAAGCAATACAAAGGAAGATGAAATAGACATTGAGAAAGAATGGAGAAACTTACAAAACATTAAAATCAGCAGCAAATGAAAGTTTCAGAACAATAAGGAGACAAAACACGAGAAGGTACTTAAAAATATGGGAAGACCAAATAAAACAATTAATAGAAACAAAGAAAAAATTATATAAAAAATGGCTGAATTCAAAGAAACTAGAAGATAAAATGGAATACAAAAGAAACATGGCACTGGCTAAAAGAGAAGAAAGAAGAAGAAGAAAAAGACTTTCTTGGGACAAATTTGCTACAAATTTAGAACACAACACATACAGGACCCAACCCAAAGTATATAAAATTTTACAACAAATTAGTAAGGATGTAAAAGAAACAGCATGTATTCAAGGAAACATAGACGAGAACACATTTCTTCTATACTATGGAAAGTTATGGAACACAACAAACATAAATGAATTACAATTAGAATACAACTCAGCCGATTACTCACATGCTTCTATAACTTTTGATGAACTAGAATGGTGTTAAAATTAACAAAAAATGTTGAAGCTCCACGACAAGATAACATTAACTCAGAGCCATACAAGTATGCACCGTAGAGTTTAAACTGAGATTACTATAATTTTTAAATAATATATACAGAGAAAATTGCATTCCAAATGAAAGGAGAAATGCTGTTATAACCCCAATATTTAAGAAAGGTGACAGAAGGGAACACAAAAACTACAGAGGAATTAGTATTCTCAACACCTGCAATAAGATATACCCTAAAATCCTTAATATGAAACTCCAGAAGTACTCAGAAGTATTTACGAAAGAAACACAAAATGGATTCTGAAAGGGACGGTCATGCACCGACCCAACATTTTGCCTTAAATCATTAATTGAAAAAAGAAGGGAATTTAACTTGGAAACACACTTACTGTTTGTAGATTATGAGAAAGCATTTGATAACATACAAAGACAGATTTTATTTAACATTTTGAAATCCAGACATATCCCAGACACATTGCTAAAGGCGATAGTGGATATTTACACACAAAACATAATACTGATAAAATTTAACAACAAACTATCAAAACTGGTAGAAATTAATAAAGGAGTGCATCAAGGTTGCCCTCTTTCACCTACACTGTTCAATATAGATTTAGACTAAATAATAACTAATTGGCAAAATCAAGACATAACTGGAATCAAACTTCCAAAAAACCAGCAACCGTCAATACTGTTATTTGCAGATGACCAAGTCATAATAGCAGACACAGAAGAGAACCTACAGAAAGCTGCAAATAAATTAAATCAAATAATAACAGAATATGGTTTAACTATATCTGCACAGAAAACAAAATCAATGGCATTTAAAGGGTGAGATCCAGTGAGAACTAAAATTGTAATAGCTAATAAAATTATAGAACAAGTAAACTTGTTTAACTATTTAGGAAATATATCTTATGAAGGAGAATTGGACATTGATAACAAATAAATTTCTGAAAATTACAGGTATTTTAAATAATGTGTTTAGACCATAAAAAACCCTAAGAAAGCAACAATAAAACTATACAATACACTAGCCCTTCCAGTCTTGTTATATGGCAGTGAAACTTGGACTATTAAAACAAGGGATGCCAGAAGAATAACAGCAGCAGAGATGAAATACATGAGAAGAACAGCAGGATACACTTTGACAGATTACAAAACAAATGCACAAATTGCAAAGGAGTTTAAAATAACACAATTTTTGTACAAATTACTGGAATACAAAAGAAGCTGGATACAACATGTAAACAGAATGCCTCGAAATAGATTACCCAGGATAATGAAACACTACTCCCCCAGTGGCAGAAGGAATCATGGTACACCTCTGAAGAGACTTCTGGATACGTGAGACTGGAATGGGTCAACAAGTGGCCCAACTCTATGAGTTATAAAATGATGATGATCATGACCAATTAAGTATGAAAACAGCAAAAGACATTTATGCTGCAATTAGGTGTGCAACTTACACACTTTACGTGCAATGAACTTTGACTTCACAGGTAAATAAAATGATGCTGACAAACCTGCTGACTGCTTTTGCATTGTTGATGTATCTGGTTCAGTCACAGTGATGCCCGCTGTACCACCATTTGTCGAACTGGCTTCAGTTGCTGCAGCTGTACCAACAACCTCTGGGGACAACTGTGATTCCATGTTGCCAGAAGAACCACCGACACCAGCCAGAGGAGGAGGAATATTGCATACTCTTGCTTTGTACCGGCTGGCTCCATGTGCAGCTAAACAATCAAAATTATGAGTTGGCCAGGTGGCACTTATATTGATTCCCTGTAACTTCATCCACACTACTGTAATTATACAATTACAAGATGATGTCTAATGCAAGTTGATCACACTTCACAGCAGAAAGTGTGACAACAGTAATTTCATTATTTGTCCTAATTAAAACATTCATCACAATTCTCTGCAACAAACATAATACCATTTGTCCATCTCTACATAAAAAACAATTCTACTTCCACACAATGCTTTTCTCATAAACTTGCACCTGGTAACTACTCTGAACAAGGCGTACAGAATTAGCACAAAGCAAAGCAGGTTAGAAGTATGAGAAAAACAGATATTTCTCCTTCAGCAGTGTAACTGCTTCCCTCACACTTCTAGCTTTTCCAATACAGCACAAATTACTATTGAAACATAGACACACCTGAATAACACACACAGTAGTAATGATTACTGGTTCAAATATAACACACTAAAAATAAAAAATGACATCTCAAACTTATTAGGTCTTTGTATTAATGTCTGTCTCCTATACAGCCATACAGCAAGATAAGTACAGTCATCACCTTTACTTTGCCATGACACCCAGTCACACATCACACCACCACCATTAGCATTAACCTACATTTTTTTTTTTAAATTAGACAGGGCATAACACTGCTTTACTTAATGAAAGGCAGGCAGAAGTCACATACAAACACAATTACAAATTACTGAAATTATGATACTGCCTGTACACTTACATCATTTCCAATTTCACACTTAGAAAACATTAATCATTTCAATTTCGTTGCACAGATTGTACAATTACTGCACAGACTTTAAACATCAACCCATTCCATTTTAACTCTTCTTAATTGCAGTTATCTTACAGTGCTTTATGTAATAACTCCACTACTCAGGAGGGTTTTATGGTCTTTTTTACATTTACTTTTTCAGACCGTACATGTCAAATGGTTTCTGGTTTTAATACTGAGTAGAGAATGTGTGGTTTTTCACTAATTCTCTTGATTGGCTACACTCGTGCGTAATGAAGGAACTGATAATAGGGCCCTTATTTTGACTGTTAATGGGAATATTTCACTCAACCCTTACAAGAAATATTATTAATTATACACTAAATGATATCATATATGTAAATGTATTTTAATCCAGTTCTTAACATTATCACAGAGAAAAAAACTATGCATCCACAAGCAAAGTGACATCTGCCAACCATGGCATATGTCAGAACTTGTACACTCCTTGAATAGCAGTAAAAGAATACTTTACTTCAAGCATCTTACTCTGTGGTTGATTAGTAGCAACAATACGAAACACAGGAGTTGGTGTTGTTCTGTACCAGTTACCTTCTGCGCATTCAACTTTTGACATTTAATGGCTGCAAGCTGCACAACTGTTAACAGTACATGTACGATGCAGCTTGTCAAACAGTGTATTCTGTCAACGGTAATATTCTGAACCGCAGTCTCATGACCAGCCTTGTTATCAAGGCATTCAAAATCCCTCATTACTAGACAATGTACACAACTTATATTTCAAAATGGTTCCAATGTGATCACAAACACTTTACTCTCATTACTGCAGGTGATAAATACCTAGTAAGCAATTGTGACTGTAGATGATAAGACAAAGGGATGAAATCTGGAAGTAAATGTTGGCAAAGGAGCGTTAACAAGGGGCTCCACAATGACTAAAAAACTTTCACAACTGAAGCAGAATGGTGATTGTTAATAATTTCAGCCTCCTTTCCATGGTCATATATTCCTGACTGTTGATATCTGACCTAGATAGTAAAATGCTGTCAAGCCAAAATATTTCATTCAGAATGCATTCCAAATTTCTGGAGATAACACAGGATAGTGACTTGGGTATATGCTGGATGATCCATGATTCAAATCCCGGCAGGGGAAAGAGATTTGCCTCTTATCCCAAACATCCGCACCTGCTCTGGGACCCACCCAGCCTCCTATTCAATGGGGACCAGGGGGTTCTTTCACCGAGCTGAAGTAGCAAGGGCATGAGGTTGATCACTCACCTCCAACTAAAGCCATGGTTAAGAATGAGTGACGCTACACCTCCACTCCCCCATATGACTTCACTGGTGTGTGTAGGGTCAATTTTACCTTTGGTACCTATGCTACAAATCTTTAGATTCTTCCTGCTGATAAAAAGTGCATTTAAAGGACTTCCCCAAGTTCATGGACACATTTCTTTAAGAAGAATTAAAGCAAACCACATGAGAAAAAAACAGCCAGCAACAGAGTTGTTCAGAGTTACGCAGTATTAAGGTTGCAAACAATTTAAAAAAAAAAAATTTTTAACAGAACATTAGAACTGCAGTAAGACCTCCATTTAAGGTTTGTTTAAGTAAGAATGGATTTGAACATAAATGGAACAAAATCTCGAATGGAGGAAATTCAACAGTGATTACTGATTTGGCAACTGTACACACTAACATGAAATTATGGAGTATGTTCTATCAATGGGAGTTCCATGCACCATATTTTTTGTCATAAAATGGGCAAGCCCTGCATACATGACAATATAGTTAGTTATCTTCCCACAGAAAAAAAGATACAAAATCTCCAAGTCTAATCAGACTCAAAATAGAAATCCAGAAACAACATGTATCATACTGCCTGAATTCTGCTAACATACTCTTTTGCCCTGGAGGCTGCAGTGGATGTCCGCTCTTAGCACACCAACCGACAGGAAAGATGTCTCGAGAATCAAATCGACACCAATAATCAAATGCTCCTCGCCATCCGTCAAATGTCACGTGAATCATTTCGCCCTTAACAGCTCCTGTAAATTACATGCCATTATTAAGATGCCTCATAATAAAATTCAGTCCAGTGACATAAATGACTTAAGTTGACAAAACTTAATAAACATGTGTATTTAGAGCACAAGTGAAATTCATTTGGGAGTTAAATGATGGAAAAAGAACACAACCCAAATTTATAACCCATTTTTTACAGTGAGAATTAGGCAGAAGTAGGAATGAAATCCCATGCACGTACATATTCCTTGTTTCAAGCCGGAAGATAAGATTCACCATTTCTATCCCAAAATTCTGAACACCCCAAACCTTAAGCAGGTATCACAGTAAAGAGCTCAGACGCAATATCTGGTCAGCTTCCTGCCATTTACCACAAAAGTTACTGGTTCAGAAACTGTAGATGTTTCCAACTAGGTCTACCAAAACTCATAAAGGTGAAGGTCTGGAATCACAAACTTCTTGCAGGTTAGCACTGTTCTTATTACCATCCTAAATTAACCATTTCAGTTTCATGGAGAGCTCTCAGCCACGAACAACAGCCTGTCACTAATTACAAAGTAGAGTACCCATGTGAGCATCCAACACTTTCACAAATTATGTAAATGGAACTTCTCTGCTGACATTATCAGACCCTCCACAAGCACTTCTAAAACCTCAACATAAATTATACTGCCACTTTCGTTCCCTTACACCAAGGAAGATAAACAGCAGCAGCAACAAGAACAGTGAACATTAAAACTGACATTACTAAATTAGTGTACAGGCTACACTCAACACTTCTTACCTCTGGAATGTGCTAACATATCATCCAATGTGCCTATCTCAATTATGCTTTTCATTCACTTTAATCATTCAGTCCTGTGCCTTAATAACCTGCACTTTCAAAGTACTGATTTGAAAGAATGTAAAAAAAATTGGATACTCTGTGATAATCTTATTTAAAAACTATACAGTACAACAAACATTTAAAAAATCATACAATTCACTGTACACAATAATGTCAATTAACCTTGTCTTTTAACTTACCCACAGTGGCAGCGCAGATTAACTGTGGATTTTTTTTATCTACAGCTTCAAGCTTCATGCCTACTTGAAACAGATTATTTTTGGGTGTAGGAGGTTCTTTTTTGAATATTTTTGATGGAGCCATTTCTGCACCATTCAGGGTCTTCAACAAAAACATCGGCCATGAGGATGCATTCATTCTGAACCCTGCAAAATAAATACTGTTCCAATCACACATACCAACATCAATTTACATCTCATCATCCCATTCTGTTTGTCATCAACATACACAGCAATAAAGAATCTGAAAAGTCCACCATACAAACTTCTTAACACAACAGAAAACTACTTCATAATTCTAGCACGAACCATGACATACATATATTGAGAACAAATGCCATCATCACATTCTTAAAGCAAACACTGAAGCACACTTTTCAACATTCCTAGTGCAAAGCACTACTTCCAAAGTACTTCCAAAAACTGCCAAGTATCTTCTGTGTGGACAGATAATAAATACAGCTACCACTCCAACGCAACAGGATATTCTTCCTCAAATCACTATACAACACGTACTGCCACCTACTAACAAAGTAGACATGTTCTTACATACTGTGTCAACTACAATGAATCTGGCAAATTTCACATAAATATGGTAAGACAATATATTATATTTACTTATGGCTTATTTGATAAAGCAATCAGAATCTTGGGCTATACAGTGCTAAAAGCTGATGTAACTGGTCGGCACAGAAGCAGGGTTAACCTACCCAAAGGTGGCTGAAGCATTCCACCATGTTTCTCGCAATGACCAATGGGATGAATTTCATTTGAATCCACAAGTCTCCAAAAGTCATTCTTGTTATCACTTCCATCAAGTCTGAGCCTCAGTCTTGGACCAAGAATTCCAACAACAGATGCAATACAAGTTGAGGTCAGGTTTCTTGGGTCTAAGGCCTCTAACTTCATACCAATCTTGAATTCATTCGTTGGAGGAGTTACATGCTGAAAATATTAATCAAACTACAACCAATGTTTCTGAAAACATTAATAAAACTACAATCATTGTTTCATCACAACAGAAACAGAATTCCTGTACAAGCTGGCTATATGATACCACAAATGCCATATTTTAAAGTGCAATGCAGTGAGAATTAACTCTGATAAATGTGGCATTTCTGGGCATGATCCTGGAACAAGCAAAGTCCTGTTATATTGTTTTCTCTCCTCTCAAAGACCTATTTTCTAAACCTGCTCCTCCAGAAGTGTACAAATCCAAACAAATGATCACTTGCTGTTTTTGAGTAGAGAATTGCTGCACTTCTTCACAAGCCTCACTGTCACCATTCACGTACAGAAACTGCCATTAGTTAGGCATCTGTGCATGTCAGAACACATTTTAAACAGAAGATTTCAAATTACTAAGGAGATTATTCTTAATCGTTTGGCGTCAGAATGCCCAGTGTGATGTGCAGCAGACATTTAAATGGTAGCTGCATATTAAAATACCATGATAGGCCATCAGCTATACCCATCATTTAGCAAATGGTTATGAAGTAATATACACAGAATATGCCAGAAACAATTATGGCAGAGGCTGTATCACACCCACTCAAATTCATTAACAAAAAAGGATAAAGTTATATACAACCACACGCTGCATATAATTTCTGCACTGTGCTGTATTCATTTCACAAGTGAGATGTCATGAGGGTAGAAGCCATTACTTTGAGCTACAAAATCCCATAAAAAACTGGACATGCATGCATTGTTATGGAAAACCTCAATGTTTTGTCCATGTTAATGAACTACAAACACTTCCACCTAAACTTATTTCATGCAAAAAGTTATTACAT
>Ga0136643_10019887_pt1 | contig 10149 bp, 9 predicted proteins | sample TergutLab28metaG_FD_96883 | JGI IMG/M metagenome (GOLD analysis project Ga0136643, IMG submission 96883) | Labiotermes labralis P1 segment gut microbial communities from Petit-Saut dam, French Guiana - Lab288 P1 (version 3) (version 3) | ecosystem: Host-associated > Arthropoda: Insects >... | reverse complement strand
TTCCAAAATAAAATAAATTTGACACATTGGTGCATCTAGTTGGTTTTACTATAGAAATAATATTACGATGCACGGCCCTATGAATGTCAAAATTCAATACCATGTTGGCAACAACTCACCAGCAGTTCTTATCCTCAGCCACGCCTTTCCGTCTAGTTTGCTTTTAATATCCATTTTAATATTATCCTCCCACCGCACCCAAGTACTCCGTGTGGCCTCATCCCTTCAGGTTTTTAGCCAAAAATTTTTTATGCATTTCTCTTCTCCCCATGTATGCTATATGCTCTGCTCATCTCGAATTCTTTGATGCATTCATCCTAATATTATCTGGTAGAATATACACTGTAAAGCTCCTTAATGCTATAAAAAACAAACCATCAAAGTGGATGTAAATGGCACCCCTTATATGAGTAACCAAATTTGTCTCAGTCCTCCTTGACCACCACTTGCGATAAGCCTTATTCCAGTTTTCATGGAATTAAAAAGTTCACCCTTTAATTACAGTACATTACATTGTATCTTCTCTATATATGCCATATATTAAAATACTCTAAACCAGTACCTCATTTTATACACTACCTTTTCTTGATATAATTACATCCATACAGTATAACTATATTTAAACAGCCCATATAGCAAATTTCATAAAACGTGACTGGGTTAGCTGTGAATGTATGTTACAGATGGATGGATGAATGCACAAACTGACAGACAGACAAGTGGATGGACCGACAATTGGACAGATTGACAAACAAACTGATGGGCAGGCAGGTGGGTGGATGGGCACACAAACCAAAAAACATATAAAATGACGGAGTGAATACTTTGTGGTCATGTAATGATCATGACTGTTAGTGAGAGGGTGGTGATGCTGCCCGAGCCAAGGCACAGCCCAAAAATTGCATGGTGCAACTACAATATCACATGAAGCTTGAAAGCCAGAAACACGCAAGAAATAGGTTTCTTGGCAGAAACAGTTTCAATGTGACAAGAATTTAGTCACTACACATGAAAGAAACTCCAATACTGCAACAATAGTGTAGTAAGGGATTTTGTTCTGCACATTCAAGTAGAATCAACAGAAGAAGGTCAGCAGCAAAATAACACATGAAAAATGTACCAAACAGTAAACCAATTTAAGAAAGGATATCAACATAAATTTAGCATAATTAGGAACAAAAAAGGAGAATTGGCAAGGAATACAAAGAAGAAAGCAGAAATAAGGAAAAAATATTTTGACTAATTACTGAACACAGAAGAACCAAGGGAATTAATTAAAAAAAGGAAATCAAGAGATTAGTGAAGTTGAAGTAGAAGAACTCACTACAGAAGACGTAAAGAAGGCAATAAAAACTTAAAAAATAACAAGGAGGTTGGAACTGATGGAATACATCTGGAATTAATAAAATACGGATGAAATAAACTACTGGATAGAATGTATGAACAAGACAAATCTAAGAGGAGGAAAGAATACCTGAAGAATGGAAAGAAACAATAATAGTTCCTACACACCAAAGAGGAGACAGAGATAGGTGTGAGAATTACAGGGAAATAGCACTGGGAAATGCAGCTTACAAAATTTTGTCGAATATAATATTGGGAAAAATTAAACCATATATTGAAAAAGTTATGGGGGGCTATCAGAATGGATTTAGAGATGGAAGATCTGTAATTGACAACATGTTTGCATTGAAAATAATAAATGAGAAACTCTGGGAGTACAATCAGAGTGAACAGTACTTATTTATTAATTTCCAAAAGGCATATGACTCTATACATACAGATACACTATGGGAATGTATGAAAAAATTTAAAATTCCTACTAAATTAATAAATATGTGTAAAACATGTGTACAAGTGACAAGAAGTGCGGTTAGAATAGAATGAACATTGTCTTCTTTTTTTTTTAATAAAACAGGCTTGAAACAGAGTGACCGTTTATCACCAATATTATTTAATTTGGCATTACAAAAAGCGATACAAGTACAAAAATGGTTCCTTGTGGTATAAAGATTGGTAAAGAACAATTGAATATATTAGCATATGCAGATGACATTGCATTAATTGGAAAAAATGAAATAGAAATAAGAAAACTTATTGCAGAAATGGAAAACATTGCCAGGAAGTTCGGACTACAGAGAAACCAAGAAAAGACAAAATATATGATAGTGGAAAGGAAAAACAGTTTAAAGAAAAATTAAATAGGACATTTGAAAATAAAAAATTACAAGTTTGAAAGAGTGGAAAATTTTTAAATATTTAGGAGTTATACTTAATGAAGATAACAATAACCAAATAGACTTGCAAGAAAGAATAAAAAATGCTAACGAAACATATTTTATGCTACAAAGTGTTTAAAAATAAAAACATATCAAAGAAACTAAAATTAATACTAAAGAACACAACAGACAAAACGTTAACATACACATCAGAGACTTGGACACTAACAAAGAGAGGTAAAAAGCAACTGAACATTTTTGAAGGGAAAGTGTTTGGAAGAATTTTAGGCTCAGTATATGACAATGAAAAAGAAAATTGGAGGACATTAACCAATAAAGAAATTTACGCAAATGTTAAAAACCCTACTATAATAGAGACAGTAAGGTTAAATAGATTACGTTTGTTTGGGCATGTACAGAGAATGGAAGAAAATTGAATTCCCAAAAGGGTATTATATATGAATCTGGGAACAACAAGACTGAGAGGCATACCAAGAAATAGATGGCAAGATGAGGTGACAAGAGGATGGAAGAATAGTTGATGGAGAAGGGTGGCAGGAAAAAGTACATAACAGAGAGGAATGGAAGAAGCTCCCGAGAATGGCAAGGATTCATCAAATTCTGCACCCACCAATGGAATGAATGAATGAATGAATGAACATTCACAAAATGCAAATATACACACACATTTCACTTACCTCTTTCAACTAATGCTTCTTTGTCATGCGTTATCTGTGTCAACGAATCTCTCAGACACCTAATCTGTTCCTCCTTTGCCTCCAGTTCTCTATGGATAGTCATTTTATTTTCAGCTAGAGACAGAGCAGCATCTTCTTCTCTTTTGCGCAACATATCCAGTGCCTCTTCCAAACTCCCTATTTCTTGTCGAGCAGTGAGTAGGTCCTCAGTTAGTTTAGACACCTGTACGCTGCTTGATTCCTGATGATGTGTTTACAAAGAAAATCCACATGAACAGATCTCTCCAAAATTCTAAAATCTCAAACAGCAGTTTAATTTCCTACATACTGCAATAATCTACATATAATTATAACGAACCACCTAGCTAGCTACCACTCATTCACCAACCCAATTGACTGCCTGACTAGTAATTGAACTAACCAACCAACCAAACAACTAACCAGCCAGCTAAGTAACCAATCAACCAACCAATCAACCAATCATCTAACTAACCAACTACCTAACTATTGGAATTTTAACATATACCACTTTAAAAACCAACCTCAGATTCAAGGTAATATTATATATATCACTGCAATCATTTCTGTAACATCTAATTTTTCATCAGTCAAAGCGTTCATTGTGACCAATTTCCCAGAAGTTTCCTGACCAAAATTCTGAATACATTTGTTTAATATTCATGCTACTTGTCCGCTACGGCATAATTTCCTAATATCGATGCCAACTATAAATCACAAAGTTCAACAACACACTATATTTTCTCATATTCTTGTGCAATTCATTTCTCCTTTATTCAAGCATTTTTCTGGCACTTTGTTTTCAAAAACCGTGTCTGCGCATTACACCCTTCCTGTAGGCTTCATTCCATGTTTCAAAGACACACACAGCACACAAATTAAATGCATGGTACTTTAGGTAAATCAGTCCCATTCCAGGCCCAAGGTGCCTAGAGGGTTCCAGGAAGTTAAGGTTCCCAGATTATGTGACAATGGCCCTGAATGGTAGTAAGGTTGTCAGCCTTACGCACCGGCCATTGTTACCCCCAGGAATTATTCCTGGTACTCATTTCTGTTAGAGGCTGAGTCGACCCCAGGGTCATAGTGCGATCGGAGGATTATGTCAATGAATAATTCCAATGACACCATCTGGAATCGAACCAGCAACCTTCCGATTTGTACTGCAGCACCTTAACCACTGTGCTACCATGGTCTCCGCATGGTACTATCAGTGGCTTTAAACACACTTCACACTTCAAATTTCATGCCAGTTTCCACACACTTTTACATCACATCCTACTCACCTTTGTCTCCGTTAGGAGCTGTTGAAGTTTCTCATTCTCTAAGCTGAACTGCATTACACGTTCCTTATTGAATCTGATTGATTCCTTACATTTGCTAAGTAATGACTCAAGTTTCCGAACTTTTTCTGTAACATGAAGTCAGTTGTGTATTTACCCTGCAAACGGTAAGAGAGGAACAGAAGAGCAAGATCCTGACAGACAGAGATGTCAGGAAAACCTAAACATGGCACCCATGCTGTGAACTTATGATGATGGTGACATGTGACTGTTGCTCTTTTTAACTGTTTCATCAACATATTCAGCTTTTGACATGATTATGGAATTCTATCTACCAATTTTAATTTTCTCTTGTGGTTAAAAGAAATTAACCCCTTATATCAGCCATAAAAAACTGAAACTTACACAAACCTGTGGTTATAGATAAACAGACATTTGTTCAAAAATGGCCTTACTGCTATATATATGAAATCCAAAGAAAAATTACACTGGAATTGCTATTTCTCCATCTCTCTAATACACCACTCTCTGTTACATAATTTTTTGTTCACTTAAATGATTCAAACACACAACCCCAAGTGTTACAGAAAACAAAAGTTTTGTCCTTGCTATACAGCACAGGAATTCCAAAATCATAATTCTGAAATTTGAATAAAGGTAGACCAACTTGATGACACTTGCTTTATTATGTCAATTTACTGCTCAACATGTTTCAGATGTTAATACATCCATCTTCAGGAGCTTGCGACTACCTGGTGCGTTATTGTGTAGGCTGTATTGTGCTGACTTAAGGCGCGTTGGTGTTATGTAGCGGGATTCGCTGTTGGTGATGTGGTATCCGAGTGCAGGCTGAACCACTACTAATAAAGCAAATGTCATCAGGTTGGTCTACCTTTATTCAAATATCAAGATGATGCACGGCCCAATATGCATAAAATAATTCTGAAACTCTGGCACCCTGAAACATTTCAGGTAAAACATAAGGACATAAGCTGAATGTATACATGACAATGGCTGGGCCCATCCTGTGGCCTTATTCATGTATGTGCTCAGGCAAAAACATCAACAGCCTCCAAAATAAATGTGGCAACACTGTTGATGGTTCAACCCCATCAGCCCACTCTCTACTTCTTTGTGGTTTTGAAAATTAATTAAGGCAAGTTGTAAAATAATTTACTCAAATAAGTATGTTATGCGTGGTGGAGAAAAGTGAGTGCAACAGACAGATTTTAATGACACTGAGGAACAGTAATATTAAAATGTAGTTATAACTTGACAAACAGTACAATCACATAAATTAATGAGATACAAGTTACTCACAGCAGTCACTGCCCTCCGGGAAATGCAATATACTTTAGTACATCGATACCAAAACTTCAGAGTAACACGCTACCTCCATCTTCAGGGTAGGCGAGTGAATCCTCATTCTACTCTGAAAACAGAGACAGCAGTGCCTCTGAAATAAGGGAACCAACCTACCAAACTACATGGCACTATATTTAACAAGATGGGCAATAGATGCATGTTTGTGTAACCATTACTGCAATGGAAAAGCAATAAGTATTACATGTTCTGAGAGTGTGTCTGTAACCTTATTTATCCAGCATGCAAAGGGCATGTGCTGTATTATACTGTGATTTGTGGCCTGTCTGGCTCTACCATATTTTCCCACATTATCTCATAAACAGTATAATTTTCAGAAAAAGTTACTGTACATAAAATGTGTTTCAATTTGCTCTACAACTTTTATCCAAAAAATTTCTCATTCTAAGAAGTATTCAGCAAGATACCATAAATGTACATACATATTCTCTTTAGGTGCATCATCCCCATTGTGTTAGGCGCAATTAGTGAGGGGATGGGGTACATCAAAACACAACTGTCTTGTATCCTTTTTATTATGCTGATGACATGTTTCGGTCCCTGTGACCTGAAGATGGCCTACAGTAGCCTAAGCACGTCATCGTCAGCATAATAAATAGGATACAAGACAGTTGTGTTTTGACGTACCCCACCCCCTCCCTAATTACCCACTATTCTAGTCAGATTTTAATCAAATGAGAATTAGTCCAAGATTTTCAAACAATACTCAAATATCAAATTTCATGAAAATCCACCCAGTAGCAGCTGAGTAGTTCAATGTGGACAGATGAACAGACGTGACGAAGCTAATAGTTACTCCTTTTCAAAATGTTGTGAACACGCCTAACAAGACCATAGTCAAACACAATTAACATGTAGAAGTGAAAAAATAAACAAGTTTATATACCTGCCCATAAGAACTGATTCATCAGCACCAACAACAACTAAAGTTTCCATATAAATTGTTATATTCAATATTAGAATTTCCTTTCTTAAACTGCCTATAACCAAAAACCTATACCTATAAAAGTCATGTACAAAATTTTTGAGAATACAATGTGTAGTGGCATAAAGATAACCCGGATGACAAAGGTGGTACACACAAACATGCCTCTGTATTCAAAATGGATACATCCCACAGATGATTGTGAAAAGCAACATTTTTATATAACAGTTATATGCTCTGATAAATGCAAGCATTTACCATTTTAATAAATTATGTACTATTCTTTCTCTATATGCATCCTTTACACTTGCATTTACACTGCTAACATCACTTATCTTTCGTTTGGGATGCGTGGTGTCTCCAGAGATATAAAACATGAGAGATGCTGAACTTCCAAAGATGAAGCCAGCAGAATGGGACAACACAGACAACAAGACAAACCATTACAAAATGTACACGAGTTAGATGCCGAGAAACTGCTAAGCACACAAAATGCACCATGCAGAATTCATGAAGGGGTAGAAACTTGCTGCTGGGAGCTAACTTCAAACAAGCACCATCACTAAAAGTGAGTCTGCAGATATGGGGAGATGATGATGTCCCAAAATTTCAGAACCTTTGACTTTGAGGATATGGAAGCACCCTCACACTGCTGAGAAGTATGTTATATCATTTTGGGACTTTACTTTGATGCTGCTTACAGAACACAATGGTTAATTACTGTCACCAAAAACTCCAGCCATTGCAATAGAGTTCGCATCTTCACAACGCATTGTGCTGATTCACCTTTATCTCACCCACATGCTGATCACCTGTCTATCTATCTGCAGTTTTACAACTAAAATACTGTTTCATGGTGTAACAAAATGCCCATTTACCTTTAATTACTGACTCTGCCTCATTAGAAGATGCCACTTCCTCTTGAAGCTGTCTCTTTGGCACTGATACAGCAGGCTCTCCTCCTGACAAGTCAATAAGCAGATTTTCTGAATTACTCCCTTCTTGAGTGCTTGAATCATCTTCCTCCTTACCACCATTCAGTTTTAACAGTTCAATTTTTGTACGTAAAGTGCTGATCAAATGGTCTTTCTCTTCCAAATCATTTCTTAAGGCATCTTCTAAATGAGCTTTAGCTTTCTGTTCTAATTGGCACTGTTCCTTCAACTCGGCAATCCTTCGCAATGCTTTATCCTGGCTCTCCACCAAAACAGTCTGAAAAAAATTTAGAATTCTCTCAACAGAGGAGTGGGTCCTGTACAGCACAGGAGGAAAAACAATATCTAGGTGCTATGAATGCCATTAGATTTCAAATATGTATTTATTAAAATGAAGTTTTGTGTTTGAATGAATGTGAATCGAACACAAGATTCATACTTACTAAGTAATTAACCAAACCTACTGCAAAAATGCTACCCAGATGCAGGTACATAAAAATTAGAGTTCGAGGAAACTGCAATATGGGGTGCATCTGCATACTTTGTTAACGGTCTGCCCAATTTTCCAAAAAGCAACAGCATTCCAACATACAGCAAAAATGGTTCTACAAACACCTGCACACATTACAAACACATCATCATTCCTTTGATGTTTGTGTGACCATGCATCTCTGATACAATATTATTAACAATCAACTAGATACAACAATAACAATTTATTAGTAATCTCAATCAGCTCAACATGTTTCGGGCGATAATTTCTCCCATCCTCAGGAGAACTAGACTGTGTTTACAGCTTGTGGCATAATGCACCGGAGAAGTCGACTGCTGGTGATGAGGTTGAGGTGGAACACCTCAACCTCATCACCAGCTGTAAACACAGTCTAGTTCTCCTGAGGATGAAAGAAATTATCACCTGAAACATGTTGAGCTGATTGAGATTACTAATAAATTATTATTGTTGCATCTAGTTGGTTGTTCAGAATATTACATCATCATTCCCTCTCCATATGCAGTTTGCTTCACCAAAACAGCACAGAGAAGCTACATTGTTTAAAATGTTTTGGAACACAGTGAACCAACCTCACATGTTGGGACAGAAAACATGGAAACAATGTAGAGAGCTGAATGTACGGGGTTGGGCAATGAAATGGGAAAAAAGGGGAGGTTGGGATCACTGTAGTAGAGTGGGGAGGTGGGGAACTAGCCTCTCCCCTTCTGTAGCTCCTACCATTTAGTAGCAATGCAGCAGTGGACAGGTGAGGAGCGTGCTTTCGCCGTTAAGGCTTATTATCAAAATGGAGAGAGTCTGGTGCAAGCTTGGGGCGCATTCCGCACTCATTTCAATGTTCCGCGTAACCGACCAGTTCCATCAAACCATGCGATAAACACATGGGTAGACAACTTTGAGGTGAGTGGATCAACATCTAAAAAAAGAGGTGGCAGTCAAAAAACTGTGTGAACTCCAGAGAACATTGAGAGGGTTAGAGAGGCGTTTGAGAGAAGCCCGCGCCGATCTGCCGTGCGACACGCAACCACTCTTGGAATAACATCCAGGTCCGTGCGAAGAATTCTTCACAACGATCCTCACTACCACCCGTACAAGATCCAGATCGTTCAGGCTCTGAATACTCGCGATTATGGGGCTCAAGTACGCTTTTATCAGGAAATGCTGGACCTAATCGGCGAAGACGAAGACCTTGTTAATAACATTTGGGTGAGTGATGAAGCACATTTTCATGTAAGTGGATTTGAAAACAAGCAAAACTTCCACTATTGGTCACAGGCTAACCCTCGAGCACTTCACGAAAAGCCTCTCCATTCCCAAAAAGTGACAGTATGGTGCGTTATGTCAGCATCGGTAATCATCGGGCCCTACTTATTTGAGAATGAGGCTGGCAATGCAGTTACTGTTAATGCGGACCGCTATGTGGAAATGCTGCAAAATTTCTTCACCCCACAATTCGCCCATTTTCCTGTGAATGAAAACACATTATTCCAGTGCAGGATGGAGCAACAAGCCACACAGCAAGAATGCCAATGAACGCAGTTAATGCTTTTTTCCCGAACCGAGTCGTTTCCAAGAATGGGGATATCCCATGGCCCCTCCGCTCCCCCGACTTAACCCCTTACGATTATTTTCTTTGGGGGTACCTGAAAACGAAAGTGTTTGAAACAAGGCCAAGAACTATCGTGGATTTAAAACAGCGAATTCAAGATGAAGTGGCTGCAATTCCTGTGGAGATGCTGCGAGAGGTCATGAACAGTTTCAGGTCCCGACTTGAGGAATGTGCGCGTTGAAACGGAAGCCATCTTGAGGGCATTACTTTCAAAACATAAATTTTCAAACTGGCATAAAACAAAATGTCTATTCATACGCTTTTCATTTATGACCAATAAACAGATAAAAAATTCATGTGTCGATTTTATTTTAATGTTTTGAAATTTTCCCATTTCATTGCCCAACCCTGTACATGGAAGTATGTTAACATCAAAACAAATTTCACATTTTGATCCAAATGAGTTAACTATAAATTTTTTTGGTCATTAGTTTCTATGGCCTCTGTTCCAATGCACAACTTTGATTTGTGGGATTTAATTGTGAAACAACCTACGCATTGCAGTAAAGTGCAAACTATGTTAATAATCCTGTGCAGGCATTCCACCCTCATAAAATTTAAATTTGAACTA